>Ga0209231_1000760_pt1 | contig 15489 bp, 17 predicted proteins | sample Deesub45470m_DNA_FD_188086 | JGI IMG/M metagenome (GOLD analysis project Ga0209231, IMG submission 188086) | Deep subsurface microbial communities from North Pacific Ocean - 450_OLKR46/470m Metagenome (SPAdes) (version 2) | ecosystem: Environmental > Terrestrial > Deep subsurface > Unclassified ... | reverse complement strand
ACTGCAGGCGATTCAGATAATGGCATCAAATCAACAGTCGCATTTACAGACTGTTGTATCTCATCTTCATCTAGCCCCTTAGCGGTGTCAATGACCACTTCTTTGATTATACTGGCATGCAAAGCTTGCAAGTCTTTTGGATTATCTAGAATAAACTTTTTTTTCCAAAAAGGATGATCAACCCACGCACCTTTCAGATCATGGATATACATGCCAAGTTTGACTTTGCTAATGGGGATTGTTTTAAGCATCAGATAACCATTATGGCTAATGATGGCCCAAATTGAAGTCAAAAAAAGAGGGCACTTATGCCCTCTTTTAAATTCAATTAACGTTTAAAAATAAGCGCTCTTCTTAAAGTCCTGCTGCCGCTTTTAATGCCGCGGCTTTATCTGTTGTTTCCCATGTAAATTCTGGCTCGTCACGGCCAAAATGGCCATAAGCTGCCGTTTTAGTATAAATAGGGCGTAACAAATCTAACATTTGCACAATGCCTTTCGGACGCAAATCGAAATGCTCGCGTACTAACGCAGTTAACTTATCATCAGAAATCTTACCTGTACCATAAGTATCAATCATAATAGAAGTTGGTTGCGCCACGCCAATGGCATAACTCATTTGCACCATACATTTATCCGCCAAACCTGCAGCAACAATATTTTTCGCCACATAACGGCCTGCATAAGCAGCTGAACGATCGACTTTTGATGGATCTTTACCTGAGAATGCGCCGCCACCATGTGGTGCCGCGCCACCGTACGTATCCACAATAATTTTACGGCCAGTTAAACCACAATCACCTTGCGGGCCACCAACAACAAAGCGGCCTGTTGGATTGACTAAATATTTAATGTCACCCTTGATTAGCTCTTGTGGCAACAACGGTTTAATAATTTCTTCAATCGTTGCTTCACGAATCGCAGCTAACGTCATTTCTGGCGCATGCTGCGTTGACACCAATACCGTATCAATTTTATAAGGTTTACCATCCACATATTGCAAAGTGACTTGCGCTTTTGCATCTGGACGTAACCATGGCAAACGACCATCTTTACGCAATTGTGCTTGACGCTCCATAATGCGATGGCTCAACCAAATCGGTAACGGCATCAATTGTGGCGTTTCGTTGACCGCGTAACCAAACATTAAACCTTGGTCACCAGCGCCTTGATCCAATGGATCATCATTAGCGTTATCAACGCCTTGTGCAATATCAGGTGATTGCTTGTCATAAGCGACCATCACCGCACAAGATTTACAGTCAATCCCATAATCACCATTATCGTAACCTATACGCCTAATTGCCTCGCGCGCTACCTTAATGTAATCAACATTCGCTGTGGTTGTGATTTCACCAGCTAGCACAATTAAACCCGTGTTAGCTAAAGTTTCAGCTGCGACACGCGCAGTTGGGTCTTGTTCTAAAATTGCATCTAAAATACTATCGGAAACCTGATCAGCTAACTTATCAGGATGGCCTTCAGAAACAGATTCTGAAGTAAAAAGGAATTCATTCATTGTATGCCTTGAAAATTTAAATGTTGATAAAAATGAAGAATTGACGCCCTAACTAAAGGCTAAAGCTAGTACATCAAACCAACGTGTTTGGTATTGTAGATGAAAATAAGGGCTATCCATACACAAATTTTACTATCTTGGTACTAAAACCTGCTGCGATGCAGTATTATCTTTAGCATCATGAAAGCAAGTACGATGACACTAAAATTCACCAAAATGCAGGGCGCTGGCAATGACTTTGTCGTGATTGACAGTTATACAATGCCAATTCAATTGACCACAGCACAAATCCAGCACATCGCTAATCGCTATTTTGGCGTAGGTTGCGATCAATTACTGATGGTGGAAAAAACCAATACCCCCAATGTTGATTTTCGTTATCGTATTTTTAATGCGGATGGCGGTGAAGTTGAGCAATGCGGTAATGGTGCACGTTGCTTTGTACGCTTTGTGATTGATAAAGGCTTAACGAGTAAACACACCATTAACGTTGAGACGGCTAGTGGCATCATTACCTTAACATTAGAAGATAATGGTGAAGTAACGGTCAATATGGGCCCACCAAACTTTAATCCGCAAGCGCTGCCTTTTCTAGCAGACAAACAGCAATTACAATATTCGCTGACGCTAGAAAAAACAACGTTACCTATCTCGGCTGTTTCTATGGGCAACCCACATGCGGTCGTGGTGGTTGATGATGTACAAACTGCACCAGTGCATGAGCTAGGACCGCAAATTGAATCACACCAACAGTTTCCACAACATGTAAATGCTGGCTTTATGCAAGTCGTCAATCTACATGAAATTAACTTACGTGTGTTTGAACGCGGCAGTGGTGAAACCTTAGCCTGTGGCACGGGCGCATGTGCTGCGGTTGTCAGTGGTATGCAATTAAATTTGTTACAATCACCAGTATTGGTCAATACGCGTGGGGGTCAACTACAAATTGCTTGGGATGGTGAGTCATCACCAGTAATGATGACAGGCCCTGCAACCATTGTATTTGAAGGTGAAATAGCACTCTAAATTGAGTATTTACAAGCTTCGAATATTAGGCACTTTTTTGTTTTAAAATCTTTATAGATTAAAAACATTGATTATTAAGAACATTAGGATTAACAATGCAAGAAAATGAAATTGCAAACTATTTAAAAGACCATCCAGATTTTTTTGAAAAAAATGCTAGCTTACTTGCTGATATGCATCTGCCAAGCCCACATGGCAGTGGCACTATTTCGCTAGCAGAACGTCAGCAACTTGCGCAACGTGACAAAATCACAGCCTTGGAAGAACGTTATGCCGAGTTGGTTAACAACGCACAAGAAAATGACAAAACGACTAATAAAATGCATCAATTTTTTGTGCGTCTACAGCAAGCCAAAAACTTTGATGCAATTGAACAGTTAATTAGTCACAACTTAGCAGAAGATTTTAATATTACCGATACATCTTTACGCATCTGGGCCAAACCAACCGACAGTAAAGATAATGGAAACTTGGTGTTCTCAGCCACGCCTGAGTCTATCCAGGCCTGGGTTAACGACATCCATAATGTGTATTGTGGAGAAACTCCATCTAGCATTGATATTGACGACTGGTTTATGGTGCCCGCTCAATCGATTGCGGTATTACCTCTTAGAAATGCAGGTGTTTATGGCTATTTGGCGCTAGCTAGTGACCAAGAAAATCGTTTTTATCTCGGCATGGGCACCGATTTTTTACAAAAATTAGGCAACCATGTCAGTGCCGCGCTATCACGATACCTCACTGTATAACTACATCACCATCTCACCATTATCTGCGTGGATTTATTAACTGAATATCTTAAGTTTCTCCATTTTGAACGCGGCTTAAGCCCGCTTACCAGAGAAAACTATGCACGTGATATTCAACAACTATTCACATTGAGCGATGGCGCCGCATTAGACTCGTTACAAACCGCGCATATTCGACGTTATATCGCCAGCCTTCATGGCAAAGGTTTAGGTGGTAAAAGTATTGCGCGCATGTTGTCGAGTTGGCGTGGCTTTTTTGATTATTTAATGCAGCGCCATGGTTACCCGAACAACCCAGCAAAAGGATTGCGTGCACCGAAATCAGCCAAAACATTACCACAAGCGCTTTCAATTGAGCAGGCAATCAAACTGGTTGATATTAAGGATGATGATTTATTAAGCATTAGAGATCATGCGATTTTAGAGTTGTTTTATTCTTCTGGATTGCGCTTAAGTGAGCTGATTAACCTGAATACTGATGAATTAGATTTTACTGAAGGCACGATTACGGTCACAGGTAAAGGCAATAAAACCCGCATCGTTCCATTAGGCAATCACGCGGTTACAGCTATTCAACAATGGCTCAAACTGCGGTCAAGCTTACTGAATCAATACCCACAAGAAAAAGCTGTTTTCATTGGTCAGCGAGGCAGACGGATGACTGCGCGTAATGTGCAATATCGCCTTAAAGATTGGGCCCTCAAGCAAGGCCTCGACTCTTCCGTTCATCCGCACATGTTACGGCATAGTTTTGCTTCGCACGTTTTACAATCCAGCGGTGACTTACGAGCTGTGCAAGAAATGCTCGGTCATGCCAATATCAGCACGACGCAGGTTTACACCCATTTAGATTACCAACATTTAACCAAAGTCTATGACACCGCGCACCCGAGAGCGAAGAAAAAATAACGGTTCACTTCTAGTTTAATTGTGTCACATGCCAATTAAACCGTAACTAAATCATGGTTTTTATGTCACACTAATTATGGCAAAATAAGTACCATAAAATCATAATATCAATCGTTCACAAAATAAGGATCATCATGGAACATACATTACCAGCACTACCTTATGCACAAGATGCATTAGCACCACACCTTTCAGCTGAAACATTAGAGTTTCATTATGGTAAACATCACAATGCTTATGTCGGCAATTTAAATAAACTAATCGTTGGCACTGAATTTGAAAATGCTGCGTTAGAAGACATCATCAAAAAAGCATCTGGCGGCGTATATAACAACGCAGCGCAAATTTGGAATCATACTTTTTTCTGGAACTGCATGAAACCAAACGGTGGTACGGCACCAACTGGCGCATTAGCGGATGCAATTACGGCTAAATGGGGTTCATACGATGACTTTAAAGCAGCCTTCCAAGCATCAGCTGTTGGCAACTTCGGTTCTGGCTGGACATGGTTAGTGAAAAAAGCTGACGGTTCAGTTGATATTGTTAACATGGGCGCTGCAGGCACACCATTAACAACTGGCGATACTGCTCTGCTTTGTATCGATGTTTGGGAACATGCTTACTACATCGATTACCGCAATGCGCGTCCTAAATTTGTTGAGACCTTCTTAACAAGTTTAGTTAACTGGGATTTTGCTAGCGCAAACTTTGCCGCCTAATCTTTGTTTAGATTGATAAAAAGCCAAGTATTTTTTACTTGGCTTTTTTAATGCGTATCGCAAGTGGATTAATCAAGTGCATTCATCAAACGCATTAATTAATTAAGCAGTAGCAATAAAGATTGTTAAACCTTTCAGAATAACCATTGTCAAATTTTTAAAGCGCAATATTCTCACAGTCATTAACCGTTCCATCATCAACATTAATCCATTGATACACTAACAATTAGCTGTGCGAATCTACATAAATACACAAGAGAATCAGAACAAAGCTTAGCTATTTTATTTAAGCTTTCCGCGTACCTATTCATTATTTCGGAGGAAATTTATGCATGATTTTTTAGTTTCTATTGGGTTAACCGATAGCAGCGAATTGTTAACTTTAACAAAAACTGGCTTACGTATTGCCATTATTATCGTAGTCGCATTCGTCATTAAAATGATTGCGAGCCGATTAATTACTAATCTTAAAAGCTATTTAAAAATAAAATCGCAAGAAAACCTAGAAGAATACAAACGAATTGATACCTTAGGCAGGGTGTTTGGTTATATCGCAACGATTGTCATCTCGGTCATTGCCGTGATTCAAATTCTGAACGAATTAGGCATTTCTATTGCACCTGTTTTAGCCGCCGCTGGTGTGGTTGGTGTCGCGATTGGTTTTGGTGCGCAAAGCTTGGTTAAAGACTATTTTACTGGCTTCGTTCTCTTGTTAGAAAACCAAGTAAGACAAGGCGATGTTGTTGAAGTTGGTAGTAAAAGTGGCTTTGTAGAAGAAGTGACCCTGCGCTATATTAAAATGCGCGACTATGGCGGCAATGTGCATTATGTGCCTAATGGCACCATTACCACCGTGACCAATATGAGCAGAGAGTTTGCCTTTGCAGTGATTGATATTGGCGTGGCTTATCGTGAAAATATCGAAGAAGTGATGAAAGTGATGCACTCCGTAGGTAAAACATTACGAAAAGACGAAGCATTTAAACTCAAAATATTAGATGACTTAGAAATGGCTGGTGTTGACCAACTAGCTGATTCAGCCGTTATGATTCGTTGTCGTTTTAAAGTGATTCCACTAGCACAATGGAGCATTAAACGTGAGTATTTCAAGCGTTTAAAAGTGGCTTTTGATAAAAAAGGTATTGAGATTCCATTCCCACATGTCACGGTATATCCAGGTGTCGATCAAAATGGGTTAGCCCCTGCTTTAAATATTAATAGCACCGATGCGGTAATGGCTAAACCTCAGAAATGATCGATTAAATTGCACACAATTTATGATAATATGAGCAAATGTTGCAACGGCTAGCCCTTCATTTAAGCTTAATACTTCTATTTGCGTTTACGCAAATAGGCGTTGCTACGCATGAAATTAGTCACTTAACTGACGGCGACACTCAGCATCAGCAAGATCAAAATAATCATCAAAATCAGTGCGAGCAATGTCTTAGCTATAGTCATGCGGCCGTTGCTGATATCGCGCCTGTTTTCACGTTCGATTTCACACCCGCTGAACAGATATTTACTGCTAGCGTGTTCGTTAGCAGCTTCTCAGCTGCAACTTCCTTTTACAGCGCACGCGCGCCACCAACAACCTCACAAACTTAATACATGACGCTAATCCAGCCCTGGCTGCATTAGCTTTTATTGATTTTTTGTGAGGATACACAATGCTGTCTAATAGACAATTGTCGCCTGTAAGCGCGACCAAACCTGCTTTACAATATAATAAACTTTTCATTGCAATCACCTCTGCTTTTGCCAGTTGCATCATCACTAGCACAGCTAGTTTTGCCGCAGAAACCAATGCGACTGGAAAAAGCAAAATTAATATCGCCCCAGTTGCCGTCACTGGCAACCCACTAGGCGTCGGATCTGATGAGCTCGTTGTTCCTGTGTCTGTGCTCAATGGTCGTGAATTAAGCTTACGCCGCGAAAGCACATTAGGTGAAACGCTTAATGGTATTCCTGGTGTCACAGCAACCCAATTTGGTCCTAATGCATCTCGCCCTGTGATTCGCGGATTAGATGCTGAACGGGTGCGCATCATGCAAAACGGTGTCGGTATTTTAGATGCTTCTAGTCTAAGTTTTGATCATGCGGTGGGCATAGATCCGTTGATTATTGAGCAAATTGATGTGGTTCGCGGACCTGCTGCTTTGTTATATGGTGGTAGCGCTGTTGGCGGCGTTGTTAATGCGATTGATCACCGTATTCCGACTGAGCCTGTCGAAGGGATAATTGGTCGAGCTGAAGCAAGATTTGGCGGTGCTAATGATCAACGTAATGGTGCTGCGGTAATTGATATTGGTAACGGAAGATTCGCCATTCATGCAGATGCTTATAAACGCAAAACCAATGATTTAAATATTCCAAGCTTTGCTGTTTCTCGTCGCAAAAGTGAAGCGGACGGAACGCCACGTGAAAACAAAGGTAAATTAGTGAATAGTGATGCCGAGAGCGATGGTGGCGCATTAGGTGCTTCGTTAACCTTTGACAATGGCTACATTGGCACCTCGTTTTCAACACTCAATAATAATTATGGAGTTGTTGCAGAAGAAGATGTACGCATCGACATGAAAAGTGACCGTTGGGATGTTGCAAGTGAGTTTACTGACTTAGGCAATGTGATTAATCGCGTCAAATTTCGTCTAGCACATACTGACTACCAGCATCAAGAACTTGAAAATGGTGATGTTGGTACGACCTTCAAAAACCGCGGTCTTGAAGGTAGTTTTGAAGCAGGTCATGCGCCAATTGGTAATCTAAATGGCGTAATTGGTTACCAATTTAGCAATACCAATTTTGAAGCGCTAGGCGATGAGGCTTTTGTACCGAATGTGAACACACAAAATAAAGCTTTATATTTATATGAAGAACTACCTATTGCAGCCAATGGTAGCAAACCACATAAAATCACCTTTGGTAGTCGCTTTGGCCATACTACGGTTGACTCTAAAGATAGTGTTAATTTTGGTGCAGGACAAAGTAACAGCTTTAATCCAAATAGCTTTGCACTAGGTGGTATTTACAATATCAATGACCAATGGTCGTTAGCAAGTAACCTCTCACACAATGAGCGTGCGCCAAGTTATTTTGAGCTTTATGCGAATGGCGAGCATGTAGCGACTGGTCAATTTGAAGTGGGTAATAGCAACTTTGATAAAGAGCGCTCTAATGGTATTGATGCACAAATCCGTTGGAATAATGGCAAACATAACTTTAATTTTGGCACTTATTACACACGTTTCCAAAACTTTATTGGCTTATTCGATACTGGCAACATCGATATTCCATCAGGATTGCCAATTGCCGCCTTCCAAGCAGTACCTGCCACCTTTAAAGGCTTAGAAGCTGAAGGTAAATTTGCATTATCTGACCAGTTCACGCTTTCTGTTCGCGGTGATTATGTACATGCCAAAGACAATCGCAATAACGACTATCTGCCGCGCATTTCACCATTGCGTTTGGGAACAGGATTGGAATATCAACACAGTCAATGGGGTGCGAAAGTCGATGTGTTGCATGCCTTTAATCAAAGCAACACAGCGCAAAATGAGTTGGCTACGGATGGTTATACCAATGTTAGTGCATTAGTAACATACAAATTACCAACCAAAACCCATATTGAATTATTTGCTAAAGCCAATAATTTATTGAATCAAGAAATTAGAGAACATGCTTCATTCTTAAAAGACATTTCAGTGGCAGGCGAGCGCTCACTCTTAGTGGGAGCAAGAGCAGACTTTTAAAGTCTAATTGAGATAGCACTTAGATCAAGGTCGGCAATGCCGACCTTTTTTATGCAAAAAGAATTAAACCCCAAGTCATCACCACATTAGCTAATGCGACAAACACGGCCGCACTACCGATATCTTTAGCACGTTTAGCTAGCGCATGGCGCTCGATAGAGACACGATCAACGACCGCCTCTACAGCAGAATTAAGCAACTCGACGATTAATACTAAAAATACGCTACCAATCATCAAAATACGATGTAGTGCTTCAGGCTCTAAAAAGAAAGCCAGCGGTATTAATATCAGTGACAAAAATACTTCTTGTCTAAATGCATCTTCATGTTTAAAAGCCGCTTTAAAACCTTCTAAAGAATAGCCAAAAGCATTCATTAAACGGCGCATACCTGTTTTGCCTTTAAATGGGCTTTCTTCATGCGCTTGAGCGTTTGAGTCAAAGTCGTTCATCAATTTATCACCAAAAAATGTTCGTTGCATTTTAACATGCGTTATTATGTTGTTTTATTGAATTAATAAATAGTAAAGGTTTTGTGACATGGCACGCATGGTAAATTGCATCAAACTAGGTAAAGAAGCTGAAGGCATGGTTTATCCTCCTTACCCTGGCGAATTAGGTAAACGGATTTATTTACAGGTTTCTCAAGAAGCATGGGCAACGTGGTTAAAACAACAAACCATGTTGGTGAATGAAAATCGCCTTAGCTTGGCAGATCCAGCTGCCCGTAAATATTTAACCGAACAAACAGAAAAGTATTTCTTTGGCGAAGGTGCTGATGTGGCTGAAGGCTATGTGCCTGAAAATAAATAACTGCGAATAAGCACATGAAAAAAGTTTTCTTTGTACTGGTGGCTGCACTTGTGTTTTATCAGCTATATCAGACAACGCCGCCAATCGTACAAACAGCTAAACATAATAATGTTATTTTGTATGCCACCTCTTGGTGTGGATATTGTAAAAAAACGCGTCAGTTTCTGGCAGAAAATAATATTCAATATACCGAATATGATGTTGAAGAGTCAGAGGAGGCGCGTAGACAGTTTGCTGCTTTAAACGCAAAAGGTGTGCCTGTGCTCGACATTCAAGGCACGATTATTTATGGTTATGATATGAATGAAACCAAAAAAGTACTGAGCGCAGCAAACTTGATGTAATCGACAATCAAGATCTTGTAATCAAGACCTTGCAATAAAAACAAGATAAACAAAAATCCGCTAAAAGCGGATTTTTGTTTATTTGCTTAAACTCACTATTTACTTGTAAGTTTTCACGCCTTCGGCTGTTGCCAACAATAAAATATTAGCTGGGCGCGCTGCAAATAAACCATTCGTTACCACACCAACGATTTGATTAATTTTAGCTTCCATCGCAACTGGGTCGCTAATCGTTAAGTTATGCACATCTAAAATAAGGTTGCCATTATCCGTTGTGAAGTCACGTAATTTTGGCTGACCGCCTAATTTGACCAACTCACGCGCCACTTGTGAACGCGCCATTGGCAACACTTCTACTGGCAATGGAAACTTGCCTAACACTGGCACATATTTAGTTTCATCACAAATACAGATAAATTGTTTTGCTACCGCAGCCACAATTTTCTCTCGAGTTAACGCACCGCCACCACCTTTAAGCATATGCATGTGCTCAGTAATTTCATCCGCACCATCGACATAAATATCCATGCCGTCAATGTTATTCAAATCAAACACTTCAATACCGTGACCGCGTAAACGCTCAGCCGTTGCTTCAGAACTAGCAACAGCACCTTCAATTTTGTGTTTTACTTTAGCCAATTCTTCAATAAAAAAGTTTGCCGTTGAGCCTGTGCCAACACCAATAATGCCCTCTTTTACATATTCAACCGCTGCTTTAGCAACTTGCTGTTTTAATTCATCTTGCGTATATGCCATTTTAAGTAAATCCTTAACAAAGTCTTTATAATGTAACGAAAGCATAACTATACACTGCTCTACAAAATTTACACATGTCAAAACAAACCCTACAAGATTATCTAAGCAATATTGAAAACTCGCATGTTTATGATGTCGCCATTAATACACCGTTAGATTTTCAACCCATTTTATCTGAGCGCATTGCTAATCGCGTCTTGTTAAAACGTGAAGATATGCAACCAGTCTTTTCATTTAAGCTACGCGGCGCTTACAACAAAATGGCAAAACTATCTGCTGAGCAACTCAGTCGCGGCGTGATTGCTGCCAGCGCTGGTAATCATGCACAAGGCGTTGCATTGGCTGCACAAAAATTGAATTGTCGTGCAGTAATCGTGATGCCTACAACCACGCCGCAGATTAAAATCAACGCAGTAAAAAGCAGAGGTGCAGAAGTCATTTTAATCGGCGACAGTTACTCGGATGCCTATATTCACGCGCTTGCATTAGAACAGTCTGAGCAACTCACTTTCGTGCATCCGTATGACGACCCTGATGTGATTGCTGGTCAAGGCACCATTGCAAAGGAAATTTTGGATGCACATCCTGAGCCAATTGAAGCGATATTTTGTTGCGTCGGTGGCGGCGGTTTAATTGCAGGCATCGCTGCTTACGTAAAAGCAAAACGCCCAGAAATCAAAATCATTGGGGTTGAAGCAAAAGATGCTGAAGCGATGACACAGTCGTTAACAGCGCACCATCGTGTAACACTGGAGCAAGTTGGCTTATTTGCTGATGGCGCTGCCGTCAAACAAGTGGGCGAATATACTTTTGCGCTGTGCCAAGATTATGTAGATGACATGATTGTGGTCGATAACGATGCGATTTGCGCGGCGATTAAAGATGTTTATGAAGATACCCGCAGCATTCTAGAACCTGCCGGCGCACTGGCTACAGCAGGATTAAAAGCCTATGCCGAACAACATAACATCACAGGAAAAACTCTCATTGGGATTGCCTCAGGCGCCAATGTGAATTTTGACAGATTACGCTTTATTGCAGAGCGTGCAGAAATCGGCGAAAAAAGAGAAGCTGTTTTAGCCGTTACCATTCCTGAAACGCCGGGCGCTTTCAAAGCATTTTGTGCACTATTAGGTAATCATAATATTACCGAGTTTAATTATCGTTATGCTGACCCAACTGCAGCGCATATTTATGTTGGTTTTGCGGTGCATGACACCATGGAAACAAAAATACTAATCCAGCATCTTGAAGCGGAAAACTTAGCCACGCTAGATTTAACCGATAACGAACTAGCGAAATTGCATCTACGCCATTTAGTTGGGGGTAAAGCGCCACAAGCAGAGCATGAGGTGTTGTTTAGATTTGAGTTTCCTGAAAGACCAGGCGCACTCAGAAATTTTCTAAATGCGATGCAACACGATTGGAACATCAGCCTATTTCATTATCGCAATCATGGCGCTGATTTTGGTCGCGTGTTGGTTGGCATGCAAGTGCCGCCGCATGAATTGAATTTATTTTATGCTTTTTTAAATAACTTAGGTTATCCCTACTGGGATGAGTCCGACAACCCAGCATATGCTTTATTCCTAGGGTAAATTAAGGCTTTTACTTAGATGGATATCGTTTGCTATAGGCTAGGCTTAAACTCCATGATGCGAGTTGCTTTATAATACAATCAGAACTTTTACATCATTTTTGCATCAGTATTAACACCAATACTTGATATCAATAGATTTAAATTACAACAATGGAGAAGTGGGATGAAACACATTTCAGCGTTTAATAAAACGCGAACAAGCTTGATTTTAATGGCATTAATAACAAGTCTAAGCGCTTGTAATCAACAAAAAGTTGAAGAAACAGTAGCAGAAGAGACGGCTCCAGAAGCAACTGAAGTCGTTACTACTGCTGGCGTGGCTTACGTGACTAGCCAAGATTCTGGCGTGAGTGTGATTGATTTAAACACAATGGAAGTCATCCAAAGCATTGATGTCAAAGCTGAAGGTCCACGTGGTTTAGGCGTGACTGATGACGGCAAAAAATTAATTGTTGCAACCCGTGAAAATGAAAGCATCTCGGTCATCGACACTGCGACTGGCGAAGTTATTCAACACATCAATGTCGGCAAAAATCCAGAGTTTGTTCGTATTCGTGGCAATTTTGCTTTTGTTTCATCAGAACCAAGTGCAGTTGGTGGCCCACCACCAAAACCAGGCTCAAAAGAGGCTGAAGAAGACGATGATGACGATGACAAAACACCAGCACGTATTGCTATTGTTGATTTAGCCAAAGGTGAAAAAATTAAAGACATTGTTGGTGGCCCAGAAACTGAAGGCATCGAATTTTCAGCTGATGGCAACAATATCGTGATTACTAACGAGGCTGACAACACAATCACTGTTCATAGTATTGAAACTGGTGAGTTAGTTAAAACTATCAGCACGCATGAATATGGTGATCGTCCTCGCGGCATTAAAGTGTCCCCAGATGGTCAAACCTATGTTGCCACGCTTGAATATGGCAATAAATTTATGGTACTAGATAAAGATTTTAATGTACTACGTACAGTCGACACTGGCAACGTGCCTTACGGCATTGCATTTGATGCAACTGGCGATCACATTTATGTAGCTGCTAATAAAGAAAAAGCATTACAAGTATTTGATGCAAAAACCTATGAGAAAGTTAAAGACATCCCAACTGGAGATCGTTGCTGGCACTTTAGCTTTACCCCAGATGACAAACAAATTTTGTTAGCTTGCGGTAAATCACATGAGGTACTTGTCATCGATGCTGAAAAACAAGAAGTCACAAAGAAACTGCCATTACCTGACTTACCTTGGGGTGTTGTAACTTACCCTAAATCTATGGGTAGTTTAGACACTAAACTGTAATCCTAAAGTTTTATTAGTCTAATTTTATTTAAATGGGCATCTTTTAGAGGATGCCCATTTTTTATCTACTTAATAAATAGCGTTTATTTCCACTTTTTTTAGGTATGATAAATAACGTTTTATCTATTATGGGAAATCATGGCACGCAACGTTTTAGGAACACAATTACAAGTTTGCAGCTTAACGCCACTTACAGGATTCACGCGCAATGGTTGTTGCGAAACAGGCGCTGAAGATTTGGGTAGCCATACAATTTGCGTACAAGTGACTGATGATTTTTTAGCCTTCTCCAAATCGCAAGGCAATGACCTAAGCACCCCTCGCCCAGAATTTGGCTTTGAAGGATTACAAGCAGGTGACCGTTGGTGTGTTTGCGCCGCCAGATGGCTCGATGCCAGCGAAGCAGGTTTCGCCCCACCTGTTATCTTAGAAGCTTGCCATGAGCGTTGTTTAGATGTCGTGAGCTTGGCAGATTTGGAATATCACGAATTACGCTAATCCATCAAATTGACTTTATTGATGCCAGTACTAAGGCATCGAATTGGAGAAACAACACTTAGCACGGTGACAAGGTGAGATAGCGGCGCAATTACGTCAATAAAATTAAAATTTGAATTTTGAGTTTTGAGTTTTAATGCGAAAGTACAAAGCGTTTGAGCGCAGATAGTACAACTGGTACGGCAACGAAAACAATCTCGTACCAATACAATAATATTAAATAAAGTTAATTTTGATTTTATTGATGCAAGTGCAAGGCATCGAACCGCAGAGAGTACACCTAGTACGACAAGGTGAGATAACGTAGCAATTGCGTTAATAAAATTAAAATTTGTTTGCTCTGGTGTTGCCTGGGCCGTTAATCCTGAACCAAAAAAGTTCAGGTGGTAACAGCCTAAAGCGCATTAGGTTCGCTCGCCAAGGGTCACTTAAAAGTGAACCCAACTTAGAGCGATCGCACCGCAACTTGATGAGCCGAAACCTATAACAAAAGCTAGTTCAAGGAATATTAGACCCAAGCAACACCAGAAAAAACAAAGGGATGATAAATCAGAAGTATGACAGATTGTGTGGTTTTTAATAATTAAAGCAGTTTAGTTTGCTCCGCAATCGCTTCATCTATTTGATTCTGCATTGCGCTAATCCTACGCTTATAGTCGCCGATGTCAATATCGCCGCTCTTCGTATTCAACACCTCATGAGAGAGATTCAACGCCGCCATGATAGCGATGCGCTCAACACCAACAATCTTGCCAGAATCGCGAATATCACGCATTTTTTTATCTAGATAAGCAACAGCATCCATTAATCCTTGATGCTCTTCATCTGTGCAAGAGACGGTAAACTCACGTCCCATAATTTTTACGTCTACTGATTTCGATGTACTCATGCGGCCTCTTCGCCTTGTGGTAATTTCTCTAACACGCCTTCAAGCTTAATGCTCGCTTGTGCCATCTTATTTTTTAGCGCGTCTGATTTCTCACGCAACTGCGCATTTTCTTCGCGCAAAGATGCGCACAAACTAACCAACTTAGCTAGTTTCACTTCCAACTCTTTTATATCCGCATCCATAGCCAAACTATAATTTAAAAAATTCATATCAGTCAATAGCTAACAAGCGCTATTCAAAGTAATTTAACATATTTAAACATTCTGTTGTTTTCAAGTTTTGGTTGTTTTCTATAACATATGGCTTATAATTCGCACTGTTGTTAGGTGCCTGCGTTGCTTTTCAAGTAACAAGGTGAAACTGGGAAATAGGTGCATTAAATTTTATTTAATTAGTCCTATGCTGCCCCCGCAACGGTAAGTGAGTTTTAATGAATTGCAACTAGCCACTGAGCATTAATCGCTTGGGAAGGCGCAATATCAATGCTCACAAGCCCGGAGACCGGCCTCGCAACAATCTGCCTATATTAGGCGTGCTAGGAAATACCGCGGGGTGTCGGTACAAAAAAGCTGATACTCTGCCATTTTAGAGTGCATTTTTTGTATTTTACCTTTCTGTGC
>Ga0209231_1000759_pt1 | contig 15492 bp, 16 predicted proteins | sample Deesub45470m_DNA_FD_188086 | JGI IMG/M metagenome (GOLD analysis project Ga0209231, IMG submission 188086) | Deep subsurface microbial communities from North Pacific Ocean - 450_OLKR46/470m Metagenome (SPAdes) (version 2) | ecosystem: Environmental > Terrestrial > Deep subsurface > Unclassified ... | reverse complement strand
AAACATCACTTTCGGGGTTATACAACTCCAATTTTGCGTTACTAAATGTTTTTTGCATAATGCTTTGCCCAAAAGTAACTGAGCCTACTGAAAGCGCTATTGCACATAAGTAAATTTTTTTCATAGTTATTTTTTTTGTTTATAATATAATTAGTTTGTAAAGTTCAAATTTACTGATATATATTTAACATTAAAAATGAATTGCTAATATTTTTTTAACATTTGATGTTTCTTACAAACAGGTTAGGATTCTAAGCAACTGTTTTTTTTTAACTATAAAACTTTATATACGCTGAGTTTTTATATATATTTGTCGAAAATTTATAATTTAATCAAAAAAATAACTATGAAAAAAATTTACTTATTATTAGCAACTACTTTTGTTGCCGGAGCTACATTCGCTCAATTAAATAATCACCAAGCGACTATTTTAGACGTTAAAACCATCACTAAATCAGTTGGTGGTGACAAAACACCTACAGACACTGTTGGATGGACTGGTTCTTCTAATTTTTTACCCGCATTTGCTGTAGGAAATCAAATATTTAACTATGGCTACACCGGTGGTGGCTATGTTTATGGAAACAATGTTGATAGTTTAGATTGGTCTGCTCAAGGTTATAATAACTTAAGTAGTTCTTCATTTGATATTGAAGGTGTACTTTTAGTTGCTATTGGCAAAGACAATAACAATGCAACTTCTTCTGTAACTGTTAGAATACATGCAAATTCAGCTAGTTCTGCTCTTACTGGAGATGCTAATTGTGATCCAGACTTCAATAATCTTATTGATGGTCCAGGTACGGCTTTAGCTACTGAGGTTATATTATTAAGCAATGTTGATACATCTAACTTTTTTACATATGTACCTTTAACTACTGTATTACCAATGAGTGCTCCTGTTTTTTATGTTAGTGTTGATGCTACAGCTTTAAGAGCTACTCAAGATACTGTTGGATTTGCTAGTGATGCTGCAGGAGAAGGTATTGGAATGGCTTTTCATGAAGTTTCAGTTCTTACGGGAACTCCTATGTGGGCTCAAACAGACTTTTTGTTTAGTTGTGGCTTAGATAATAACATTGCATACTTTCCTGTGATAGATGAAGGTACTGTTGGTATCAACGATAAAGAATTTTACAATGATATGCAGTTAAGTGCTTTCCCTAATCCTGCTAACAACCAAGCTACTATTTCTTTTAGATTAAATAAAGAAATGAGTAACGTTAACATTAAAATGGTTGACTTAACGGGTAAAGAAGTATTAAACCTTAACAAAGGAACATTAGCTGCTGGTTTATATAACGAAACTGTTGATGCAACTAATTTAGAAGCTGGAATTTATTTCTACTCTATTATTGCTAATGGCACAAGATTTACTAAAAAATTAACTATCTCAAAATAATTTTGATAGTTTAAAAACAAAAAAACCGCTATGAAATTCATAGCGGTTTTTTTATACCTTAATTTTAACTATTATCTAAGCATTTCTAAATTGCTTCATAATTTTAGAAGCAAATACAAATTCTGATAGTTCTTTATTATCAGATTTAACAATCTCGTGGTTATCTCCTTGCCACCAATTTTTACCTTGATATAGAAACATAATATTTTCTCCTGTTTCCATAACAGAATTCATATCATGCGTAATTACTATGGTAGTCATGTTATATTCTTTAGTAATCTCTTGAATTAATTGATCAATAACAATTCCTGTAAAAGGATCTAATCCGGAATTAGGCTCATCACAAAAAAGATATTTTGGATTTAAAGCAATTGCCCTAGCTATCCCTACTCTCTTTTTCATTCCACCACTCAGCTCAGCGGGGTAAAGTTTATTGGCGTTTTCTAAGTTTACTCTATCCAAACAAAAATTTACTCTCTCCAGCATTTCTTTTTTTGTTTGTTTGGTGTACATTTCTAAAGGAAACAACACATTTTCTTCAACGGTAAGCGAATCAAACAATGCTGATGCCTGAAAAAGCATCCCTATATCTTTACGAATTTTTTTCTTCTGCTTAAAATTCATAGTAGTAAACTCTTTTCCATCATATAAAATAGATCCACTATCAATTTCGTGTAAGCCTACCATACATTTAGTTAAAACAGATTTTCCTGAACCACTCCCTCCTATTATTAAATTAATTTTGCCGGGCTCAAAACTTACAGAAATATCTTGTAACACATGATTATCTCCAAATGACTTATATAAATTCTTTACTTCTATCATACCAATAACATTTGTGTAAGCAAATAATTAATTATAAGAATAATTATACTACTATAAACTACCGATTTAGTACTGGCTTTACCTATTTCTAAAGCTCCTCCTTTTACATAATACCCAAAATAAGACGGTATGCTGGTAATAATAAATGCAAAAAACACAGATTTTATTAAAGCATAGGTAATGGAGAACATTTTAAAATCAAATCTAATTCCTAAAATATAATCGTTTAGTGTCATTCCATCAAAATACATAGAAACCACTAAACCTCCAATTATTCCTAAAGCCATACTATAAATAACAATAATTGGGATAAAAATTAAAGAAGCAATTATTTTGGGGAATACAAGGTATGACGCAGAATTTACTCCCATTATTTCCAATGCATCTATTTGGTCTGAAATTCTCATAGTTCCAATTTCTGAAGCTACATTAGAACCAATTTTACCAGCTAAAATTAACGACATAACTGTTGGTGCTAATTCTAATATAAACGACTCTCTTGTTGCAAAACCTACCAAATAACCGGGAAGTAATGGGTTGTTCATATTAGTAGCTGTTTGTATAGTAACAACCGCTCCCATAAATACCGAAATGATAGCAATTAAGCCCAAAGAACCTATTCCTAAACTCACCATTTCATGTATAGTTTGCTTGAAAATTAATTTATAATTATCCGGTTTTTTAAATACCCTAGATAATAAAATAAAATAAGCTCCTATGTTCTCAAAAAGTGTTATCATTATAGAATATAAGCCACAAATGTAAAAAAAATAAAAGGTTTATTAATCAAAATATAATACTCTTACTATTTTTAAAATTTTATGTCCAAAAAAAATAATTAATTTAGCAGTATGAACCGAAAAATAAAATACCTCATTATCACTTTTGGAGTTTTATTATCTCTGTCCTCTTGTTTCTTAGGAAAAAAAGATAAATGCAATACTTGTCCTAAATGGAGTTTATCCAATTTTTTCTGACAAAAATCATTGAAAATATCAGCTTTTTAATCTACTTTTGAATCCTCTATTTAGACTAAATCTAAATAACTATTGCTGATGACATTAGATGAACTTAAAGAAAACGAATCTGCTCAAATTGTTCAAATACTTGACGAACAACTAGAAAAATCAATGCTTAACATGGGTTTTATTGTTGGTGAAGACATAAAACTTGATCGTATTGCTCCTTTAAAAGATCCTATTTTAATCACTTCCGGACTCAATTATATTAGCATTAGAAAAGATGATGCAAAAAAAATATTAATCGAAAAAAACTGACCCAAACTGAGTTCATCAACCAAAAATAAGCTACCCGTTAAAACTATTTACCTTGTTGGAAACCCTAACACCGGTAAAAGTTCTTTATTTAATGCCCTTACGGGATTAACTCAAAAAACAGGAAATTTTCCAGGGGTTACAGTAGATAAAAAATCAGGCTATACCAATATCAATAACCAACAAATTGAAGTAGTAGATTTACCCGGAACTTATAGCTTAAACCCTGAGGCTGAAGATGAAAGAGTGGCTGCCAACACCATTAAAAATATTAATGATGATGAACTAATTATTGTAGTAGCAGATGTTACTAACTTAAAAAGAAACCTATTCCTTTGTACCCAAATTATTGATTTAGGAAAACCTGTTGTATTGGTTTTAAATATGATGGACTTACTTCAAAAAAGTAATCAGTGTATTGATTTGGATAAAATATCCGTTTTATTACAAATCCCTGTAGTTCCGGTAAATGCTCGTATTAAAAAAGGAATAAATGAACTAAAAGAAATTGTTGCTAACTACCAATTTAAGAAAGTAAGTTTTTCATCAGACAAACTAACACCCTCAGAAAGATATGAGAAAATAACAACTGTTATTTCGGCTTGTTTGCAAGGTGGAGAAGCAAACAGATGGATAGACCGAACCAAAAAAATTGACAATATTTTAACGCATAAATTTTACGGATATCTCATCTTTTTAAGCATCCTATTTGTTATTTTTCAAGCTATTTTCTCCTGGTCGGCATACCCAATGGAACTTATTGAAGAAGGTTTTTCCATGCTTGGTGGTTTAGTAGAAAGTTGGCTCCCCAAAGGTGTGTTAAGCGACTTAATTGTTAACGGAATTTTAGCAGGGCTAAGTGGAATTGTAATTTTTGTTCCACAAATCGCTTTATTATTTGCCTTCATTACCATTTTAGAAGATACCGGTTACATGTCTAGAGTTAGTTTTTTAATGGATAGACTTTTGCGACCTTTTGGCTTGAACGGAAAATCTATCATTCCATTAATAAGTTCTATTGCCTGTGCTGTTCCGGCTATAATGAGTACACGTTCTATCAATAATTTAAAAGAAAGATTAATTACCATAATGGTAGCTCCATTAATTAGTTGTTCTGCGAGAATTCCGGTTTATACTTTATTAATAGCATTGGTTATTCCTGCAGAACAGCAAGTAGGTATTTTTAATTTACAAGGAATTGTAATGATGGGACTTTACCTTATTGGCTTTCTTGCTGCATTATTTGCCGCATTGGTTTTTAAGTGGATTTTAAAATCTAAGGGGAAAACAAACTTTATTATGGAAATGCCTATTTATCGTTTGCCAAAATGGTCAAATATTGGTTTTTCGGTTTATAATAAGGTAAAAGTATTTCTTTTTGAAGCAGGAAAAATAATCATTGCCATCTCTATCGTATTATGGGGGCTTTCTTCTTACGGCCCGGGAAATACCTTCGAAAAAATTGAAGAAAAATATGCGTCACCTGCTTACGAAAACGAAAGTGAAAACGAAATAAATAATTTAATAGCCTCAGAAAAATTAGAAGCTTCTTATGCTGCTTATTTAGGAAAAACCATTGAACCATTAATTAAACCAATAGGTTTTGATTGGAAAATAGGCATCTCGCTGGTAACCTCTTTTGCTGCTAGAGAGGTTTTTGTAGGAACTATGGCAACTTTATACAGTGTTGGTGATGAAGATAACACGACTTCCATCAGAGAAAAAATGCTGCAAGCAAAAAATCCTGAAACAGGTGACAGACTTTACAACAGGGCAACCACTTTTTCTTTACTAATATTTTATGCTTTTGCCATGCAATGTATGGCAACTTTAGCAGTTGTTTACAGAGAGACTAAATCTTACAAATGGCCTATTATTCAAGTGGTTTATATGGGAGCTTTGGCTTATGTTTCCAGTTGGATTGTTTACACTATTTTTTCTTAATATAAGATGACGGAAAAAGACTGTTTAATATTATCAAGATATGTACCTGAAGCAAGTATGCCCATTTTAAAAAATTGGTTTACTCAAACACCTTTTATATTAAACATTACCAAAAAAAGAACTACCAAATTAGGCGATTTTAGAGGCGATGTAGGCAAACATCTTTGTAAAATATCTGTGAACCAAAACCTTAATTCCTACTCTTTTTTAATTACACTTACGCATGAATTTGCTCATTTATTGGTGTGGAACAAATACAAAAACAAAGTAAATCCGCATGGTAAAGAATGGAAAAATACGTTTACCGAATTGCTTACTGTTTTATTAGAAAACAAAGTATTTCCTGACGATTTAATTCCTATGGTTATAAAACATGCCAAGCAACCTAAAGCTTCTTCACAAGCAGATATTCACTTGACCAAAGCATTAAACAAATATAATCCGACAAACGATTTGGTACATTTAATGGAATTAGAACAAGGAACTATTTTCTCCTTAAACAACAACAGAACTTTTAAAAAAGGAGAAAAAAGAAGAACACGTTATTTGTGTGAAGAACTTACTACAAAAAGAAAATATCTTATTCATGGAGTTGCCGAAGTGAATGTTTTAACTTCCTAATTTTTCATCTTTCCCAACGTATTTTTTTCCCAAAACCCAAGGTATTATCTGTCATTTTAATAAATGATAATTTAATTGCCCAAATTTTAGAGGGTTTTGCTCTTGCAAATGGGTATTTAGTATAATAAACTTCATAAAAAACGGCTTGTTCAACCTCATCAGGAACAATAAACTCTCCAACAAACTGTACTCCTTGAATTTTAGCAATAGATTTATTATCAGTAGTAACTGTTCCTCCAATTTTATTGTTCTCCAAAGCTTCAGTAATATGTCTGGTACTTTCGTCAGATAAAAAAATAAACTGAAAATTAAGTTCATCAAAAACATAATAACAATTGGCACAATAAGGTTGATTATTAACTGATGTAGCAATAGTAAGTACATTGTTTTTCTTTAAGTAAGTAACAATTTTTTTGTCCATCATTATTAAGCAAAATTTATAGTTCAAAAGTAAGTATTTGATGTATAGTTAAAAATATTTATATTTACCATTCCAATCATTTCAACTAAAACTCATGCAAAAACAGCAATGTTTAGAATGTAACGAAGCATTTTCAGGAAGGGCTGATAAAAAATTTTGCTCGGATTATTGCCGTAATGCTTATAACAACAAAATTAATAAAGACAGCACCAACCTTATCAGAAATACCAACAATAGGCTTAGAAAAAATTGGAGAATTCTTGAAAAATTGAATCCAAATGATAAATGCAAAGTAACTAAGCAAAGATTGTTGGATGAAGATTTTGATTTTAATCACTTCACATCCATTTACACTACCAAAACAGGTAACGTCTATTATTTCTGTTATGACCAAGGCTATTTACCCTTAGAAAATGACTTTTATGCCTTAGTAAAAAGAAAATAATTAAAAATTAATTTTAATTCTTCAACTAATATATTACCTTAGCAACCAATATGGTAGCGAAACATACTCATACTCAATTAACCCATGCTGAAATTATTCATTTGCAAGATAATCTTTATTTATTAAAGTTTGATGATGATTATGAAATTGAGTTAGAAGATGCTATTGAAATTGACCAAGCATTTATTAAAATAACCAATAACCAACCATTTTGTGTTGTTGTGGATGCTAGAAACAGATACTCTAGTGCCTCTAATGATGCTAGAAACTTTTTTGCCAACGATCCCGAAATTTTGCCTATCAGAAAAAAAATTGCTATTGTAGTTAATAATATGCCTACCAGAATTATAGCTAATTTTTTCGTAAAGTTTAACCGACCACAAACTCCTACAAAAGTATTTAACGACTACAACAAAGCCATAGAGTGGGTAAACGAAGATTAACTTATTAAATATTTTTAACTTCATGTGCAACTTCTAAAAAAAACATTCTATTTTCTAACTTTTATCATCTTTTTTCTGTGATAATTTTAATAATATTGTTACTGATTTAACATCTTGATAAAAAACATGGAGAAATACGCTCATCTTATACAACAAATTGAAGCAAAATACAAGAATTTAGGGCAAGATACAGAAGCTTATTTAAAAGGGTTATTACACGCAAAACCTATCGATTATTGGGATTACATTGAAGTAGAATCGTTGTTAAGTTTACAAAAACCAAGAACCAACTTTCCTGATGAAATGGTTTTTATCATGTATCATCAAGTTACTGAGTTGTTACTAAACATGATGCTGCACGAAATGTATCAGGTATGTGAAAAAGAAAACATTACAGCCAATTATTTTATTGAAAAAGTGGGTAGAATGAACAGATACATTCAAATGCTTGCCAATTCTTTTGATGTAATGCGTTTAGGGATGGATCCTGATCAATACAATCAATTTAGATTTACACTAACACCGGCAAGTGGTTTTCAGTGTGCTTCTTTTCGTCAGGCAGAAATTTGTGCAACAGATATTAAAAACTTAGTTGACCCCCGACTAAAAAATAACCTAACCGATATTCATGACTTTCCTTACCTTTTTGAAAATATTTACTGGCAAGCAGCAGGAAAAGACCATAAAACAGGCAAAAAATCACTAACCCTTCAGCATTTTGAAGAAAAATATTTAGCCCAATTTATAGAAATGGCAGAATATTATAAAGACAAGAATATCTGGCAAAAATATATTGCCATGCCTGAATCGGAAAAGAACAATCCTGAACTAATTCAAGCATTAAAAGATTTAGATATAGAATTTAATATTAAATGGCCTATTGTTCACCTAAATGCTGCAAAACAATACTTAGAGTCTAAAGACAAAGTAATTGAAGCAACAGGAGGAAGTGAATGGCAAAAGTATTTACACCCTAAATATCAACGAAGAGTATTTTTCCCTGACTTATGGACAAAAGAAGAACTTGAAAATTGGGCTGAAGAGTACTAATTAACTAAACAATCAATTATTGATTACAAAGGAATTAACAACTATGGAAAAATACGATTTGTGTGTAATTGGTGGGGGGCCGGCAGGATATGCAGCTGCCATGAGAGCTATAGATTTCGGAAAAAAAGTTCTCTTAATTGAAAAAGATAAATTAGGTGGAGCCGGAATTTATAATGGAGCACTATCTTCTAAAACCATGTGGGAATTATCTTCTCGTTTTAAAAAGGTTTATGACGAGCTGGGTAAAGAAAGAGCCGATAGAAACTTAGATATTACTTTTGATGAAGTTAAGAAAACCATAGAAGAAGCCATTTTTGAAAGAAAGTTTCAATTATCGTGTCACCTTAGAATTATACATGCCGAAACAGGACTGATTACCTACGAAAAAGGTTTAGGAAGTTTCGTAACCAATAAAGAAATAAAAATTACTAAAGATGATGGTTCCGAAAAAATAATTTACGCTGAAAATACCGTAATTTCTTCAGGTAGCCGACCAAGAACTCTTCCTAATATTGTAGTAGATGAAAAAATTATTTTAACCAGTGATGGCATTATGCACATAGATGACTTCCCGAAAAGTTTGGTAGTTATTGGTGCCGGTGTTATTGGTTGTGAGTTTGCTACTATGTTTGCTAATTTCGGAAAAACAAAAGTATATATTATTGATAGAGCAGAAAGAATTCTTCCTTTTGAGGACCAAGATATTTCCGAACTGATTTCCAGTAATATGGAAAAGAAAAATGTGACCATACACCAAACAGCCAACTTAAAAAGGTTAGAAATTATTGATGGTGAGGTGGAATATGAAATTGAGCATGCTGATGGAGCTTGTGAAGTTATTCATGTAGAAAAAGCCCTTATTTCTATAGGTAGAATTCCAAATATTGAAAAATTAAATATTGAAAATGCCGGAGTAAAAATGAGCAACAGAGGCGTTCATATTGGAGATAATGATACTCAAACCAATATTCCAAATATTTATGCCGTAGGAGATGTTTCCGGAAGACTTCCACTTTATAACGTTGGAGAAAGAGAAGCTAGACATGCTGTTGCCAGAATGTTCTCTAAAAAAGCGTTGAACCCAATTAATTACGAAAATGTTTCTACCATTATGTTTTTAGACCCGGTGGTTGCTTCTGTTGGGGCTAACGAACAAATACTTAGAGAACAAAACATTCCTTACAAAGTAGCTAAAGTAGACTATTCTACCATTGCTAGAGCTATTTCTATGGGAAAACCTCAAGGTTTTTTCAAGTTAATTGTTTCTGATGATGCCGACATGAAAGTTTTAGGAATGAGAGCTGTTGGTTATCATGCCTCTTCAGCAATTCAAACCATTGCATTATTAATGTATATGGATAAAGGAATTGAAGAACTAGCTCACATGATTCACCCTCACCCTTCTATTGTTGAGGGCGTTCAGGAAGCTGCAAGAATGTTACTTGGAAAATCCATTTACAAATCTGCCGTATTTAAAGATAAATTGAAATGTTACAGCTGTAGAGATGGTGTTTGTACTCCACTTAACTTTATTGATAAAGATAACATTATTAAATTCGAGAAAATATCTAAAGAGTTTCACGAAAATCAAGAGGATTAGTCGGAAACGGAAGTTTTAGATTAGAGATTATCATCCCCTAACCCCTCCAAAAGAGGGGAATTGGCTTATAAACTGTGAAATAAGCTATCCTAACCTGTTAATGTTTTTAAGAATTGAAAATGCTCTATCAATGTTTTCGTCATTTACAATAATAGTGAATTCGTGCATAGTAGAAATGATATCTAAAATATTAATTCCTTCCCAAGCTAATTTCTTTAAGATAAAGTAGTAAATCCCTGAAACATCAGCATTTTCGCTTGGCAATTTAATGGTTAATGAAGAAAGCCCTGTTGATGCTTGTAATTGTTTTTCATTCTTAAAAATATCATTGATATCGTTGTTTTCTGAATCACTTAAAATAATAGAAGTTTCATAAACTCCTTGAGAGAAAGCAAAGAAAATATCTTTTTTACCTTTCAGTTTTTTAAGTAATTGCGATTGACAATCAATTAACGATTCAGAATTCTCAAAAGTATAATAAGTAATTTTAGAACGAACAGTAATATCTCCTAATTTACTTACCACTTTTCTAATTTTAATCTGAAAAGTAGGATCAAACTTGGGAGACAATCTTTTTAAAGCCATTACTATAGCTCCAATTTTAACATCTTTATTTAATTCTTCGTCAATTTCTGCTTTAATCTGACGAGAAAGTGATGACAAGTTAATTAAGCCTTCTGCCAATGCTTCCTCTAAAAATGGAGATTTTTTTATAATTTCTTCAACAACTACGTGTACTGCTTTCATCTGTTTCTATTTATTGTTTTTTATAGGTCAGATGTAACTCCCCTTTGGTCGTGTCATCTGTTTCTATTTATTGTTTTTTATAGGTCAGATGTAACTCCCTTTTGGTCGTTTCATCTATATATTTCTAATTATTTAACAATTTGGCAGTAAAAATAGCAATTAAATCAAAAAAACCAATATTTTTTAACAAGTTGTTTAAAAAAAATGAAAACTTACCTAAGTATTGTTCAATTTAACAATAAAAAATTGAAATAATACTTATTAAAACTACCTATTAGCAATAATATCATCTAATAAGGAAATGCCTTCATCTATAGAGTAAGTACTTGCAAGCAACGTTTTATTTTGCATTGTTTTAAATTGTTCAGGAAAAATGATAATCATCTCACTTTCGTTAAGAATAGACCATACAATAGTTAAAGAACCTTTGTAATATTTGGGCTTCCCGAATAAATTTACAATAGCATTTCTATTTAAGTTAACTACAGTATAACTCAATCCATCAAGTTTTTGTTCTTCATCATTTCTCTTTACTAGCAATGTTTTAACTTCTCCATTAGGCTGCATAATACCTGGCTTATCAAGATTATAAATTCCAAAGCCATTTAAAGTAAACTCTCTGGTAATAATTGACTGAGCCGACATACTAGAGTTGTATTCTATAGTTGAGGTAGAATAAATATCAAAATCACTTCTGTTTTCTTGTCTCTTTTTATTTTCAGCCAATTGGTTATTGTACTTATTCATTGCTTTTTTATACTGATTGGTTGCCACTACTGGTTTTACTTTAACCAAAATTGTAGTATCTTCTTTAAACAATGCTAATTGATAATTGTTTGTGGAAAGTTTTTTTACTTCGGCATTATCCCACTGTACATGATAATACATTGAATTAAACGCTTCTCCTTCTTTTACTTCGAACATAGTACCTTCGTACTGGCTTAATTCTGGGTATTTACTTTTATCCAACTCCATATCAAAAGCATAATTTTTTTTATTTTGAGCTACGGGTTTGGTTAAGGCTGTCTTACCCGAGTTCGAATTCACTAATGTTTTGGTAGTAATTGCTTTACTTTCAACAATCCATTTACCTGTAAATTCATCAAACTCATAAAAATTAAAATCTTGCTCGTTGCTGGTTGATATAAAATCTAAATCAATTTTTCCATCTTGTTTCAAACTGATTTCCTTGCCATCTTGTGAGGCTTTTAACTCAAACATTCCTGCTGTTTCAAATACATACTCTACTCCTGCCGAATCGTAGTTCATTGGTATTCCGCTTAAGTAAACTTCTAATGGATCGTGGTAATCTCTGTAGTTAATTTCTACCTTACCACTTACAGTATTTCCATCTTCATCAACTAAAGAGTTTTTGTAAATGGTAATTTTAGTACCATTCTCGGTATTTATTTCTTCATCTTGTTGGGCATCTATTGTAAAATTTTCAAATGCTATTTCTTTTCCTAAAATTGGTGGTTTAATAAACGATAGTTTTCTATCTTCAGTTGGCATATAAGTTAAATCTGTTGAGCCTTGTGCATCATCAGGCGTATTATTATCATTTTGACAACTAGTAATAAACAGCATGCTTAGAGCTATGCTCAGAATGGCTTTTGATGTTTTCATGGTGATAGGTTTTAGAAGTTTAACTGATTTCTTATCATTTGCACTGAAGCAATTTTTTTATTTATAATATTCAATTGAATTAAAGCTTGTCTTTCATCATTTATCTCAATATTATTAAATTCATCAGCAGTTAAATAGCCAATATCTCCATTTCTTAACCAAGCTATTAATATACTTTCATCGTTTTTATTAAGTTCTACTGAAATGGCTTTTAATCCTTTAGAACCTGCATATTTTTGATATCTTTTGTTGGTAATATCAACCACCAAAATATCTGTTATGGCTAACTTGTCTCCATTATCTTTCTCATAAAGGGTTTTAGTCATATTATTATCTTGCGAAAAATTTTGAGGACTTAATAATGGAATTGATTTAATTTTATACCCATCTATTTTAATGCTTCTAATAAGGTTTTCAATTATTGGTGTTGCATTTCCCATTGCTTTTAATTCATTGGCAATAACTCTATCGTAATACATCAACCAATCTTCTCTGGAAAGTTTTCTTTCTTCTTCTGCCATATAATTTTTCTGAAAAGATGTCCATAATTCTTCATCATATTTATTAAGAGAAGTATAAAAAACAGCTTGTCTTTTAGCTAATTTTTTATCAAACTTTACCTTTCTTTTTTTTAATGTTCTCAAGTAATTTGCATAAACTTTCTCATATTTTTCTTGAGCTTCTTTTAAACTACGCGAAGTTGAAGAATATTTTGGGTAAGCTTCAAACTCAATAAATCCACTAAGGTTTTTAAGTTGAATAGTGAAAACTTGTGCATCATTATCATAATAAATTCTAAAATCTGTCCATTGTCTGCGTACTTTTCTTTTTAAAAAAGACTTCCTTTCTTTGTAAACATATTTTTTTTTGAATTCTTTACGATTTAAATTACCTTTAAGAACCCATGTCATTCCAGTAAAAGCATTTATTTCAGGGTTGTTTCTTGTTAAGGATGAAGCATAACCGTCATTTTTCTTGAAATTAAACCAAACCTCCTCTTTAATTCCACCATCATAAATATCTAAGGCAACAATTTCATAGTTTTCTCTGAATTGATAATCTGGGGCTATTTTAATGGTGTTCGCATAAGTAGTATCAAGATATCTGCCTTCAAAAGATGTGGTATCATATCTAGCTTTTCTATCAAAATCTCTAAAAATAGACGGATAATGTATGTAAGCCTGAGAATATATTTTCAAATCACTATTGTCAACTTTAATTTTTCCATAAGTTGCATTTGCTTCACTTTCATTTTGTGAAAATAATAGCGTAGGTAATAAAAAAAGAAATAAGAGAAAATTTCTGTTCATAGAAAAATTAAACGAAACTGTATGAAAAATATTATTAAAGTAAGTTTTCTTCATTGAAATTAATTTTTTAAATCAATGAAGAAAATACAAAAATAAAGCCTAAAAAATTTTATTGCTGATAAGGTGTGTAGTAAGTCTCCGCAGTGGGCAGCCATTCTTTAATTCTTTCTACACGGGTATCGTAATGAGGGTGAGTGCTTAAAAACTCTGGAACACTTGTTCCTCCACTTGCTGCATTCATTCTATCCCAAAAAGGTATAGCTTCTGATGGTTGGTAACCTGCCATTGACATAAATACCATTCCTAATTTATCTGCTTCACTTTCTTGGTTTCTGCCAAAAGCCATTATTCCTACTCCTGTTCCTACCCCATAAGCCGCCAAAAACAAGGCTTGTGTTTCTGATGGTTTTTCTCGCATATAAACGGCTAAAGCAACACCACCGGCAGCAGCCAAAATTCCTTGCGACATTCTTTCATTTCCATGTCGAGCTACAGCATGAGCAATTTCATGTCCCATAACTACTGCCAACCCTTCATCTGTTTTAGCAACTGGCAACAACCCTTGATAAACTACCACTTTTCCTCCCGGCATTGCCCAAGCATTTACAATATTCTGGTTCACTAAATTAAACTCCCACCTGTAGTTTTTAATTAGTTTACTTTGTCCGTTGTCTTTTAAATATCTTTCTACCGCATTAGCAATTCTACCTCCTACTCTTCTTATTTGTTTAGTAGCCTCAACATTATCGGCAACAGGTGGATTTTCTGTTAAAAATTGTTGGTATTGAGTTAAACTCATGCTCATTAATTCACTTTCGGGAATTAATAACATTTGTTTTCTTCCTGTAATGGGTACTTTAGAGCAAGCTACTAACGCTATTACCAATATAACTGATATTATTTTTGCTGCTATTTTCATGTTTAATTTAAAATAAAATTAATTTATTTCTACTGTTAGTCCTGCATCAGAAAGAATGGCTGACATAGGTTCTAGCACTTCAAAGCTGCCTCTTTTAACCGAACATCTTCCTTTATAATGAACTAACATAGCACATTGTTCTGCTTGTATGGCATCATGGTTACAAACTTTCATTAACAACTCAATAACATAATCAAAAGTATTTACATCATCATTATACAACACCAAATGATTTTCTTTAATGGCTGTATTTTCTACTTCTACTTGAATTTCGGTTTCTGTAATCATAACATCTAATTTAGATTACAAAGTTAACTTTTTTAAAGAAGAAAGATGGTTTATATATGAATTTCTTGAAACCAACTATTCCCCTCACTCGATTGTATTTATATTGCGTTGATTCTGCTGTATAAATCACTAAAGTAGTTTTTGTTTTTTTTAGTCTTTCTTTTGTCTTGATACAAAAGAAGCAAAAAATCAAGACTGATGATAAATTTTTGGTTTTCTAAGCTGTTAAAATTGCCTCACAACCCAAGCCCTGATACTAATATTCACTATTTTTATTTAGCAAAAGGCACAACTGCCTTCGTTATTAGCAGCCATGCAGTTCAAGGATTGCTTTCACTAAGCCCTCGCTAAATTTCAACAACAAGAAAACTAGCAAAATTAATCAAAGGTCAGGATTCAGAGTTCGAATTTGATACTCCAAACTAAAAGTAAAATTTTTTAAATTTTTATTGCCAATTAAATTAGGGGATAATTTCTAATCTCTAATTTCTAATCTCTAATTTCTAATCTCTAATTTCTAATCTCTAATTTCTAATCTCTAATTTCTAATCTCTAATTTCTAATCTCTAATTTCTAA
>Ga0209231_1000757_pt1 | contig 15530 bp, 14 predicted proteins | sample Deesub45470m_DNA_FD_188086 | JGI IMG/M metagenome (GOLD analysis project Ga0209231, IMG submission 188086) | Deep subsurface microbial communities from North Pacific Ocean - 450_OLKR46/470m Metagenome (SPAdes) (version 2) | ecosystem: Environmental > Terrestrial > Deep subsurface > Unclassified ... | reverse complement strand
TAGAGAAATCATGTACAACCGAATCAACAAAAGAGTTGATTTAATGATGAAAGAAGGTTTATTAGAAGAAGCAAAAAACTTATATGAACACAAGAACCTAAATGCACTTCAAACTGTTGGTTATAGAGAATTATTCAGTTATTTTAATGGTGAATACTCTTTAGAATTTGCTATTGAGGAAATTAAAAAAAACACGCGGAGATTTGCAAAAAGGCAAGTAACCTGGAATAAAAAAGACGATTCTATTTATTGGTTCGATTTTGAAACCGCTACTTCAGAAATCATTAAAAAAATTGAAACCTTAATTCATTTTGAATAAAACAGAACTCAAAGAATTTTTGGATGAAAAGGTAATCCAATACAATAATCCTAGGTTTATTGAAAGTGATCCTATACAAATTCCACATCAATTTTCTATAAAAGAAGATATTGAAATAGCCGGATTTTTAACATCTACTATTGCTTGGGGCAATCGAAAAATAATTATTAGGAATGCAAATTTAATGATGGAATTAATGGGAAATTCACCTTATGATTTTGTTATGAATCACAAGGAAAATCATTTAAATAATTTTGATGATTTTGTTCACAGAACATTTAATAGTACTGATTTTAAGTTTTTTATTAAAAGCCTTCAAAATATCTATAAAAACAAAGGCGGATTGGAAGAAATCTTTAACATTTACGCAGCTAAAGATTCGCTACAACCAGCAATTCATGAATTTAAAAAAGTTTTTTTTGAAATTCCTCATTTACAAAGAACTGAAAAACATATTTCTGACCCTTTAAAAGGTTCATCTTCAAAAAGAATAAACATGTTTTTAAGATGGATGATTAGAAATGATAATACTGGGGTAGATTTTGGAATTTGGAATAGCCTCACTCCTGCTCAACTATCTTGTCCATTAGATGTGCATTCGGGTAATGTAGCTCGGAAATTAGGGCTATTAACCAGAAAACAAAATGATGCAAAAGCATTGGATGAATTAGATAAAAACTTAAGGAAATTTGATAAAAACGATCCTGTTAAATATGATTTTGCACTATTTGGATTGGGTGTTTTTGAAAAATTTTAAAATATGCTAAAATTAATTTTTACAAAAATTACTCGATCAGATATTAATTTACAAATCAATTAGATATCCAATAGAAACATTAAAAAATCCAGTAGTTTTTAAGTTAGATTCATCACCAATAGGAGATGGTAAATTAATATTATACCCAACCTCAAAGTCAAATGAATTTGTACTATATAATATAGGAAATGTTAATTGGGTGTTTATTAAATCAAACACATCATTTAGTGTATATTCTATTAATGGTTCTCCATTTTGGAAATAAGTTCTTGCTAATTCAATAGTTTGCTTTCCAACAACAATACTTAATTGTGGTTTTAGCTTAAGGCTTGATCCCTTCTTTTTTATGATATTTAAAGTTGCGTAAGTTCTTGATGTGATTTGAAATGACTGATCTTCACCAAATAAATATGATCCTGAAAGTTGAGTCCCAAATGTTCTTTGTTTATTTCGAATTCCAAGCCCTACATTTATGGTATTACTATAAATATTATTGATATCATTTGCGTAAAAATACTTTGAATAAGATGCATAGTATTTAAATAACTTTTTTTTACCGAAATCTTTCCCGAAACCTATTGTTGCAATGGTTACATCCCATTTTGGTTCAAATTCACTATAATAAGTTCCAGATAAACTAGCAAATAAACCGTTCGAGTTTACATACGAAATCTGAGGATTGATATTGTATTGATCAATACCTATGTCACGTCCTGAAAAGTAGGTATCACTATTATAGGTTGTAGAAACATATAAAAATTGGTAATTAGAAAGTGATGCTATTAATTCACTGATCACATCATCTTCCATAAAAAATTCATCTATTAAATCATCTAATTCTTTTTCCTTTTTTGGTTCCTGAGAATGTGCTAAAAATTGACTTGAAAACAGTAATAGTAGTGCGATATATTTTTTCATTTATGAAGTAGATAAAAAGTGGTTGAGTTCTTCAACCACTTTTAATTAGAATAATGATTGGTTAATTAATTTCCTTTACCTTTATGCATATTTCTTTGTTCTCTAACGGTTTCTCTTAATTCTGTACCATCCTGAGTTTCTTTATTTAGCATCATTCGGCTACGAATTTGATGACGTTGTTCACTTGTCATCGTATTTTTAAACTGTTGTTTACTTTCTTGTAATGTTTCTCTGTGTTCTTGAAACATCTTTTTTTGAGCTTCAGTTAATGTCAACATTAAAGCATCATGTCGTTCTTGTTTTGTAAACGCCGTATTTTCAAAAATAGCCAATTGAGCTTCAGTAAGACTTGCTTTAAACATTTCTCTATTATGTTTAATCAACTCTCTTTGCTCATTAATCATTAGTCTTTGTTGTTCTGTTAATGTTGCCATTGTAGCTTCACTATTTGTAACATTATTTTTGTTTTGGTTTTTATTATTTTGTTGAGCTTCCATACTTGAAATTCCAATTAGTAGTCCAAATACTACCAGTGCTATTGTTTTTATTGTTTTCATCTTTAAAATTGTTAAATTATTTATTTTTTATTACTTATGAACGTTCTATCGTTTAGACCTCTTCTTTTTAAAAAAGTTTTAAATTATTAAAATTTAATTAGGCAAAACCTCTTCATAAACTAGTTCATCCAACACATAATCCGTTACAAACTCATCAATTTCAGTGTCTTCAACAAAAAGTGACGTTATTAAAATATTGTTTTCATCGAGTTCACTAAAAGCCAAATTGTTATTCTTTAATAACTCAATTGAATCCGAAACAATTGTTGGAATTTTATCTATTGATAGAAGCCCATTCGGCATAAATACCTTTAATGCAAAAATCAATACTATAGTTGCAGCTACAGACCACATAATTCTATCTCTAGAAAACATCTTAAATCTTGCCTCTTTTTGCTTTGAGACCTTTTCTAAAATAGCTGTTTTAGATTTAGAAAAATAATCATTAGGAATATCCAAGCCTAAATCTTTGGTGTGTTTTTTATGCATTTTTATATCAAATAGAACTTGGTTATTATTATCAAGTTCTGAATCAATATGGTTTTTATTATTTCTCATAAGTTACTTGCTACTTTATCTATTACTGTTAGACCTTATTTTCCTCCAAAAGTTCAACTGTTAGTATGTTTTTTTCAATATATTTAACAGTATTGTAATAAGAAGATTTTAAAGTACCTTCATTTATACCTAAAACATCCTCAATTTCTCTAAATTTTAAGTTGTCATAATATTTCAAATGAAATATTTTACGCTGATTTTCGGATAATTTGGAAAGAATCTGCTGTAATTTTAGTTGAATTTCATTTCCGTCAAAATACACATCCTCCTCTAAACTATTTAAATATTTTTTACCAATATCATCTAATGATGTATAGTTGTTTCTTTTATTTTGCTCTAAAAATCTCATAGATTCATTGTACGCAATTCTATACATCCATGTATGTAAGGAGCTTTCTTGTTTAAAATTTGAAAGGTTTTTATAAACTTTTAAAAACGTATTTTGTAGCACATCATCTGCATTTTCATGGGTAACAACCAGTTTCCTAATGTGCCAATACAAACGTTCTTGATAAAGATCTAATAATTTTTTAAATGCTTTATCCTTTTTTTTATGATCAATTAAATCATTGATGAATCTAACCTCGTTTTTCAAACTATTATAAAATATTTAATTAATAAAACAGGTTTAATCTTATTCAAATAACCTATTAGTTTATAGTGTTAGACCTTTAAAAAATTAAAAAGTTTAGTATTCATGAAATAACTTTTACATAAATTATTAAACTGCATTTTTTGAATCTAGACATATAACAAATTTCACTTTTATTTTATAAAACTATAGCTATAAATGTTACACATTAATTCAAAAAAATACATAATACTTATTTGTAAAGTACTTGTGATAGAAATAAATAAAAATTAAAATGGTACTCATCTAATAAGTTGAATTAGATAAGAAATATTCAGTAAAATACAATCTAAAAATAACTGAATTAGGTGTTTTTGAAAAGTTTTAAGTTACATAAAACTCTCTAAAGCTAACTCGTAGCTTTGTAAACCAAAACCAGCGATTACACCTTTCGCATTTGGAGCAACGTATGAAACATGCCGAAAGTCTTCCCGTGCTTGTACATTTGAAATATGAACTTCAATTACAGGAGTTTCTATACCTTTTACAGCATCACCAATAGCGATACTTGTATGCGTATAAGCCCCTGCGTTTAAAATAATACCATCAAAACTAAAACCAACTTCATGCAATTTATTAATGAGTTCACCTTCAACATTGCTTTGATAATAGCTTAGTTCAAAACTAAAATATTTCTTTTTTATGGTTTCAAAAAATTCATCAAAAGTTAAACTTCCATAAATGGAAGGTTCCCGTCTTCCAAGTAAATTTAAATTAGGGCCATTTATAATGAGTATTTTTTTCATAACGTAAATGTAAATAATTTTTAGGCATAAAAAGAGGTCGTCTAAAAAGTAATTTTGAGGCGATTTTCTTTTTAGCTATTTTTGACCTTTAAGGATGATTTTCAAATATTGAACTTCCTATATTAGACTGGACATTAAGTTGCGAGATTTAAGGTTACATAAATTAACTTTGAATTATGAAAAAACGAAACAGGAATTACAGTCTTTCATTTAAACAAAAGGCAATAGAACTAAGATTTGTAAGGGGTAATGTTAAACAAGTATGTGAAGAATTAGATATTCCATATTCTGTATTACATCGCTAGAGAAAAGAATCAATCAAGTGTGGGTGTCAGATATGACTTATATACAAACTAAAGAAGGCTGGATGTATTTAACTGTCATTATTGATTTATTCAATAGAAAAGTAGTTGGTTGGGCTATAAGTGATAATTTAGGTGCCGAAGCTACAATTATACCCGCATGGAATATGGCTGTTAAAAATAATGATATCATTAAAGAACTGATTTTTCATTCTGACAGAGGAACTCAATATGTTAGCTACAGATTTACCAACACCCTAAAAAGTTATCATCGCCTGATAAAACAAAGTATGAGTAGAAAAGGTAATTTTTGGGATAATGCAGTAGCTGAAAGCTTGAAGGTAGAATGGGTATATAAACATAGCTATGATCAAAAACATCAAGCTGAATTATCTGTCTTTACTTGGATAGAAACTTGGTATAATAAAAGAAGAAGACATTCCTATTTAGAATCTAAAACTATTAATGAATTTGAATTAGAGATGTATAACCAAAATGTAGCTGCGTAAATCTCTCAATTAATTGTCCACTTTTTTCTTGCAAGTCCACTTTTTTGTGTTGCACCACAAAGGTAACTTTGAGGAACAAATTTAACTTTCTCTTTTTAAATGTTTAGGACGCTATTGAATTTTAAGGATTTCATTTTTGTTTAATTCTTTTTTTATTTCTATTTTTCCGAAACGCAATTCAAATTTATGACAGAAGCATCTATAACTCGAATATTTGATTTTCCATATTATCAATTAACAAATTATCAAACCCAAAAAGCTTTTAGCACCAAAGTGAATGGCGAGTGGATTTCTATTTCTTCTCAGGAATATCTTGACAAGGCAAATGCAATTAGTCGCGCATTATTAAAATTGGATATTAAACCCAACGACAAAATTGCTGTCATTTCCACAACAAACCGTACAGAATGGAATATTATAGATATTGGCATTCAGCAAGTTGGAGCTATAGGTGTACCTATTTATCCTACGATTAATGAAAATGAATTTGAATATATTTTCAATCATGCCGAAGTAAAACTTTGTTTTCTTTCTGATGAAGAATTATATAGAAAAGCAGTTATTGCAAGTAAAAATACACCAAAACTTCAAGCTATTTATTCTTTTGATAACATTGAAGGCTGTAAAAATTGGAAAGAATTATTGAATTTAGGTTTAAAAAAAGACAATCAACATGATGTTGATATGATCAAAGAAAATATTAAACCCACAGACCTAGCGACTATTATTTACACTTCAGGAACTACAGGTGTTCCAAAAGGCGTGATGCTTTCACATCAAAACTTAGTTTCAAACATATTAGCTGCCGTTCATTTTTTACCTGATTTTAAGCCTAATTCTAATGTTCTTAGCTTTTTACCTGTCTGTCATATTTTAGAAAGATGTGCTATTTATGTATATCAATATTTAGGATTTTATGTGTATTATGGTGAGGGTATTGATAAAATAGGGATTAATATTCAGGAAGTTAAACCTGAATTTATCACTGTTGTACCTCGATTATTAGAAAAAATTTATGATAAAATTTATACGAAAGGCTCTGAGTTAAGTGGCTTTAAGAAACATTTATTTTATTGGTCTATAGCTTTGGGTGAAAATTATGAGGTAAACGAGAAAAATTCAATTTGGTACAAATGCCAGCTTGCAATTGCTCGCAAATTAATTTTTAAAAAATGGAAAGATGCCCTAGGCGGAAAATTAAATTACCTTATTTGTGGTAGCGCTGCTCTTCAACCTAGATTGATACGAATATTTAATGCCGCAGGAATCAATATTATTGAAGGTTATGGACTATCCGAATCTCCCATTGTTTCAGCAAATAATTACAGGAACAATTGTGTAAAAATTGGTACAGTTGGTATTTCTATTGAAGGAGTTCATGTTTCTATTGCAAATGATGGGGAAATTCTGGTTCAGGGAAGCAATGTAATGATGGGTTATTACAAAGACCCAGAAAGAACAAATGAGGTATTAAAAAACGGATTTTTCCATACAGGTGACAAAGGAGAAATTGACAATGAAGGCTATCTTAAAATAACAGGGCGAAAAAAAGAAATTTTCAAAACTTCAGGAGGGAAATATATTTCACCCGTACTTATTGAAAGTCAACTTAAACAATCTCGTTTTATTGAACAAGCTATGGTTATTGGCGAAAACGAAAAAATGCCAGCGGCAATTATGCAACCAAATTTTGAATTTCTACTAAAATGGGCAACACGAAAACAGTTAAAAAGCGATGGGACAGTTGAATCTATCTTAACCCATAAAAAAGTAAAAAAACGTTTTCAAAAAGAAATTGATAAAGCCAATATCTTATTTAGCAAATGGGAAAAAATAAAAGCATTTGAACTTACTCCAGAAATTTGGAGTATTGAAAATGGTTTATTAACACCCACAATGAAAATGAAACGCGAAGCAATTCAACAAAAATATGAATATTTGTATGCTGAAATTTATAAAAAATAATTTTCACTGTATTGTATCATAACTGCTTGTAGATTCATATTAATTTTTATATTTTGCAGGTATACAATTTAAACAATTGAAAATGCCAATAGAAGTTACAAGATTATTTGATTTTGCCTATTACCAACTTGAAAAATTTAATTTAGAAAAAGCTTTTACCACAAAATATAATGGTAAATGGGTTTCAACTTCAACAAAAGAATATGTAAATAAAGCGAATATAGTTAGTAGAGGCTTGTTAAAGCTTGGTGTAAAACCGGGTGATAAAATTGCAGTTATCTCATCAAACAATAGAACCGAATGGAATATTTTAGATCTTGCAGTTTTACAAATTGGTGCTGTAAACATTCCTATTTATCCTACTATTTCAAAAGATGATTATGAATATATATTTAATCATGCAGAAGTAAACTATTGTTTTTTATCGGATAAGGAATTATATGACAAAGCTATTGAGGCTAAAAAAAATGTACCAACACTAAAAGAAATTTATTCATTTGAAGAAATTGAAGGTTGCCTTCATTGGAATGAAGTTTTTGAACTTGGTAAAGATGAAAGCAATCAGTCTGAAGTTGAAAGTTTAAAAAAAGAAGTGAAATCATCAGATTTGGCAACTATCATTTATACATCAGGTACTACAGGAAGACCTAAAGGTGTGATGCTTTCTCATAACAATATTGTGAGCAATGTGTTAGATAGTTTTCCAAGATTACCTTTACCTGAAGGCAGTATTAGGGCATTGAGTTTTTTACCCGTTTGTCATATTTTTGAGCGTATGCTTCATTATTTATATCAGTATTCCGGTACTTCAATCTATTTCGCAGAAGGAATGGATAAAATAGGTGAAAACATTAAAGAAGTGAAACCTCAATTTATGACTGTTGTACCACGCCTTCTTGAAAAAATTTATGATGGTATTATTACAAAAGGGTCAGAATTAACAGGGATTAAAAAAATATTATTCTTTTGGGCAGTAGATTTAGGGTTAAACTATGAACCTTATCGGAAAAATGGCTGGTGGTACGAACAAAAATTAGCGTTGGCAAATAAACTTATTTTTGTTAAATGGAGAGAAGCCTTAGGCGGGAATTTAACAACTATGGTATCAGGAAGCGCAGCTTTACAACCTAGATTGGCTAAAATATTTACAGCTGCCAAAATGCATGTTATGGAAGGTTATGGTTTAACAGAAACATCTCCTGTAACTTCTGTAAATATGTATAAAGACCACTTTATGAGAATTGGAACGGTTGGTAAACCCATTAAAAATGTAGAAGTTAAAATTGCAGAAGATGGTGAAATTTTAGTGAAAGGTCCAAACGTTATGCTAGGTTACTATAAAGATCCTGAAAAAACAGCAAGTGTTATGACAGGTGAGTATTTTCATACTGGTGACAAGGGTGAAATAGATGCAGATGGATTTTTAAAAATAACAGGACGTAAAAAAGAAATTTTCAAAACTTCAGGAGGAAAATATATTGCCCCAGCTTTGTTAGAAAATGAAATGAAAGAATCTCGTTTTATAGAACAAATTTTGGTTATTGGAGAGGGACAAAAAATGCCCGCTGCCATCATTCAACCAAATTTTGAATTTTTAAGAAAATGGGCACGTAAACATCATGAGCCTGTGTCTGAAAACAACCAGGATTTAGTAAATAACCCTCATTCAATAGCTCGTATTCAAAAAGAGATAGATAAGGGGAACTTAAAATTTGCAAAATGGGAAACCATCAAACGTTTTGAATTAACTCCCGATGTTTGGGGAATAGACAATGGTTTACTAACACCTACAATGAAACCTAAACGTGATGATATTTTAGCTAAATACCAGTATTTATACAATAAAATCTATGATATTAAATAGGGTATCCTTAGTGGATTTACTACTTTTGCAAAACAATTAAAAATAAATAATGGAACATTTTATAGTATCGGCTCGTAAATATAGACCTCAAACTTTTGAGGATGTTGTTGGGCAACAGGCTATTACAAATACGCTTGAAAATGCTATAAAAAGCAATCATTTAGCACAAGCTTTATTGTTTACAGGACCCAGAGGTGTTGGTAAAACAACCTGTGCACGAATTTTAGCTAAAAAAATCAATCAAAAAAATGGCGATAATCTTGATGAAGATTTTGCCTTTAATATTTTTGAGTTGGATGCAGCTTCAAATAATTCGGTTGAAGATATTCGAAGTTTAAATGATCAGGTTCGGATTCCGCCACAAACAGGAAAATACAAAGTTTATATTATTGATGAGGTACATATGTTATCGGCATCTGCTTTTAATGCATTTTTAAAAACGTTAGAAGAACCACCAGCTCATGCTATTTTTATTTTAGCAACTACTGAAAAACATAAAATAATACCAACCATTCTTTCACGTTGTCAAATATTTGATTTTAAGCGAATTGGCGTTTTAGATACGAAGAAATATTTAGAAAAAATTGCACTTCAAGAAAATATAAAGGCTGATGATGATGCACTTCATATCATCGCACAAAAAGCAGATGGTGCTTTAAGAGACGCGCTTTCTATTTTCGACAGAGTGGTTAGTTTTTCCGGAAATGAGTTAACACGTTTAGCTGTAACAGAAAATTTAAATGTTTTAGACTATGACGAATATTTTAAAACAACCGATTTAATTTTAGAAAATAAGATTCCCGAAGTTTTATTACACTTTAATTCCATTTTAGCCAAGGGCTTTGAAGCGCATCATTTCATCACTGGTTTAGCATCTCATTTTAGAGATTTATTGGTGGCTAAAGATAAAATAACGATTGAATTATTAGAAGTTGGTGATAATGCTAAAAAGAAATATTTAGAACAATCCAAAAAAAGTGAATTGCGTTTTTTGTTACAAGCTATTGAATTGGCAAATACGTGTGATTTAAATTTCAAAAGCAGTAAAAACCAGCGACTATTGGTTGAACTTACGCTTATGCAACTTTCCTCTATCACTTTTGATGGAGAAAAAAAAAATAACAAACCTTACATCATAGCTTCACTGCATTTTAATACAGGTACCATTTCTCAACCATTATTTATTCCTAAAATTGAAAAAATAATACATGTTACACCTCCAACTCAAAAAATAGAGCCAAAAAAAAAGGAGCTTATAAAACCTATTTTAAAAAATGAAATAAGAAGACCTTCTGCCCTATCTTTAACAAGCATTGAAAGAAAGAAAGAAATAGCGAATGTTGAAGTTGTATATGAAGAAGTTGACGGTTTACCAACAGAAGCATTTTCTGAAAGCGAGTTACAGCTTTGTTGGAAAAAATATACTGAAAAATTATTAAAGAAAGGTAAAAAAAGTGTTGCTTCAATTATGAATGCAAATGTTCCAACGGTTGAAAAAAACATTTTAAAGTTTGAGCTTCCAAATTCTTTAATGAAAGATCAATTAGAACGTGCAAAACATCCTTTATTAAAATATCTAAGAGAAAAACTTAACAATTTTAAAATAGAGATTCATATTCTTGTGAATGAAGAAGAAACCAAAAAATACGCATATACACCTCAAGAAAAATATCAAAAATTGAAAGAAAAAAACAAAGCTATAGAGTTGTTAAGAAAAACTTTTGATTTAGAGTTGTAAATTTTTGCTTTTAAATTCCATTCAGTAACGTTACTAAATAAAACAATAATTTGGATATAAAATTATTAATCATATTTCTAGTAGGTTTTTTTATTGTTGCAATTGCAGCAAATCAAATAGCCAAGGTTTTTCAAAAAATAAAATTCCCTTTAATTACTGGTCTTATTATAACAGGTATTATTGCAGGTTCTTCTGTATTAAATTTTATTGGTGCAAAAGCATTAGACGAGCTGTATTTTTTAAATGAAATAGCATTGTCAATTATTGCATTTTCAGCAGGTTCTGAACTTTATTTAAATGAACTAAGAAGCAGAATCAATAGTATTAAATGGATGACATTAGGTCAACTTGTTATCACTTTTGTGATGAGTACGGCTGTTATCTATTTTTTCGCAAACCAAATTCCATTTATGGCAGACATGCCATCCACACATAAAATTGCTGTTGCTGTGTTATTTGCCACTATTTTTGTTGCAAGATCTCCTTCTTCTGCAATTGCTGTCATCAATGAAATGAGAGCTAATGGCCCGTTTACCAAAACGGTTATGGGTGTAACTGTTGTAAAAGATGTATTGGTAATTATATTATTTGCTATTTCCTTATCAATTGCAAAAGCTTTAATTAATGATGAAGCTACGGATATTACGTTTTTTATTATTTTAATTTTAGAATTACTGGCTTCATTTGGATTGGGATATTTAGCAGGCAAAATATTACAGATTCCATTTTTAACCAAGGCCGACAAACAAGTAAAAGGGGTTTCAATCATAATAATTGGTTACAGTATTTATTTATTTTCTCATTATATTAAAATTATAACATTAGAATTTTTTCATCATGAGTTTGTTTTAGAGCCACTTTTAATTTGTATTATAGGAAGTTTTGTTTTAACAAATTATAGTAAACATAGAATAGAATTTTCCGAAGCCTTACAGGAAATAAGTCCGATTATTTATATTGTATTTTTTACCTTAACAGGAGCATCATTATCAGTTCAAACTTTAATGAGTGTTTTTGGAATTGCTGTCGCACTCTTCTTTTTAAGATTAATTACGATGTTTTTTGGCGGGATTTTTGGCGTTTATGCAGCAAAGGATTTTAAAAAATATGCATTCATTGCTTGGATGCCTTATTTAACTCAGGCTGGTGTTGCACTTGGTTTGGCTACCATTATTTCGCAAGAATTTCCTATTTGGGGACAACAATTTGAAGCCATTATAATTGCCATAATTGTCATTAATCAATTAGTTGGCCCTCCCCTTTTCAAATGGTCGCTTAATTACGTGAAGGAGAGTCATTTAAAAGCCAAAACATCACAATTTAAAGGAGCTCAAAAGGCTGTTATAGTTGGTTTTGAAAATCAAAGCGTGGCGCTGGCAAAACAGTTACAAAAACACAATTGGAAGGTTAGAATAATCAATACCGAAGAAAAAAATGGTAATGAAGCTGCTGATATTGAAGTGATTGAATTAAAAACAATCTGCCTAACTTCTTTAAAGAAAATTTCTTTGAAAAAAACTGAAACAATTATTTTAATGCTTTCAGATGAAGATAATTTTAAATTAGCAGAACTTATTTATGAGCATATTGGATCCAAAGATGTCATTGTTCGATTGAATAAACGAGAGTATTTTGAGAAATTTCATAAACTTGGCGTTTTAATTATAGAACCAGCTACAGCTATGGTAAGTTTATTAGATCACTTTGTTCGTTCTCCAAGTGCAACTTCTTTGTTACTTGGTATGGATGAAGGACAAGATACAATTGATATAGAAGTTAATAACAAAGACATACATGGAATACGATTGCGAGAATTAAGATTGCCCTCAGATATTCTTGTACTATCCGTAAAAAGAAAAGGGCAACTCATTGTTTCACATGGCTATACACGTTTAAGATTAGGTGATATTATAACAATGATTGGTTCAGAGATTAGTTTAAATGAAATTAAATTCAAATTTGATACATAATGTTAGGTTTAAAACTTCCAACAGACCCTAGATGGGTGAATATTGCTGAAAAAAATATTGATGAAATATTAATAGATCACGCACACTGCGAATTAAAAGCTGCTTCAACTGCCAACTCATTAATTATGAGTTTTCCAGAATATTCTGAATTAGTTACTGAAATGGTTTCATTGGTAAAAGAAGAAATGAGTCATTTTAAAATGGTACATGAACGACTTTTAAAAAGAGGCCTAAAATTGGGCAGAGATCGAAAAGATTTATACGTGCATGATTTATTGAAATTTTTCCCAAAAGGTGGAAGCAGAACAACTCAATTAGTACACCGATTGTTATACGCTGCATTAATAGAAGCCAGAAGTTGCGAACGGTTTAGGTTGCTATCGGAAAATATTAAAGATAAAGAGTTAGCTAAATTTTATAGAGACTTAATGGTTTCAGAAGCAAATCATTATGTGTTATTTTTAAATTTTGCTCGTACTTTTGGAGAGCGTTCAGAAGTCGATAAAAAATGGAATGATTTATTAGAATTTGAAGCTGAATTAATGAGAAATTTAGGAACTTCAGAAACTATACACGGATAGTTTTAATTAAAAATGAATAATTAAAAATGAATAATTAAAAATGAATAATTAAAAATGAATAATTAAAAATGAATAATTAAAAATGAATAATTAAAAATTGATAATTCATAAATCGTAAATCATCATTCGTAATTCGTAATTCGTAATTCGTAATTCGTAAATCATCATTCGTAAATCATAAAAATATGTTTAGTAAAGAAGAATCTGCCCAGCTCAGAAAGGAATTTTGGACAAGTTTTGGAAAATCGTTTCCTAGAAAATGGTTGCTATACAATACTAAAATTAAAGATTTCAATTTTAAATTTGTTGCTGAAAATAAAATTGCAATGGTATGTCTTGACATTGAATCGCCAGATGCTACAAAAAACGAGTTACTTTTTGAACAACTATTAGAATTAAAAAACATCCTTATAGAAGATTATTTACCAGATGTTATTTTTGATGAAATTTATTTGTTAAATAACGGTAAAATTATCCATCGGATTTATGTGAATTTTAATGGGGAATTTAATATTCATAATAAAAATACTTGGCAGAATACTTTTGTTTTTTTCAAGGAAGCAATGCATCAGTTTGAAGAGTTTTATGAAGATTTTGATGATTTTATTAAACAAGCTATCTACAATTAAAAATGAATAATTAACAATTAATAATTATCTTTTTATGAAATAACAGCCACGAAACCAATAAACAAATACCCAAACAAACTCCATAAAAATTCCTTATTTTTGCATTTATGAATAGTATACAAAATGATACCATAATTGCATTGGCCACTTCATCAGGAGTTGGTGCTATTGCAGTTATACGGTTATCTGGTGAAAATTCCATTCATATTGTCAATCAATTTTTTAAATCAAAGTTTGGAAATAAAGATTTATCTAAGGTAAAATCTCACACCATTCATTTAGGTCATATTATTGATAATGAGCGAATTATTGACGAGGTTCTTGTTTCAGTATTTAAAAATCCACATTCTTATACTGGCGAAAATGTAGTTGAAATTAGTTGTCACGGCTCAGTATATATTCAGCAAGAATTATTGCAATTATTCATTAAAAATGGCGTGCGGAATGCCAATGCTGGTGAATTTACTTTGCGTGCATTTTTAAATGGAAAAATGGATTTAACTCAGGCAGAAGCTGTTGCAGATCTAATTTCATCGAATTCTGCCGCTTCACACCAAGTTGCATTGCAACAAATGCGTGGTGGCTTTAGCAATGAAATACAACAATTACGTACACAATTATTAAATTTTGCAAGCTTGATAGAATTAGAACTCGATTTTGCCGAAGAAGATGTTGAATTCGCTGACAGAAATGAATTTAAAAATTTAGTTCAAAAAATTAGCACTGTTTTAAAACGATTAATTGATTCTTTTGCAGTTGGAAATGTATTAAAAAACGGAATTCCTGTTGCTATTGTTGGCGAACCAAATGTTGGTAAATCAACGCTTTTAAATGCTCTTTTAAATGAAGATAAAGCAATTGTTAGTCATATTGAAGGAACAACCAGAGATGCCATTGAAGATGAAATTTCTATAGATGGTGTGGCTTATAGATTTATAGATACGGCAGGAATTAGAACTACTGAAGATTTTGTGGAAAGCATTGGAATTAAAAAAACGTTTGAAAAAATTGAACAAGCACAATTGGTGCTTCAGTTAATTGATGCTTCAAAAATTAATAATTTAAATACCATTATTTCTGAATTAAAAGAAAAATATTCTTCAAAAAAAATACTAACAATTATCAATAAAGCCGATTTATTAACTGAAGAACAAATTTCAATACTCAAATCTCAATACTCAAATCTAATTATTCTTTCAGCCAAACAAAAAACAGGAATTTCTGAACTTACAAATACACTTACCAAATTAGCCAATAAGGGAGCATTAAGCAATAATGAAACCATTGTGAGTAATTCGCGCCATTTTGAAGCCTTAAATAATGCTTACACGGCAATAAAAGAAGTTGATAAAGGAATAGCTAGTAATATTTCAAGCGATTTATTTGCAATTGATATTCGTCAGGCACTTTTTCATCTTGGAGAAATTACGGGAGAAGTAACAACTGAAGATTTGTTGGGTAATATTTTTGCAAATTTTTGTATCGG
>Ga0209231_1000755_pt1 | contig 15573 bp, 17 predicted proteins | sample Deesub45470m_DNA_FD_188086 | JGI IMG/M metagenome (GOLD analysis project Ga0209231, IMG submission 188086) | Deep subsurface microbial communities from North Pacific Ocean - 450_OLKR46/470m Metagenome (SPAdes) (version 2) | ecosystem: Environmental > Terrestrial > Deep subsurface > Unclassified ... | reverse complement strand
GTTAGGTGGGTTGGTAAACTTATGCAATCAATTGTTTTCTTTCGTGAATTTCGTGTCTTTGCGAGTTGCTGCCAAAGGCAGCATCCCTGCGAAAACCATTGCGTGGATGAAAAGCCGTTTTAAGGTTTATCGTCAGTCATTTGCCCGTACAATGCGCGGCTAGCATGAACATCAAAACTTTCCCCGACAGCCCCTACCGCCTGCATCAGCCCTTCGAGCCTGCGGGCGACCAGCCCGTGGCGATTCAACAGCTGGTCGAAGGCATACGCGATGGTTTGTCGTTCCAGACGCTGCTGGGCGTGACCGGCTCCGGCAAGACCTACACCATGGCCAACGTCATCGCGCAACTCGGTCGTCCGGCGATGGTGATGGCGCCGAACAAGACGCTGGCGGCGCAGTTGTATTCGGAGATGCGCGAGTTTTTCCCCGAGAACGCGGTGGAATATTTCGTCTCCTATTACGATTATTACCAGCCCGAGGCCTATGTGCCGTCGCGCGACGTGTTCATCGAGAAGGACTCTTCGATCAACGAGCAGATCGAGCAGATGCGGTTGTCCGCCACCAAGGCGCTGCTGGAACGCGAAGACTGCATCATCGTTGCGACCGTCTCGGCGATTTACGGCATCGGCGATCCGGTGGATTACCACGGCATGATACTGCACCTGCGCCATAACGAAAAAATGGCGCAGCGCGATGTGATCAAGCGCCTGGTCGAAATGCAGTACGAGCGCAATGACGTGGATTTCACCCGCGGCCGCTTCCGCGTGCGCGGCGATGTAATCGATGTGTTTCCGGCGGAAAGCAGCGAACTGGCCTTGCGCATCACGCTGTTCGACGACGAGGTGGAGACGCTCTCGCTGTTCGACCCCTTAACCGGACACATACAGCAGAAAGTACCGCGCTACACCGTCTATCCCTCCAGCCATTACGTGACGCCGCGCAGCACCGTGCTGTCGGCGATCGAAACCATCAAGGTCGAACTGGCCGAGCGCGTCGCGTTTTATATCCGCGAAAACAAACTGGTGGAGGCGCAGCGCATCGAGCAGCGCACCCGCCACGACCTGGAAATGCTGGTAGAGATAGGTTTCACCAAGGGCATCGAAAATTATTCGCGCCATCTGTCGGGGCGCAATCCCGGCGATCCGCCGCCTACCCTGCTCGATTACCTGCCGCCCAATGCGCTGATGTTTCTGGACGAGAGTCATGTGATGATTCCGCAGGTGGGTGCGATGTATAAAGGCGACCGGGCGCGCAAGGAAAATCTGGTCAACTACGGTTTCCGCCTGCCGTCCGCGATGGACAACCGTCCGCTGCGTTTCGATGAATTCGAGCGCATCATGCGCCAGAGCATTTTTATTTCCGCAACGCCTTCCGTGTACGAGGCCGCGCATGCCGGTCAGGTGGTCGAACAGGTGGTGCGCCCCACAGGCCTGGTTGATCCTGTCATCGAAGTTCGCCCGGCCATCAATCAGGTGGACGACCTGATGTCGGCCATCAATCAGCGCATCAAGGCGGGTGAGCGCGTGCTGGTCACTACGCTGACCAAGCGCATGTCTGAGGATCTGACCGAATATCTGTCAGAGCACGGCATCAAGGTGCGCTATCTGCATTCAGATATCGAAACCGTAGAGCGCGTCGAAATCATCCGCGATCTGCGTCTGGGCATGTTTGACGTGCTGATAGGCATCAACCTGCTGCGCGAAGGGCTGGATATACCGGAAGTGTCGCTGGTCGCGATACTGGATGCAGACAAGGAGGGCTTTTTGCGCTCCGAGCGCTCGCTGATTCAGACCATAGGCCGCGCGGCGCGCCACTTGCATGGCACGGCGATTTTATATGCCGACAAAATCACCGACTCGATGAAACGCGCGATGGACGAGACGGAACGGCGCCGCAGCAAACAGGTCGCGCATAATCTCGCGCACGGCATCACACCGCAAGGCGTACAGAAACGCATCAAGGACATCATCGAAGGCATGTACGAGATGGACGATGCGCGCAGCAACCAGAAAGCGGCTCAGCAACAGGCCAAATACCTTGCGATGAATGAAAAACAAATATCCAGGGAAATCAGCAGATTGGAAAAGGAAATGCTGCAGGCCGCGAAGAATCTGGAATTCGAAAAGGCCACCGAGTTGCGTGACCAGCTGAAGAAACTGCGCGAGAGCGTACTGTTGTCACCGCTGTGATGACTGCCGCATGTGAACCGGTGTCTGGCACGAGTATCGCTGAAGCAGCTCAGCCGAAATGACTCATTTGATACGCGGGTTCAATTGACTATCGAACCCGCGCCTTACTCAGCCGTCGACAAACTGGGCGTTTTTGAAAGCAGAGCAGCCCTGATCTAGCGCCCGCCTCGCCCACCACCCATGCCACCGCCCTGACCAGCGCCCATGCCCTGACCGCCGCCCTGACCGCGAACTGGCGGCTTGTCCGGGATGCTGGCTCCCTGCTCTTTGGCGCGTTCTTTCATTTCCTCATGGTGCTCGGCGCGGATTTTTTCCCGCTCTTCCTTTGTAGTGCTACTGCGCATCTTGGCGCGTTGCGCGTTGCGCTCTTCATCGGTCATAAGCTCTCGACCCACCGTCTGCCGATCACGGTCTTGCGTCTTTTGCTGGCTTTTTTCCTGCACCGCAGCCTGATCAGCGGCGCCTGCAAGGCCAGCCAGGAAAAACATCGCAACGGCCCATCCGGAAAGCATCGTCTTTTTGTGCATGTCGACCTCCATTTTAAATAATTAAAAAATCAGGAAAACCATTTATTCATCGTGCAATCGACATGGTATTGAAATTTTTCCGGACGTCTGTGATAAATATCACACGCTCAACGATTAAAACGCCATCCCTGTATCAAGCTATTTTTTATTCAACAAGGCTTGCAGGTCAGCGAAGGGGTTATGACTTGCCAAAGCCTGCCCCCCTGCCCCTCGCCCCCGTGCCGCCTCGTCCAGCAGGCGTGAATGTTCATTATCGTGACAATACAGACAGAGCAACTCCCAGTTGCTGCCATCCGGTGGATTGTTGTCGTGGTTGTGATCTTTGTGATGCACAGTTAGTTCCCGCAGTCGCACCCCGGCGAATTCGCGTCCACACCGCCCGCATATCCACGGAAATAATTTGAGCGCCCGCTCACGGTAGCCCGTCTCACGCAATTCACGTTGCCGGCGCGCTTCGGCCACGGTACGGTCGAGTCGTTCGTTATCATTGGGTTTTATCATGATCAATCAGCATTTGAGATGAACAGTGCGACTATATCAGCAGGCCGGATCGCCTAAAAAATGAACTTCTTGACCCGCCGACAGCCGGAGTCTCTCCAATCTGGCGGATTTCTGCCAGTTTTCGACGAATCCTCTGTTCAATGCTACCATAGCCGCCACGCGCCAACATCACCCTGACTCATGCCCGAAACAGCCTTACTGCCACTCATCGTTGCAACTGCCTTTATCGGCTGCCTCGTTCCCGGACTGCTGGCCCGCTTCGGCAGAAATATGTCCGCCCTGGGCGCAGCCGGCATCATGGCGAGCTGTCTGGCTTTGCTTATCCCGCTGATCCCCGCCGTGCTGGCGGGAAAAACGCTGTTAACGGCTTACGCATGGCTGCCGGACTACGGTCTCAATCTCGCCTTCCGTCTGGACGGACTGGGGCTGCTTTTTTGCCTGTTGATACTGGGCATCGGTCTTCTGGTGGTACTTTACGCCTATTACTATCTGCCTGAAAGCGACCGCCTGGGGCGTTTCTATACCTTATTGCTACTGTTCATGGCGGCCATGCTCGGCGTCGTGCTATCCGAAAACCTGTTGTTGCTGGTGGTGTTCTGGGAAATCACCAGCATTTCGTCCTTCCTGCTGATCGCCTACAAGCGCGATCAGCGCGACTCGCGACTCGCTGCTCGCATGGCGCTGGCCGTTACCGGTGGCGGCGGACTGGCGCTGCTCGCCGGCGTGCTGCTGCTTGGCCACATCGCCGGCAGCTACGAACTTTCGGTCGTGCTGGCTGAGGGAGAGCGCATTCGTAACCACGCGCTCTATGCGCCCATGCTGATCCTGATCCTGCTTGGCGCTTTCACCAAATCGGCCCAGTTCCCCTTTCATTTCTGGCTGCCTAATGCCATGGCCGCCCCCACACCGGTATCAGCCTACCTGCATTCGGCGACCATGGTCAAAGCCGGGGTTTTTCTGCTGGCGCGACTGCATCCCGCGCTGGCGGGCAGCGAGCTCTGGTTCTGGCTGGTCGGCGGAACGGGTGCGATCACGCTGGTGTATGCGGCCTACGCCGCCTTTCACCGCTACGATTTAAAGGGGCTGCTGGCCTACTCCACCATCAGCCATCTGGGGCTGATTACGCTGCTATTCGGTCTCGACACACCGCTATCCGTGGTGGCCGGCGTGTTCCACATCATCAACCACGCCATTTTCAAGGCTTCGCTGTTCATGGCCGCCGGCATCATCGATCACGAATGCGGTACGCGTGACATGCGGCAGGTGAACGGACTGTTCAAATTCATGCCTGTCACCGCGACGCTGGCCATAGTCGCCGCCGCATCCATGGCTGGCGTGCCGCTGCTGAATGGCTTTCTCAGCAAAGAGATGTTCTTTACGGAAGCGGTCGGCCATCCGGTGTTTGAAGAGATGCGCTGGCTGCTGCCGCTGTTTGCCACGGCAGCGGGCATGCTCGCGGTAGCCTATTCGTCGCGCTTCGTCCACGACGTGTTCTTCAACGGCGACCCCATCGATTTGCCCCGCCAGCCCCACGAACCGCCGCGCTGGATGCGCGCGCCGGTGGAAATCCTGGTGGTCTTGTGCCTGCTGGTCGGCATATTTCCGCAATGGAGCATCGCGCCCCTGCTCGGCGCTGCAGCCGGCTCAGTGCTGCAAACACCCCTTCCGGTCTTCCGGCTGGCGGTGTGGCACGGCTTCAATCTGCCGTTTACGATGAGCCTGGTGGCGCTGGCGGGCGGCATTACACTCTATGCGCTACGCCAGCCATTTTTTGCCCTTCATGATCGCCTGCCTTCCATCCATGCCAATCTCGTATTCAAACGACTTTACGAGCAACTGATGCTATTTGCGCAAGCTGTCGTGAGCTGGATGGACAATGGTTCATTGCAACGTTACCTGGCGATTTTCATCACCTTCGTGCTCGGACTGGGTGGCTGGGCCTGGTACTCGGGACCGGCAACGCTCGCAGGCGCCAACTACCAGCCGGCCGATAGCGCCGCCTTTGCGGCTCTGGCCACGCTTATGGTGGGCGCACTGGGCGCGACACTGCTGCACCGGCAACGTTTCAGCGCCATCCTGTTCACCAGCGTGGTCGGCCTGGTCGTGGCGCTCACCTTCGTGCGCTTTTCGGCGCCCGATCTGGCACTGACCCAGCTGGCGGTGGAGGTGGTCACCATCGTACTCCTGTTGCTGGTGCTGCATTACCTTCCCCAAAACTCACCCACCGAAGATTCCGGCCTGCGGCTGATGCGCGATGGCGTGCTGGCCGCTGGCGCAGGTGCGGGTCTGGGTGCAACCGCTTTTGCCATGATGGGTGCGCCTTTCGAGACAATTTCCGGTTTCTATCTTGCCCAGTCAGTGCCGGGAGGGGGTGGCAGCAATGTGGTTAACGTGATTCTGGTGGATTTCCGGGGCTTCGACACACTGGGCGAAATCACCGTGCTGGCCATGGTAGGCCTGGCCGCCCATGCCCTGCTGGACAGACTGGTACTCGTCGCGCCCGGACACGATTCCGACGGACGCCCCTGGGCGAAGGAACTCCACCCGCTGTTTCTGGCTACACTGATGCGCCCGCTGCTGCCGCTGGCGCTCGCGGTGTCGATCTTCATACTGCTGCGCGGCCACAATATGCCGGGAGGGGGATTCGTTGCCGGGCTGGTTACCGGTGTAGCCCTAATCTTGCAGTACCTCGCCAGCGGTATCGATTTTGCCTTGCAACGACTGCCCCGGCATAAAGCCAAGCTGCTGGCGTTTGGGTTGCTGCTTGCCGCCGCCACAGGTGCCGCAAGCTGGCTGTTCGGTCATCCCTTCCTCACCAGCACGCACGGCCATATCGCCCTGCCGCTGATCGGAGAAATTGAACTGGCCTCGGTCATGGTGTTTGATCTGGGTGTTTACATCGTGGTGGTGACCACCGTACTGATGGTGCTGGCTCAACTGGGCCGCCTGTCGCGCCTTCATGAGGAGGCCAGCTGATGGAAGCCGTCGTCGCTACCGCCATCGGCATACTCACCGCCTGCGGGATATTCCTGATGCTGCGCGCCCGCACTTTTCCGGTGGTGCTCGGCCTGACCTTGCTGTCCTATGCGGTGAATCTGTTTCTTTTCGCCAGTGGTCGTCTGATGCTGGATGCTCCTCCGCTGATACGCGACGGCGCCCGCTACACCGACCCGCTGCCCCAGGCTCTGGTACTGACCGCTATCGTCATCGGTTTTGGCATGACCGCCTACCTGTTGATGGTGGCGCTGCGCGCAATGGCCGAAACGGGCGATGACCATGTGGACGGACGGGAAAAATCATGAACGCGCATGCCGCCATTTTTCCCATCCTGATACCCCTGGCTGCGGCACTGCTGCAACTGGCAGGCCGACACCTCGGGCTGTCCGTCCAGCGCGGTATCGGCCTGTTTGCAGCTGTACTCGGTATTCTGTCCGCCGCCTGGCTGGTACAACTGGCCGATGGCGACAGCATCCCGGTTTACGCCCTGGGCGACTGGGCCGCCCCTGTCGGTATCGTGCTGGTTGCCGACCGTCTGGCCGCCGGCATGACGCTGCTCACCGCGCTGCTGGCCGGCGCATCCCTGCTCTATGCCAGCGGCGGATTCGATAACCGCGGCCGTCACTTCCATCCCCTGTTCCAGCTGCAGATCATGGGCATACAGGGCGCGTTCCTCACCGGAGACCTGTTTAACCTGTTCGTGTTTTTTGAAGTGATGCTGCTGGCCTCCTATACCCTGCTGGCCCACGGCGGCGGACTGGCGCGCAGCCGAGCGAGCCTGAGCTATGTCGTGCTGAATCTGGCCGGGTCGGCTCTGTTTCTGATCGCACTGGGGCTGCTCTACGGAACGCTGGGCACCCTCAATCTGGCCGACGTGGCGCTACGCTTGCAAACCGCCGAACACAATATCGCGCTGGCAAGGCTGGCGGGCGCGCTACTGATTGCCGTGTTCGCGCTCAAGGCGGCACTGCTGCCCCTGTCCTTCTGGTTGCCCCACACCTATGCGGCCGCCGGCGCACCGGTGGCTGCGCTATTTGTCATCATGACCAAGGTCGGTATCGTCGCCATTCTGCGGGTGCAGGCCATCGCCTTCGCCCCCTCCCCGACGATGGCCGACCTGCTGACAGGCTGGCTGACGCCTCTGGCGCTGATGACCGTGCTGTTCGCGACGCTGGGCGCGCTCGTCGCTACCCGATTGCGTTATTTCGCCGCCTGGCTGGTACTTATCTCTGCGGGTACCCTGCTGACAGCGCCCGCCCATGCGCAGGCGGACATCACTGCGGCGGCGCTGTATTATCTGGTGCAGTCCACCCTGGTCGGCGCCGCTTTCTTCCTGCTGACGGAATTGATTTCCGAACGACGCGGCGAAGTTGCGGACGCCATCCAACCCGGGCCGTCCTTACAATCACCCTGGCTGGCGCTGGGCTTCTTCACAGCCGCCATTACCGCCGCCGGATTACCCCCGTTTTCCGGCTTCCTCGGCAAGCTCATGCTGCTCTCCGCGCTGCGGGAAACGACGGCAGGCGCGGCAATCTGGGTCGTTTTACTGAGCGCAGGGTTTCTGATCATAGTAACCCTGTCCCGTATCGGCAGCCGCCTGTTCTGGCAGCACAAGGAGCAGCCACCGGTGTCACCCGCCACCTCCTGGCAGTCTGTACTCGCCGTCCTGCTGCTGATCGGTGCTGGCCCCCTGCTGTCCATCTTCGCCCGACCGGTAGCGGATTATGCGACGCGCGCCGCGACTCAGTTGCATGCACCCGGCGCGTACGTCGACGGAGTGCTGGGCACATCCAGACATTTCACCCTGCGGGAGGCCAGACCCTGATGCGTCGACTGCTTCCCCGCCCAGCCCTGTCAGCGATCATCTTCCTGCTGTGGGCCGCACTCAGCAATGCAGCCGCACCGGGCACGCTGTTGCTGGGCGCCTTGCTGGCGCTGGCATTGCCCTTCGTCACGCGCCCCTTCTGGTCAGACGCGCCCCGCCTCGCCCGTCCCGGCAAGCTGTTTACCCTCGCGCTGCGAGTGGCAAGCGACATTGTTCTCGCCAACCTGTCCGTGGCGCGCCGCGTCATCGGTCCCGTCAGCCAGCTTAAACCCGCATTTATCGAAGTTCCGCTGGATCTGCGCGACCCCTTCGTCGCCACCGTGCTCAGCAGCATCGTATCGCTCACGCCGGGCACCGTATCCATAGACGTGGATCAGCGGCGCTGGATGCTTCTGATCCACGCGCTCGACGCACCGGATGCCGACGCCCTGATCACGGAAATCAAGCAACGCTATGAGATGCCACTCAAGGAGATATTCGCATGTTGATGCTCGCCATCGAGACAGGCTTTGTATTCATCGGCCTCGCCATGACCCTCAATCTCTGGCGTCTGGTGCGCGGCCCGGATGCCACAGACCGCGTTCTGGCGCTGGATACGCTCAGCATCAACGCCATCGCCCTGCTGGTACTGTTCGGCATACGCGCGGGCAGCAGCGCCTATTTTGAGGCAGCGCTGATACTGGCCGCCATGAGCTTCGTCGGCACTGTGGTGCTGTGCAAATACCTGCTGCGCGGAGACATCATCGAATGAGCACGCTCATAGAATTCACCCTCTCCATCCTGATCGTAACAGGTGCTGCATTCGCCCTGCTGGGTTCGATCGGACTCGCCCGCCTGCCGGATTTTTTCAGCCGCTTGCATGGCCCCACCAAAGCCACCACCCTGGGTGTCGGTGCCATGGTGCTCGCTTCCGCCATTTACTTCACCACCCTGCAAGCCGGCGTCAGCCTGCACGAGATCGCCGTGGTGTTTTTTCTCTTTATCACCGCGCCCGTGAGCGCACACCTGATGGCCAAGGCGGCCCTGCATCGGCGTGGTGCGGTTGATGCGAAACGGGGAAAGCAGTGATAGATCGCCTGAAACGCCTGCTGCCCGATGTGGAATCGGTGCGCAACAACCGCTGGTTGCGCTGGCTGGGACCGACACTGCACGATCCCCGCCTGTGGCGCCCCACCCGGCACGGCGTTGCTCTGGGTGTTGCGCTGGGCATCTTCTTCGGCCTGCTCGTACCCCTCGCGCAAATTCCGCTTTCCGCAGGCACGGCGGTGCTGTTGCGTGCCAATGTGCCCACCGCCATTGCCAGCACGCTGGTCAGCAATCCCGTGACCTTCGGCCCCATCTACTACATGGCTTACCGGATAGGCAACACGCTGCTCGGCGAAGATGACGCGCATGCGCCACAAGACATGGCGAAACTGGCTGATGAAAGTGCCGCCGCAACTCCGGCAAATACCTGGGAGCGCATCACCTCGGTAGGCAAACCGCTGCTGCTGGGCCTGGCGGTCATGGCAAGCGCCATGGGCTTGCTCGCCTACCCGATCGTCACCTGGCTATGGCAGCTGAAAACCTGGCTGAGCGGGCGACGGCATGACAGGTCTGTTGCGAAGCAGGAGGACTGACGCTGTGCATCAGCGCGTCCCCTTGCGCGTCGCGATCAGGCTGGCAATGACGCTGGCTCCGATCAGAACGGCGACGATAGCCAGCGAGGCCGCTACCGGCACGTGATACCAGGGCGCAATCAGCATCTTGGTGCCGATGAAGGTGAGCACCATGGCCAGACCGTATTTCAGCAGATGGAAACGATCGGCCACGTCGGCGAGCAGAAAATACAGCGCGCGCAAACCCATGATGGCGAAGATGTTGGAAGTGAAGACGATGAAGGGATCGGTGGTGATGGCGAAAATAGCCGGGATAGAATCCACCGCGAACACCACGTCTGAGGTTTCGATCAGGATCAGCACCAGGAACAGCGGTGTGAAATAGCGCACCCCGTCCTTCATCACGGTGAATTCCTCGCCATGATGGCCTTCGGAGATACGCAAGTGGCGGCGCGCGAACTTCAGCACCGGATTCTTTTCAAGGTCGGGCTCTTTCTCCGCCATGACCAGCATGCGCAGGCCGGTGACGACCAGAAAGAAGCCGAAGATATACAGCACCCAGGAAAATTCCCGTACCAGCCAGGCTCCTGCCAGTATCATGACGGCGCGCAACACGATGGCGCCCAGCACGCCGTAGATCAGCACCCGGCGCTGAAATTCGGGCGCAACGTGAAAGGCGGTGAAGATCAGCAGGAAGACAAACACATTGTCCACCGACAGCGATTTCTCGATCAGATAACCGGTGAGGAATTCCAGCGCCTTGCGGTCGGCGATCTCCTGTCCTGCCGTGCCGCTCAGGTACCACCACAACCCGGCGTTGAACAACAGCGCAAGGCTGACCCAGACCAGCGACCAGATGGCCGCCTCCCTGACGCTAACCTTGTGCGCCTTGTTGCCGCCGAACACGAACAGATCCAGCGCCAGCATGACCAGCACGAAACCGATGAAGGCGGCCCACATCGGGCCGGTGGCGATACTTTCTATTCCGCTCATAGCTGATTACCTGGCTGCTCGGCGATAGACTCGAAAGCATTACCCGCCGGGTTGTATTGAAAAAGGGAGCCATCTGCCATGTCAAAATACCAGCCATGCAAATGCATGGCACCGACCGCAACGCGCTCGGCGATCCAGGGGTAAGTCAGCAGGTTTTCCAGCGAGACCAGGATGGCGGCTTGCTCGCAGGCTCTATCCTGCAAGTTGGTCGGCTTGTTGGGCAATTCAGCCAATACGCGTTCGCGCGCGCGTTGTGCGATGCCGACCCACTTGCCGATGAACTCACCGTCCGAACCGGCGCCACTCATCAAGGCATGGATGCCGCCGCATTGGGCGTGGCCGAGCACGATGATGTGCTCGACTTCGAGCGAGCGCACGCCGAATTCCAGTGCCGCCGCCACACTATCGAAGTCGCCGTCTGGCTGATACGGCGGCACCAGATTGGCCACGTTGCGCACCACGAACATGTCTCCAGGTTCAGCGCCCGTCAGCAAAGCCGGATCCACCCGGGAGTCGGCGCAGGCCACGATAAGCGCCTTGGGGCGTTGCCCCTGCTGAAGCTGCTCGAACAGATTCCGGTCTTCGCTGAAATACTTCTCCTGAAAGCGCCGGAAACCGGAAATGAAATTGGCGACGTCTTTCATGAAACTACGCCTTCCCGCAGTGCGGCGATGCGTTCTTCGAGCGGCGGATGAGTCATGAACAAACGCTTGATGCCGCTCGCACCGCCACCGGCAATGCCGAAAGCCGCCATTTTTTCCGGTAACGGCGCGGGGTGCAGCGTATTGAGTCTCTGCAGTGCGGCGATCATGTTTTGCCGTCCGGCGAGGCTCGCACCACCACGGTCGGCGATGAACTCGCGCCTGCGCGAAAACCACATAACGATAATGGAGGCGAGAACGCCCAGCACCAGCTCTGCGATGATCATGGTGACGAAGAATGCCGGGCCGGTACCCCGCTCGGTCTTGAACACCACCTTGTCTACCACGTAACCTATGACGCGCGACAGGAACATCACAAAGGTGTTCACCACGCCCTGAATCAGCGCCAGCGTCACCATGTCGCCATTGGCAACGTGAGCGACCTCATGGCCCAGAACGGCTTCGGCCTCTTCCCGCGTCATCTGTTGCAGCAGCCCGCTGGACACGGCGATCAGCGAGGAATTTTTGCTCATGCCGGTGGCGAAAGCGTTAACCTCCGGTGAGTCGAAAATACCCACCTCGGGCATTTTGATGCCTGCCTGCGCCGAATAGTTGCGGATAGTTTCCACCAGCCAGAATTCGGTCGAACTCGACGGAGCCTCTATCACCCGCACGCCCATGGACTTTTTCGCCGTCCATTTGGAGATAGCCAGTGAAATAAACGAGCCGCCAAAGCCCATCACCGCCGCGAATATCAGCAGCGAAGTCAGATTGAGCCCCTGTTCGTTAAGATAGGGCTCCACGCCCAGCAGGCGCATGGTGACGGACAGCACCAGCACGATAGCCATATTGGTGGCGAGAAAAAGCAGAATGCGTTTCATGACGATATTCCTCCTGTTTATCTTAAAGTTAACCCTGGTTTCAGTGACCGCCCGGCTTGCCCGACATGAGCTTGTCCATCAGTGCGAACAGCACGCCCGAGACGACAAAGGCCATGTGCAGGCCGACCTTCCAGGCCAGTTGCTCATTGGTGTAAGCCTCGACATTAACGAAAGCCTTGAGCAGTTCGATGGCGGAGATGGCCACGATAGAACCGATGACCTTGATCTTCAGGTCGGTAAAGCTCACCTGCCCCATCCATTCCGGCCTGTCCTCGTGGCTGCCGGTATCGATTTTGGAGACGAAATTTTCATAACCTGCGAAGATGATGATGATCAACAAATTGGCCACCAACGCCACATCCACCAGCGTGAGCACGCCCACCAGCACCTGACTGCCATCTCCCGTCACCACCACCGTCAACAGCCCGATAAATTCCTTGACGAATTTGAACAGCATCAACACGATGGCACCCACCAGGCCTATATAAAACGGGGCCAGCAGCCAGCGACTGGCGAATATGAAGCGTTCGAGAAAATGTTCAATCTTTTGCATGCCTGACTCCAAAAATATAATTGATTACGATAACCGTAAAAGACGACCTTCGCGCCGCTGCCGCGATAAACACCGTGTCAGCGTACGGCCGACACGCCCAGCGGCGCGATGAATGGCGACGTAGAGATCAGCCTCGACATCATCAATCACCACCGCAAGCATAAGCAAGGCGTTTCTTCAGAGTGCCCAGGCTGACGGCGAGCCTGTGTCCCTCTGGATATCTGCGCGCCCCCATTTTCGGGAACTCATACTACAATTCTTCTTCGATAAGAAAAAGTCGAATTATTATGATACTGTGTTCGTATTTTTCGATTTGAGAACGGCATGCTCAACTTCAAGCATCTCTATTATTTTTTCGCCGTAGCCAAGGCTGGCGCTATCAACCGCGCGGCAGAAAAGCTCAATCTCACCCCCCAGACGCTATCCGGCCAGTTGACGCTGTTCGAAAAAAGGCTGGGCGTCGCGCTATTTCGGCGCACAGGACGGCGGCTGGAACTGACCGATGCCGGGCATGTGGCCTTTTCCTACGCCGATGAGATCTTTCAGGTGGGAAGCGAACTCGAAGACGCCTTGCGCAACCGTCACGATGAACGCCCCTTCCTGTTCCGGGTCGGCATCGCCGATGTCATACCCAAGTCCATTGCCCATCGCCTGCTGGCGCCCGCTCTGGCACTGCCCGATCCGGTGCGTATGGTATGCCGCGAAGACAAATTCGAACGATTGCTGGCAGAACTGGCCATCCACCGTCTGGACATGGTGCTGGCCGACCGTCCCATGCCGCCCGGCATGGATGTAAAAGGCTACAGCCATCGTCTGGGCGAATGCGGACTCACCTTCTTCGCTGCGCCCGGCCTGGCTGCCGGGCTTTCCGGTAAATTTCCGCTGTTGCTTGACGGCGCGCCCCTGCTGATTCCCGGCGAAGACAGCGCTGTACGCGCCCCGCTGCTGCGCTGGCTGAGCGGCCAGGACATCTTCCCGCGCCTGGTAGGCGAATTTGATGATGGCGCGCTGATGAAATCCTTCGGTCAGGCCGGCGCGGGCATTTTTCCCGCCCCGACAGCCATCGCAGGCGAAGTAGCGCAACAGAACGGCGTGATTCCCCTGGGCAGCACCCAAGCCGTCAAGGAGCGGTTCTTTCTCATTACGGCAGAGCGCAAGATCAGCCACCCGGCCGCGCTGGCAGTGAGCGAATCCGCCCAGCGGGGACTGTTCGCAGACAGCGCCTGACGAGAATAGAACCGTCCCGCCGAATCAGCCACCGTTACACCTATTTTCTGCATCACCCCTTATACTGCGACCCGAATACGCACAGGAAAGATCAGGCATGAACAACAGAATACGTCAGATTCTCGACCAGATAAGCAGCCTGGAAGATGAATTGCAAACCGCGCTCGATGGGCAGACCAGCCGCTTACGCTATCAGATCAAAGATAAACGCATTATTTTCGAGCAAACCATCAGAGCCGCGCATCAGCACGTCAAGCTCGGAGTGTTTCGCTGGTTCCTGACCGTCCGCCCACAAAACTTTCTCACCATGCCCGTCATCTACGGCATGGTCGTTCCGCTGGCCCTGTTCGATCTGTGCGTCACGCTCTACCAGCTGATCTGTTTTCCCATTTACGGGATAGCCCGAGTGCGGCGCGCGGACTATATCGTGATCGATCATCAGCAACTGGCCTATCTGAATATCATCGAAAAAATGCACTGCATATACTGCTCCTATGCCGTCGGCATGATCAGCTATGCGCGCGAAATCACGGCGCGTACCGAACAATATTTCTGCCCGATCAAACATGCCAGGAAAATCCTCGGCGCGCACTCACGCTACAGGGATTTTCTGGACTATGGCGATGCAGAGAATTTTCATGAAAAGCTGGAAGAATTCCGTGCTGATCTCACGGTTGCAAAGGATGAAAAAACCAAAAAATAATCCTTCAAACAAGGGGTTTTCATCAGAAACTGTTAAAAAATGAATTGCAATTCCAATTTTCATAGAGCGATAATGCGGGCGTTTTAATCGCAGATAAAAGCGTAATTGTTGTTCAATTTCAAGAAGGAGCGCAGTTAAAAATCGGAAGTCGTACGTAATGCACACAACATCATTCCCGGCAAGCTGACACCCGCCGATCTGATCACGCAAACACGAGGGGAACGACCATGAATAAAGAATCACAGCAATCCGGATTTCAACCCATACGGCATGACCGCCTGTTGCAGGAAGCCAGGCACGACGCTTACAAAACCATGGGTAAATTACCCGAACCTGCGGTCTGTTCTGACTGCGGCGCGGTGTTTCACGATGGACGCTGGCAGTGGTTGCCGGCCCCTGCGAATGCGCATCAAACAAGCTGTCCGGCCTGCCATCGGATACGCGATCATTTCCCGGCAGGCTACGTCACACTGAGCGGCAATTTCTTCCCTGAACATGAACACGAAATCCTGCAACTGATACAACATCGGGAAGCGCAGGAAAAAATCAGCCATCCTCTGCAGCGCATCATGGCGATCGAAAGAACAGCACAGAGCACGCAAATCACCACGACCGACATTCATCTGGCGCGCGGCATCGGAGAGGCATTGCACCATGCCTACCAAGGTGAGCTGGAATACCACTACAACCCCGATCAAAACCTGCTGCGGGTGAACTGGGCGCGTTGATACGACTCCCGGCGATGTTCGGCAGTCCTGCCGGCAAGGACGAAAAGACGTTGATCAGGGGAATATCATGAACATCATAGGCATCGATCTTGGCACATCCAACTCTGCCGCAGCTGCGCGGCGGGCGTCCCGTGATCATCCCGAGCGCGGAAGGCGGGATACGGGGCGCGGCCGTACTGGTTCCATAAGAATCCCCCTACCCCCCCCCCG
>Ga0209231_1000754_pt1 | contig 15574 bp, 11 predicted proteins | sample Deesub45470m_DNA_FD_188086 | JGI IMG/M metagenome (GOLD analysis project Ga0209231, IMG submission 188086) | Deep subsurface microbial communities from North Pacific Ocean - 450_OLKR46/470m Metagenome (SPAdes) (version 2) | ecosystem: Environmental > Terrestrial > Deep subsurface > Unclassified ... | reverse complement strand
TTGGAAAAACAACCACAGCATTTTGTGAATTTCGTCCTTTCCAATGAGCATCAGATTTTTTTGAAGATCCTTCAATTAAAACTTCAACCGTTTTACCAATAAATTTTTCTGAATGATATAAGCTATGCGCTTGTTGTAATAAAATGATTTCAGCTAAACGTCTTTTTTTAACATGGTGTGGAACATCATCTTCCATTTTCTTTTCTGCCAGTGTTCCAGGTCTTTCGGAATAAGCAAACATAAAACCAAAGTCGTATTTTACATATTCCAATAAACTTAATGTTTCTTGATGTTCTTCTTCAGTTTCACCACAAAAACCGGTCATCATATCTTGAGAAATAGAACAATCAGGTAAAATTTTTCGAACGTTATCAATCAACTCAATATATTCTTCACGTGTATGCTGACGATTCATTCTTTTTAAAACTGAAGTACTTCCAGATTGAACAGGTAAATGAATATAATTGCAAATATTTTCATGTTTTGCCATGGTATAAATAACATCTAAACTCATATCCTGCGGGTTGGAAGTAGAAAAACGAATACGCATTTTAGGAAATTCAGTAGCTACCAAATCTAATAATTGTGCAAAATCAACGGCTGTAGCTTGTGCTATCTCAGAAGCATTTTTAAAATCTTTTTTTAATCCACCTCCGTACCAAAGGTAACTATCAACATTTTGACCTAGAAGGGTAACTTCTTTATAATTAGTATTATTAAGTTGCTTGATTTCTTCTAAAATACTTTTTGGTTCTCTGCTTCTTTCACGCCCTCGTGTAAAAGGAACTACACAAAAAGTACACATATTATCACAACCTCGGGTTATGGATACAAATGCTGACACACCATTGCTATTTAACCTCACTGGTGAAACATCTCCATAAGTTTCTTCTTTGGATAAAATAACATTTACAGCGTCTCTACCTTCATTTATTTCGGCTAACAAATTAGGCAAGTCTCTATATGCATCTGGACCAACTACTAAATCAACAATTTTTTCTTCTTCTAAAAATTTTTCTTTTAAACGTTCTGCCATACAGCCTAAAACACCAACTTTCATAGTTGGATTTATTTTTTTTACTGCATTGTATTTTTCTAAACGCTTACGAACAGTTTGCTCCGCTTTTTCTCGAATTGAACAAGTATTTACCAAAACTAAATCAGCTTCTTCCAATAAATGAGTTGTATTATACCCTTGTTCAGAAAGGATAGAAGCAACAATTTCACTATCATTTAAATTCATGGAGCAACCATAACTTTCAATATATAATTTTTTTTTGTTGCCTTCAATATTAGCAGTTAAAAGCGCTTGGCCTTGATTTTTTTCTTCTATGATTTTTTCGCTCCCCATAAGTTTTTATTGGTTTGCAAAGATATAACCAATATTTGAAAAATATGTCAAATTGGCAGAATTTTAACATCGAAAAAGTCCTTAAAAAAAGAGGTTTTAAAAGAATAAAATTAGAATTAAAAAAAATAAATATACTTTTGCAAGCGAAAACCTCAAAGAAAATTGTACTTTTTTGAAAAGGGAAATGAAATAATTGAGCATTTAAAAATTGTAATTTTAAGAATATGGCTAAGAATTTAGTAATAGTTGAGTCACCTGCAAAAGCAAAAACAATAGAAAAATTTTTGGGAAAAGATTTTCAAGTTGAATCAAGTTTTGGACATATTGCAGATTTACCTTCTAATGAAATTGGAATTAATGTTGATGGTGATTTTATGCCAAAATATATTGTTTCTACAGATAAAAAAGCTGTTGTAAAAAAATTAAAAGATTTAGCAAAAAAGGCTGATACAGTTTGGTTGGCATCTGATGAGGATCGTGAAGGAGAAGCTATTGCTTGGCATTTGTTTGAGCAATTAAAATTAAAAGATGCAACTACAAAACGAATTGTTTTTCACGAAATTACACAAAAAGCAATTTTAAAAGCAATAGAAAATCCACGAAATATTGATTACAATTTGGTAAATGCTCAGCAGGCTCGTAGAGTTTTAGACAGATTAGTAGGGTATGAGTTATCGCCGGTTTTATGGAGAAAAATTAAAGGAGGTTTATCTGCTGGTAGAGTTCAATCGGTTGCTGTTCGATTAATTGTTGAAAAGGAACGTGATATCATTAATTTTAAGCCACAAGCATCTTATAAGGTAATTGCTGAATTTATTACTTCAGAAAACAAGAAATTTAAAGCATCTTTACCTAAAAACTTTCAAACTAAAGAAGAAGCAGAGTCGTTTTTAAAATCGTGTATTGGCGCGAATTTTAAAGTTGAAAATTTAGAAACTAAACCGGCAACAAAATCTCCGGCAGCACCTTTTACCACATCAACGTTGCAACAAGAAGCTTCAAGAAAATTATATTTTCCTGTTGCAAAAACAATGGTAATAGCTCAACGATTATATGAAGCGGGGTTTATTACTTATATGAGAACAGATAGTGTAAACCTATCTGAAGACGCAAAAAATGATGCTAAACAAGAAATAATTTCATCATTTGGTAAGGAATACAGTAAGCCTAGAAATTACACCACCAAAACCAAAGGCGCGCAAGAAGCTCACGAAGCAATAAGACCAACCAATATGAGTCAGCAATCTGTTTCGGTAGATTTTGATCAAGATAGATTGTATGATTTAATTTGGAAAAGAGCTATTGCCTCTCAAATGAGCGATATGCAAGTTGAGCGAACGAATGTTAGAGTTGAAAATGGTAATAATTCACAAGTCTTTACCGCAAATGGTGAAATGATAAAATTTGAAGGTTTCTTAAAAGTGTATTTGGAAGGAACGGATAATGAAGATGAAGAGCAAGAAGGAATGTTGCCAAATTTATCCATTGGTGATGCCTTAATCAATGAAAATATTACAGCTACCGAGCGTTATACAAAAGCACCATACCGTTATACTGAAGCCTCATTGGTTAAAAGTTTGGAGGAATTGGGAATTGGTCGTCCTTCAACATACGCGCCAACTATTTCAACAATTCAACGAAGAGAATATGTAGATAAAGGAACTATTGATGGAGATGATAGAAGCTATACCCAGTTAAAATTAAAAGGACACGAAATAATTGAAAAAACATTAACTGAAAAAGTTGGTTCAGATAAAGGAAAATTAGTGCCTACGGATATTGGAAATATTGTAAATGACTTTTTAGTAGAAAATTTCTCCAATATTTTAGATTTTGGTTTTACAGCAAAAGTTGAATCTGAATTTGATGATATTGCAGAAGGAAAAGAAGACTGGATTGTAATGATAAAAGATTTCTATAATAAATTTCATCCGCAAGTTGAACATGTTGCTGAAAATGCTGACAGAGCTAAAGGAGAGCGTTTGTTAGGAATTGATCCTGAAAGTAAGAAAAATATTTACGCAAGGTTAGGGAGATTTGGAGCTATGGTTCAAATTGGAGAAGCAACAGATGAAGAAAAACCAAAATTCGCTAGTTTACAAGGAGATCAAACATTAACATCAATAACTATTGAAGAAGCATTGGATTTATTTAAACTTCCAAAGAAAATAGGTGAACATGAAGGTAAAGAAGTAGTTGTAGCGGTTGGCCGTTTTGGACCTTATATTAAATTTGATGAACTATTTGTGTCACTTCCAAAAGATGAAAATCCAATGGCTGTTGATATGGAACGTGCTGTTGAATTAATTCAAGAAAAACAACAAGCGGATGCACCAATTGGCACATACGATAAGTTGCCTGTGCAAAAAGGAGTTGGCCGTTTTGGGCCATTTATTAAATGGAATAACATTTTTATTAATGTGAATAAAAAATATGATTTTGACAATTTAACCCAAGCTAACATTGAAGAATTAATTGAAGACAAAAAACAAAAAGAGATTGACAAGGTTATTCATCATTGGAAAGAAGAAGGTATAAAAGTTGAAAAAGCACGTTGGGGAAGATTTAATATTATTAAAGGAAAAACCAAAATTGAATTACCAAAAACAGTTGATGCTAGTATATTAACGCTTGAAGAGGTTAAAGAAATAATTGAAAAAAAATCTCCAAAAAAGAAAACAACTAAAAAGAAATAAGTTTTTTGATTATATTGCACTATAAAAGAAAAAGATTTTAACCCCTATAAATGAATTTCGAATATCTTAATCCTGTTGATAGTACATTGTTGGTTCATGCTAAAACGCAAATGAATCAAACTTTTGGGCAATGTATAAATATTTATTCTTCACGAGATAATTTCCCGAATTTAGCAAATATAAAAATAGCAATTATAGGTGTTGAAGAAGGTCGTTCTTCAATTGGAAATGAGGAAACAGGCTCAAATTTAAATGAAATCAGAAAAGAACTTTATAAATTATTCCCAGGAAATTGGCCAACTAGTGTTGTAGATTTAGGAAATATTTCACAAGGAAATACAATTAAAGATACGCATTTTGCATTGGGTGAAATCCTTACTTATTTAATTAAAAATAAAATTATTCCAATAGTTATTGGGGGAAGTCAAGATTTAACATATGCAAATTATAGAGCCTATGATTCGCTTGAACAAACGGTTAATATTGTTGCAGTTGATAATAAATTTGATCTAGGTGCAATTGATGATGCACTATCTTCACAATCTTATTTGAGTAAAATCGTAATGAACAAACCAAACAATTTATTTAATTATTGTAATGTTGGTTATCAAACGTATTTAAATTCCCAAGATGAAATAGATTTATTGGATAGCTTGTTTTTTGAGTCTTTTAGGTTAGGTGAGGTAACAAATTCAATTCAAATTGTTGAACCACTATTTCGTGATGCTGATATTGTAAGTATTGATTTATCAGCAATTAAAAACGCCGATGCTTGTGCCAATAATAACGCTACACCTAATGGTTTTACAGGAGCTGAAATTTGTGCGATTTCAAGATATGCCGGTATTAGCGACAAAGTATCATCGTTTGGTATTTATGAATACAATCCTAAATTGGACAATAAAAATCAAACGGCACAATTAATTTCACAAATGATTTGGTATTTTATTGAAGGTGTAAATTATCGGGCAAATGATTATCCATTCGGAGTAAAAGATAATTACCAGAAGTATATAGTTCCTATTGAAGAACAGGTATTAAATTTTCATAAAAGCAATAAAAGTGGCAGATGGTGGATGGAAATTAATTTAAAAGATAATAATAAATTTAAAAGACATGCGTTAATACCTTGTACATACCAAGATTATATAAGTGCCACCAATCAAGAAATTCCTGATAGGTGGATAAAAACATTAAAAAAATTGATTTAATAAATCCTTTGATTTATACTAAAATGCCTTTTTTAATGTTTTAGACAGATAAAATAAAATATTGTTTTTTAAAATAATTAGTAATACGTTTGCCTTAATAGATGAAGAAAATTAATATGAAGAAAATATCATTGTATATTTTATTAGCTTTATTAGTATATAGCTGCGGCTCAAACGATCAAGGAGAATTAGTAGGTGTAAAATCGAAAAGTAAATGGCACTCTCAAAAACCACTAGGTATGGTTTTAATACCAGGAGGTTCTTTTACCATGGGTAAAGAAGATGAGGATATTGCGGGCTCATTAAGTGCTCCTGCAAGAACAGTTACTGTTAGACCTTATTATATGGATGAAACTGAAATTACAAATTCGGAATATAAAGAATTTGTATTTTGGGTTAGAGATTCAATTATAAGAACTCAATTAGCATTATTGTCTGAATTAATGTCGGACGAAACAAACAAAGTTCTAGAAAACTACCAATTTAAAAATATTGACACTGCTGATATGACTCCATATCAAAAGTATATGATGAATAATTATGGAAGTTTGGGAGATGTTAATTCACCTTTACAAGGAAGAACTTTAAACTGGGAAGAAGATTTATTGTGGAATCCAAGTGATTTTCCAGACGAATACTATTCTGAAGTGATGGATTCTATGTACATTCCAATAGAAAATAGTTTTGACGGAAAAAGAATTTTAGACACAAAAAAATTAAAATTCAGATTATCTTGGTTAGATAGAGAGAATGCTGCAAGATCAAAAGGCGATAGAAAAGACTTTATAAAACAAGAAATTGTTGAAGTATATCCAGATACTACTGTTTGGGTAAAAGACTTCAATTATTCATATAATGATCCAATGCATCAAGATTACTTTTCTCACCAAGCTTACAATGAATATCCAGTTGTGGGTGTCACTTGGAATCAGGCAAAAGCATTTTGTAGTTGGAGAACAAAAAACAAAAATGATTATTTACGTTCAAAAAAGAACCCAAGTACTGTTCCTTATTTTAGATTGGCAACTGAAGCCGAATGGGAATATGCTGCTCGTGGAGGTTTAAACTATGCAACCTATCCTTGGGGAGGTCCTTATACAACTAGTGATAGAGGTTGTTTTTTAGCGAATTTCAAACCAAGTAGAGGTGATTATGCTGTAGACGGCGCTTTGTATACTATGGAAGCAAAATCATACAACCCAAATGATTACGGATTATACAATATGGCAGGAAATGTTTCTGAATGGACAAACACAGCTTATAGTGAAGCATCTTATTATATTGGTTCAACTATGAACCCAAATGTAGAAATTTCTAAAAATCAACGAAAAGTAATTCGTGGAGGTTCTTGGAAAGATGTAGCATATTTTCTAGAAGTCAGCACACGTGATTATGAATATTCTGATTCTGCAAGAAGTTATATTGGATTTAGAACAGTTCAAGACTTTTTAGGAACGAATATTAATGGAAAATAAAATCAACTAAACCCTAACATAAAAAAATTTATTATGGCACAAACTAAAAACACAAAAAAATTATTTAATTACGCTTATGGTATTGGAGCAGCAATCGTAATTTTAGGAGCACTTTTTAAAATTCAGCATTGGACTGGTGGAGGTATGATGCTTTCTATTGGGATGATCGTTGAAGCGATTGTGTTTTTTATATCTGCATTTGACTCGGTTGAAGAAGATTTGGATTGGTCTTTAGTTTACCCAGAGTTAGGTGGACGACAAGATAGAGAAAAAGACAGAAAAGATGCTAGAGAATCACAAAGTTTACTTTCGCAAAAGCTAGATTCAATGCTTAAAGAAGCAAAACTAGACGCAAAATTAATGGCAAGTCTTGGAGAAAGTATTCAAAACTTTAAAGGTGCTGCTGAAAATATTGCACCTGCTGTTGATTCTATTGCTGCAACAAACAGATATAGCGAGCAAATGTCAATGGCTGCTGCTCAAATGGAATCGTTGAATAGTTTGTATAAAGTTCAGTTAGATAGTTCAAGTAGACAAGCTGAGATTAATGAACAAGTTGTTATAAACTCAGAGAAATTAAAAGAACAAATGCAATCTTTAGCAACAAATCTTTCTTCATTAAATGGAGTTTATGGTGGAATGTTATCTGCGATGTCTAATAAAAACTAATTAGTTTGATATTTAAAATAAAATTATTAACCAAAAAAACTAATTAGAATGGCTGGAGGAAAATTATCACCAAGGCAGAAGATGATCAATTTAATGTACCTTATTTTCATTGCAATGATTGCAATGCAAATGTCTAAAGAGGTACTTTCTGCATTCGGTTACATGAATGAAAAACTTACAGAAAATAATACAACAGCAACTGTAAAAAATAGTGCTACGCTATCAAATTTAGCAACAAAAGCACAGGAACAACCAGAAAAATATAGTGAGCTCTACACTAAAGCAAAAAAAGTAGATGAATTGTCGAGTAAATTTAATGACTTTTTAGAAGCTAAAAAAGCTTTCATTAGTAAAGATGAAGAAGATGTCACTAACTACGAAGCAATGGATAATTCAAGTATTGTGAATGAACATTTTTTTGCAGGAGATGGATATACAGTTGAAGGACAAGAGTTTTTAGATCAAATTAATGGATTCAGAGAAGCTATTGTTAAATTAGTGGGGGAAAATAATCCATTAGCTGCAAATATTAAAGAACGTTTTGATACATCTGATCAGGATACCGAAGATGGAAAAGAACCTTGGTTAAAGAATAGGTATATGGGATTTCCATTAATCTCTACTATTACCAATTTAACGTCTTTGCAAACGGACATCAAAACAACTCAATCTGAAATTTTTGGCACTCTTTTAGGAGGCCAGTTAGAAAGTGATGTTTCAATGTCTAATTACCAAACAATTTTAATTCCAGATAAATCAGCATTTTTCACTGGAGAAAATTTTAAAGGAAAAATAGTTTTAGGACGTTATGATGCTTCACTTAAGCCAGAAAAAGTAATTGTAAATGGTACTGAAATAAAAACAATTGAAAACGGAGGCGCAATTTTAAATTTTCCAGCAGGTGCCGTTGGAGAGCGAGAGGTTAAAGGGATGTTTGTTTTTATGGAAGGTGGTGAACGAGTTGAAATTCCAATTAATGAAACATATGCCGTAATATCAAAACCAAACAGTGCTGTAATTTCAGCTGATAAAATGAATGTGGTTTATAGAGGTATTGCTAACCCTATTACAATTTCTATCCCAGGAATTGCAGATAATTTAGTGTCAGCTTCAGGAACGGGATTAAGTAAAAGTAGTGGAATTGGTAAGTACATTATGGTACCAAGCGAGGGTAGAGAAGTTACCATAAGAGTTTCTGGAAAATTGCCAAGTGGTGAAACAGTTAGCACTACAGGTAATTTTAGAATTAAAGACATACCATCTCCAAGTGGAACTATCAGAAAGCAAATGGGATATGTAAAAATGCCAAGTACAAGTTTGGAAAGTTCAACAGTAGGAGCTGAAATACCTGATTTTGATTTTGATTTAACCTTAAATACAACAGGTTTTACAATTAAAGTTCCAGGACAATCAGCTGTTGTTGTTAGAGGTAATAAAATGGATGCTCAAGCACAAAAAGCAATTGCCAAAGCAAAAAGAGGCGATGTTGTTATAATATTTGATATAAAATCATCGTTAGCAGGTAATAGCTCTTATAAAATTAAGGATGCTGGGGCAGTTAGTATAGAAATACAGTAAATAAATTTTTAAATGATGAATAAGAAAAATATTGGGACATTTATTTTAGCGTTTGTGCTGTTTAATGCAATGTATGGACAGTCAAATTTATTGAATGCCAATAAACCTTCTGATATTGGTAAAAAAACAGCTGAACAATTAGCTATTGATAATGATAAACCATTAGAATATGGTTATATTGATGATAGAGACATATTGTGGTCTAAAGTTGTTTGGGAGTATATTGACTTAAATGAAAGAATTAATTTACCAATGTACTATCCTGTTGATACTTCAAATGTATCTATGGATAGAAGATCTTTATTCGATACACTTCTTAGAGGTGTTAGAAGTGGTGAAATCACAGAAATTTATGATGACTCTTATTTTACAGCCAAAATGACTAAAGCTGAAATTAATAATAAGCTTTTTAGAATTGATACCACAGATGCAGGTTTTGATGAATTAAATGCTGGAGCCACTAATATTGATGAATATATTGATAAAATAAACCTAACATCTCAAGATATTGAAGGATTTAAGATTAAAGGTTTATGGTATTTTGATAAGCGTCAAGGAGAATTAAAATATCGAATGTTGGCTTTAGCACCAATTGCACCAGATGTTCAAATCATGGGGAGAGAAGATTTAGATATTACAGAACAACTTCCCTTATTTTGGGTTTGGTTTCCAAACGCTAGAAAAACACTTCATGCAATGAAAGTTTTTAATCAAAAAAATTCTGCTTATCCTATTTCATTTGATCATTTGTTAAATGCCAGAAGATTTAATTCTATCATTTACAGAGAAGAAAATATTTATGGGGATAGAGATGTAGCACAATATGTAAAAGGAAATGCTCTATTTCAGGTTATTGAATCTAATAAAATCAAAGAAGAAATTCGAAATAAAGAATTGGATATGTGGAATTACTAAAATAGAAAAACATACGTTTAAAAACTCCCGCAATTTGCGGGAGTTTTTGTTTTATAAAGTACATTTGTTTTATGGAAGTAGATTATATTATTGTAGGATTGGGCTTGGCAGGCTTGGCATTTACAAAGGAATTAGAACAGCATCATAAATCATTTATTGTTTTTGAAGACAATTCTCAAAATTCTTCCTTAGTTGCTGGTGGTGCTTACAATCCAGTTATTTTAAAAAGATTCACTCCTGTTTGGAATGCTATAGAACAATTAGAAATAGCATTGCCGTTTTATGCAGCACTAGAAATTCAATTCAAAAAAAAATACGACTATCCTATTGATATTTATAGGATATTTAAATCTTTTGAAGAGCAAAATAATTGGTTTAGTGCAACAGATAATCCAGCACTATCAAATTACATGATTCCTAAAGTTATAAATGAAAAACATATTGGAGTTATTGCAAATTACGGCTTTGGAAAATTAACCAATACGGGTAGAATTGATACGAATGCTTTAATTGAAGATTATAGAAATTATTTAAATAAAAATAACGTTTTAATAAATGAAAAATTTGACTATCCTAAGTTAGGAATCAGTAATTATAAAGTTGATTACAAGTTAATTACAGCTTCAAAAATTGTTTTCTGTGAAGGGTTTGGATTGAAGGAAAACCCTTATTTTAATTACTTACCAATGCAAGAAGCAAAAGGTGAATTAATAACAATTCATGCGCCAAATTTAAATGTCGATTTTCTTATAAAAGCTCCTGTTTTTGTACTTCCATTAGGAAATAATTATTATAAAGTTGGTGCCACATTTAATTGGAATGATAAAACCAAACTTCCAACTGAAGAAGGTAAACTTGAATTAGTAACCAAGTTAAATACATTTATAACTGTTGACTATAAAATAGTTGAACAAAACGCTGGGATAAGGCCAACAGTTAAAGATCGAAGGCCATTAGTTGGTAAACACCCCACACATCAGAATTTAGCAATTTTAAATGGTCTGGGAACACGTGGAGTTATGATAGCGCCAACTGTAGCGAAGGCATTATTCAATCATTTAGAAAATGAGGCGATTTTAGATAAAGAAATTAATATCAATCGTTTTCATTAGTTTTATGAATAGACGGATTGTATTTCACAAAAAAATTAATCCATATAATACGAGATAAACGAATTGAAATGGGTGAAGTTAAAATCAATACAATTACAATGGGAATAAAACTTTCTAGTAAACTTAGCTTAAAAGCCAATGTTGAAATCACAAAAGTAATTATTGAAATACCTACGGTTAGACCATAATTAACATACATAGCACCATAAAAAAAAGAAGGTTCCATCATATATTTTAGGCCACAATAAGAACAAGTTTTATGCATATTAAATGCTTTATGCAATTTTAAAATGTTTTTTTCTTCCATAAAATCACCCTCATGGCACTGAGGACACTTATTAAATAAAATACTATATAATTTGCTTCCTTTTTTAAACATTTTATATTGAATATTTTGTTTCTAAATTAAATTATAAAAAAAACTTTAATTGAGTACCAAACTTTTTTATAGTAAGTTTGTACGATTTTTAAAAAGACACAAATTTACATTTAATTATAAAATATAAATGCTTAACGTACATAATTTATCGGTTTCTTTTGCTGGTTCCGATTTGTTTTCAGAAATAACTTTTAAGTTAAATAAAGGTGATAGAATAGGATTAATTGGAAAAAATGGAGCAGGAAAATCTACACTGTTAAAAGTAATTTCAAAGGACATTGAGAGTACAACTGGCACGATGGCTTTTGATAAAGATATCCGTATTGGATTTTTACGTCAGGATATAGATTTTGTAGAAGGAAGAACTATTTTGGAAGAGGCATATCAAGCCTTTGAAGAAATTAAAAAGCTAGAAGGTAAATTAGAAAATATCAATCATGAGTTGGCTGAACGCACCGATTATGAAAGTGAATACTATCATGATTTAATGGTTAATTTGAATGAATTTTCCCATAGATATGAATTGTTAGGAGGTTATAATTATCAAGGGAATACAGAAAAAATACTACAAGGTTTAGGTTTTCAAAGAGAAGATTTTGATAAACTAACAAACACTTTTTCTGGAGGTTGGAGAATGCGAATTGAATTGGCAAAGTTACTTTTACAAAATAATGACATTTTGTTGTTAGATGAGCCAACAAACCATTTAGATATAGAATCTATTATTTGGTTAGAAAATTTCTTGAAGTCATATGTTGGAGCTATTGTGTTAGTTTCTCATGATAAAATGTTTTTGGATAATGTAACAAACAGAACTATTGAAATTTCTTTGGGTAAAATATACGATTACAAAAAACCATATTCTCAATTCTTGTTACTTCGTGGTGAAATAAAAGAAAAACAGTTACAAGCCCAAAAAAATCAGGAAAAAGAAATAAAGGCAACTCAAATATTAATAGATAAATTTAGAGCCAAAGCCAACAAAGCAACCATGGCTCAATCTTTAATAAAAAAATTAGATAAAGTTGAGCGTATTGAAGTTGATGATGACGATAATGCAGTGATGAATATTCGATTCCAAATTTCAAAAGAGCCTGGAAAAATAGTTGTAGAAGCTGAAAATCTTTCAAAGAGTTATGGAAAAAAACATGTCTTGGAAAATGTTGATTTACTAATTGAAAGAAACAGTAAAATTGCTTTTGTTGGACAAAACGGACAAGGGAAATCTACTTTAGCCAAAATTTTAGTTGGTGAAATTCCACATGGTGGTCATTTAAAGTTAGGACACAATGTTCAAATAGGATATTTTGCTCAAAATCAATCGGAGTATTTAGAACCTGAGCAAACTGTATTAGAAATTATGGAAAATGCTGCGACTGATAGTAACAGATCAAGAGTACGAGATATGTTAGGTTCCTTTTTATTTAGTGGAGATTCGGTTGATAAAAAAGCAAAAATGTTGTCAGGTGGTGAAAGAAATAGGTTGGCACTATGTAAGCTGCTATTGTCTCCATTCAATGTTTTAATTATGGATGAACCAACAAACCATTTAGATATTGCTTCAAAAAACGTGTTAAAACAAGCACTTAATAAGTTTAATGGAACACTTATTTTGGTTTCACATGATAGAGATTTTTTACAAGGTTTAGCTTCAACGGTTTATGGTTTTAAAGACAAAGTAATTAAAGAATATTTAGGTGATATAGACTTTTTCTTGGAACAACACCAAATTGAAAATTTAAGAGAAGCTGAAAAAAGAACAGTTGTAGCTAAAAAAGTAAATCCAGCTAAAAAAGAAGTAGTTCAAATTTCAAAAGTTGAAGATAAAGAAGTTAAAAAACTCAAAAATCAATTGTCTAAATTAGAAACTCAGATTGATGATTTAGAAAAGAAAATTTTAGAAATGGATGCCATTTTAGAAGAAGATTATGAAACAACTTCTTCAAAACCTGATTTTTTTGAAAATTACAAAATAACAAAGAGTAAAATTGAAAAATTGATGGAAGAATGGGCCGTATTAGAAGAAAAAGTTGAAAATTGTTCATAGAAAATACAAATAGTCGTATTCTACAAATTCACTTTTCTGAGATTTCAGATAAGGATATTTCATTATTTATGAAGCGTGAAGATGAGCTACATCCTTTTATCTCTGGAAATAAATATCGAAAATTAAAATATAATTTAGAAGAAGCATCCAGATTAAAACACAATACTTTACTAACTTTTGGTGGCGCCTATTCAAATCATATTGCAGCAACAGCGGCAGCAGGTTTTGAGTGCAATTTCAAAACAATTGGAGTTATAAGAGGAGATGAATTTGCTGATAATTTGGAAGAAGTACTTCGGCAAAACCCAACTTTAAAATTTGCTTCAGAGCACAACATGGAGTTTGAATTTGTTTCTAGAAACGATTACCGAAACAAAACTTCAATTGAATTTGTTGAAAATTTAAAACAAAAATTTGGTGACTTTTATTTAGTTCCAGAAGGAGGTACAAATAATTTTGCAGTAAAAGGATGTGAAGAAATTTTAACTGAGCAAGATGAACAGTATGATGTGATTTGTGTAGCTATTGGCACTGGTGGCACTATTTCAGGTATTATTAATTCGGTTAAAAAGCATCAAAAAGTATTAGGATTTCCGGCATTAAAAGGTGATTTTTTGAAAAATGAAATTAATAAATATGTACTAAAAATGGATAACTGGAGTTTAAATACCAACTATCATTTTGGAGGATATGCTAAAATTTCAAAAGAATTAATTACTTTTATAAACAATTTTAAAAACGAAACTAAAATTCCATTAGACCCTGTATATACTGGAAAAATGATGTTTGGAATTGTAGATTTAATTAAGAACAATTTTTTTAAAAAAGGAACAAAAATTTTGGCAATTCATACTGGAGGTCTACAAGGAATTGATGGAATGAATCTTTTATTAAAGAAGAAAAACAGGCATCAAATTATATAATTTATGAAGTTGAAATATCTATTCATTTTGGTTTTATCTGTAGGGTTGCTATCTAGTTGTAAATCTAAAAAGCAAATTGTTCATTCTCAACCAAAAAAAGTATACCCTAAAGTTGAAGAAAAGATTATTGAAAAACAAGTTGAAGAAGTTCCAAAAGAAGTGAAATCTAAGTTGTTTAGTTCAACCGAAGAATATATTTCATTTTTTAAAGATGCTGCAATAGAAGAAATGAAATTGTATAAAATTCCAGCAAGTATTACGTTGGCACAAGGTATTTTAGAATCTACAAGCGGTAATAGTGAATTAACCCTAAGATCGAATAATCATTTTGGGATAAAATGCCACAAAGGATGGGAGGGAGAACATACTTTTCATGATGACGATGAAAAGGGTGAATGTTTTCGGGTTTATAAAGATCCAAAAGCATCTTATAGAGATCATTCCTTATTTTTAACAAGTAGAAGTAGGTATGGCAAGTTATTTAATTTTGAGCAAGGTGATTATGTAAGTTGGGCAAAAGGATTAAGTGAAGCTGGTTATGCAACAGATAGAAGATATCCTGCTAAATTAATTGGATTGATAGAGAAATTCAATTTACATACATATGATACGGAGGTTTTGGGGAAAGAATTTATGCCTATTGAAACCTTAAGCAATAAGAGTCATTTAGTAGAAAAAGGAGATACGCTATATTCAATATCTAAGAAATATGGATTAACTGTTGATGATATTAAAAAATTTAATAAATTAAGCTCCAACGATATAAGTATTGGGCAAACATTAATTTTAATAAAATAAAAACGCTGCAATTTGCAGCGTTTTTTTAAACAAACAAACATAATTAATCAAACTTAATTTATACTTATCCCCTTTTATTTAACTGCTTTGGAGCATTTTTTCTTTGACAATTAAAACTATTTGACTTATTCCCTTTAGACTTTCCATTTCTGCCATCTCTAGATTTATTCATGAATGTTGATTCCCATTTAGAATATTGATCTTTATTTAAAATCTTTTTCATTTCATTCTTGTGAACCATTTGTCTTTCTAAACGACTATTTTCAAATGCAAATCTTTCATCAGCAGTTAATTCACCACTTTGTTTTTTTTGCCTAAATTCGTCCCTCATTTTATTGCTTTCGCCTCCCGATTTTAAAAGCATTTTTTGAACTTCTTTTTGCTGATTTGCATCTAAATCAAGTGTTAAAGCCATTCTTT
>Ga0209231_1000753_pt1 | contig 15599 bp, 20 predicted proteins | sample Deesub45470m_DNA_FD_188086 | JGI IMG/M metagenome (GOLD analysis project Ga0209231, IMG submission 188086) | Deep subsurface microbial communities from North Pacific Ocean - 450_OLKR46/470m Metagenome (SPAdes) (version 2) | ecosystem: Environmental > Terrestrial > Deep subsurface > Unclassified ... | reverse complement strand
TCACCTCTTCCCATCCCGAACAGAGAAGTTAAGCCTATCAGCGCAGATGGTACTGCCACTTGGTGGGAGAGTATGTCACCGCCTTTCTTTTGAAAAACCTTCAACTTAACTGTTGAAGGTTTTTTTTGATAACTATGTTAAAATATATCGAGCTATATTCTGTTTAAGTTATTATTTAGTTTTATTTTGTAATCTGAAATATGAAAAAAATTATTTTACTTTTAATTTTTGTATCACTAGAAACATACGCCCAAGTTGGGGGAGAAAGTATTTATAATTTTTTGAATTTAACTGGTTCAGCTAGGCAAACTGCATTGGGAGGGAAAACTATAACTTTATTAGACGATGTGAATCAACCAATATGGAATCCTTCAACCATTAGTCAAAATTTGGATAATTTAATATCTGTAAATTACATGAATTATTTAGCAGATCTTAATTTTGCTTCAGTTTCCTTTGCTCATATGGTTAATAGAAATTTTGGAACTATACATTCAAGTTTAACATATTTGAATTATGGTAATTTTATAAGTGCAAATGAAAATGGAGAAGAAACAGGTAGTTTTAAAGCCTATGATTTTGCATTATCAGTTGGATATTCCTATAATATATTTAAATCTGATATTTTTATTGGGGCTAATCTAAAACTTATAAATTCTGTTATTGAAAATTATTCTTCTTTTGGTGTTGGTTCTGATATAGGGTTTTTATATTTCAATGAATATGAACCTTATGTAGTTACGTTAGTTGTTAGAAATATTGGCTATCAAGTATCTACTTACAACGAAGATAGGGAGAAATTACCGCTTGAAATTGCATTAGGAGCTTCATATAAGTTGGAGAATGTACCAATCACCTGGCATTTTACTTTGGATAATTTACAAAAATGGAATATTGCTAAAAGTAATCCATCAAATGCCTCTACAGATATCAATGGAGTTGTTAATGAGGAGAAAATTTCGTTTTTTGATAATTCAATTCGTCATTTTTCAGTGGGAGCAGAAATTTTTCCTGAAGGTGCTTTTAATTTAAGATTGGGTTATAATTTTAGAAGATCAAAAGAGTTAATGTTGGTTGATTCTCGAACTTTTGCCGGTTTTACAGCTGGTTTTGGTTTAAAAATGAATAAATTAAAGTTTAATTATGCATTTTCAAAATATCACCCAGCATCAAATTCAAGTACATTTAGTTTACAAATTAATTTAAATTAGACATTGAGACAGATTACAATAGCCATAGACGGATTTTCTTCAACAGGAAAAAGTACCATTGCAAAACAATTAGCAACTAAATTACAATATGTATATGTTGACTCTGGCGCTATGTACAGAGCAGTCACTTTATATGCGATGCAACACAATTTTATTTCTGAATTCCATTTTTTAAAGGAAGATTTGATTGCGTGCTTAGATAAAATATTGCTGGTATTTAAATTTAACCCAATTGTTGGTTTTGCTGAAATATATCTGAATGATGTTAATGTTGAACGTGAAATTAGAACCCTAGAAGTTTCAAAATTTGTAAGTAAAATTGCTGAAGTTTCTGAAGTTAGAAGAAAATTGGTTGAACAACAGCAAGAAATAGGTAAAAACAAAGGTGTTGTTATGGATGGTAGAGATATTGGTACCGTTGTATTTCCTGAAGCGGAATTGAAATTTTTTATTACGGCGTCTGCTGAAAAAAGAGCGAGAAGAAGATTTGATGAATTAATTAAGCGTGGAGATATTGTTTCATATGATGAGATACTAAAAAATGTGGAATATAGAGATTATGTAGATTCTACACGAGAAGATTCTCCATTAATTATGGCTGAAGATGCCATAATGATTGACAATTCTGATTTAACCTTGAATGAACAGTTTAATAAAATTTACAAGATTGTTTTAGCTAAAATTGAAGCTTTAGAATAGTGTTATTTTAAACCTTAGCATAAATTTTTATGCATTACAATAAATTCAAAGAGTTCTTTTCCAATTTGGAAATCGTGATTTCCAATTTCTGTAAAACCATTTTTTTTGTAAAAGCTGATGGCTCGAGTATTACTTTGAAGTACCGACAGCCAAATATATTCACTTTCATTCTTTTTTGCTTTATCAACTAATTGTGATTGTAATTCAAGTCCAATTTTCATGGATAAAAAATCTTTTAAAACATATAATTTTTGAAGTTGAGCTGTTTTATTTGAATTTATAAATTTAGAGGGCGAGTTTATTTTAAGCTTCGAATAACCGACAGGTAATTCATTAGCAAAAGCTATCCAAAAAACATTATTAGAATTTTTAATACTATTGCTGATTTTTTCAACAGAAAAAGTTTGGTTAAAATAGTTTAGCAAATCATTTCGGTCTCTAAAATAATGACCAAAAGTTTCAGAAAAAGTAACACGCGCTAACAACGCAATTAATTTGGCATCTTTAACGTTTGCTTGTCTAATTAGTAAATCATTCATTAATTTAAATAGTTAACTAATTAAGGAATATTTAAGTATTTGTGTGTTTGTAACGAAATTTTCCATTTAGGGTTCTTCATAACATAATCAACAATAAAAGGTGTCATTTTTTCACGCATACTCCATTCGGGTTGTAAGAAAAGTTCACAATCCCCTGAAACTTTATCAGCTTGTTCTTCAGCAAATTTAAAATCGCTTTTATTGTAAATAATTATTTTTAACTCGTTAGATTTTAGATAAATAGCATTTAAAGGTAATTTTGTTTTTTTCGGAGAAAGACAAATCCAATCCCATTTTCCACTTAAATTATAAGCTCCAGAAGTTTCAATATGGGTTTTAATATTATTTTTTTGAAGTTTATTTGTTAAATAATCTAAATTCCACATTAAGGGTTCACCTCCAGTTACCACAACGGTATTTGCATTAGTTTCCACATTTCTTATAATGTTATCGGCCAAAGTAGGAGGGTGCAATTTTGCATTCCAACTTTCTTTAACATCGCACCAATGGCAACCAACATCACAACCACCAATTCTAATAAAATAAGCGGCTTTTCCTGTATGAAATCCTTCTCCTTGGATGGTGTAAAATTCTTCCATTAAAGGAAGCATTTCACCTTTATTTATAAGTTGTTGTGTGCTTTCATTCATGTTGCAAATATAGACATAAGAAACAATAAAAAATAAATACAACTTAATTTCTGTTCATATTTTTATATTGATTATTAAATCTTATTTTTATAAAAAATATGTGTGATGAGTAGAAGAGATACTTTTTTTAATGAGATAACTGAAGGTTACAATACGAAAGGCGATTATTTCATTTTAGGTTCTGGAATGTTAGATGGTGAAACCATTAAAGAGGCTTTTGTGAAAGTCCCTTTAAAAACATTAAATAGACATGGCTTAATTGCAGGTGCTACTGGAACAGGAAAAACAAAGACCTTACAAGTCATGGCTGAGAATTTATCTGAAAAAGGAATTCCTGTATTATTAATGGATATTAAAGGTGATTTAAGCGGTTTGGCTCAACCAAGTGCCGGGCATTTAAAAATTGATGAGCGGCACTCAGCGATTGTTTTGCCTTTTGAAGCTAAAAAATTTCCAGTGGATATTTTAACAATATCAGAGCAAAAAGGAGTTCAATTACGGGCAACTATTTCAGAATTTGGGCCAGTTTTACTTTCACGTATTTTAGATTTATCTGATGCACAAAGTGGTATTGTCTCCATAATTTTTAAATATTGTGATGATCATAAATTACCTTTGTTGGATTTGAAAGATTTTAAAAAAGTACTTCTTTATGCTACGGAAGAAGGAAAACATGAAATTCAATCTGAATATGGATTAATTTCAACTGCAAGTACAGGCGAAATTTTAAGAAAAATAATAGAAATTGATCAACAAGGAGGAGGAAAAGTTTACGTATGAGTCCTTTACTTAAAGTTGTAACAAGTGTAACATTTATAAGAGGAATTATGGGAATTTTGAAGAGAGTTTTATAAAATTGATATATTTTTGAATAAAAATCAATTTGTTCCGTTTAATTAAAGTTATTTTAAAATCAAACTGTTTATGTTAATCATAAAAAAACTAACCTATTTATTAATTGTTTCATTGGTTTTTATTCAATGTGCAAAGGAAAATAAGTATTTAATTGAAAAAGGAAATGTTGGTTATTTAAATAAAGAGACTGAAGTTTCTGAATTAAGTTCAATTTTTGAAAATGATTCAATTGTTACTAATCTTTTAAATGACAAAATTGAAAATAAGCTGGAATTATTTTCAACTGATAATGATGAACATTTAATTTATTCAAAAAAAGGAGAATTATTACTGGAAATTTCATCAAATACTCAGAGTGATACAATTTCAAAAATCAAAAGTATTCAAATATTTGATTCTAATTATAAAACTGAAAAAGGAGTCTCTTTAAAATCTACGTTTAAAGATATTAATGAAAACTATATCATTAATAATGTTGAAACAACATTTACATCTGTAACGTTGTTTATTGATGAATTAAATGCAACCATTGCAATTGATAAAAAAGAATTAGGAATGAATAATTTTAGCAGAGAACAAGTTTCAATTGACCAAATTCCTGATACTGCAAAAATAAAATATTTCACAATTTGGTTTTATTAAATATGAAATCTACCTATAAAACAAAAGTAAAAAGAACACCTAAAAGAGGTTTTTATGATAAAGAAACCATCTATAAAATATTAGATAATGATTTTATTTGTCAAGTTGCTTTTATTTATGAGGGATATCCAGTTATCATTCCTACTATTTATGGAAGAAAGGATGACTTTATTTATATTCATGGGGCAACCGTAAGTAGAATGCTTGTTGAACTAGAGAAAGGGTTACCTATTTCAATTAATGTGACCCAAACTGATGGAATTGTTTTGGCACGTTCAGCATTTCATCATTCATTAAATTATCATTCAGTTACTATTTTTGGGGAAGCTTTAATTGTAACAGATGTAGAGGAACAATACAAGGCACTTGAAATTATTTCGAACCAAATAATACCAAACCGTTGGGAAGAAGTGAGATTGCCAAATGATAAAGAATTAAAAGCTACAAAGATTCTAAAAATTCCAATAGCAGAAGCTTCTGCTAAGATTAGAATTGGACCACCAGTTGATGATAAAGAAGATTATGATCTACCAATTTGGGCAGGTGTTATTCCAATCATTAAAATATATGGGGAACCAATGGCTGATCCTATTTTAAAAGAAGGAATACCAATACCTGAAAGTGTACTTTCATATATTAAAAAGTAGTTGCCAGCAATGTAAGGTTTATATAAACATTTATAAATATGCAGAATAAAAGACGTATCATAATCGTATTTATAGTTGTAATTTTGTTACTCATACCATTAATAGCAATGCAATTCACAGATGAAGTAAATTGGAATCTATTCGATTTTATTGTCGCTGGTGTTCTTTTGTTCGGTACTGGTCTATTGTGTGAGTTTGCTATAAGAAAGATAAAAAAAATCAATTATCGAATCGCTGTCATTATTATAATATTAGCTGTACTATTACTTATTTGGGCAGAACTTGCTGTAGGTATTTTCGGAACACCTTTTAGTGGAAATTAGACCTTAAATTGGAAAAAAAATATAGTTTACACTATTAAAGTAATTTAATCTAAATAATATTCTTTATTTAATTTTGCAATAGTACAATTCCATTTTAACTCCGTTTTAATTTTAACTTTTAGGGCTTGGCTTTGGTGTGGTTCACCATGGTTGATGAATGTTAATATGGGTGGAGATTTAAAATGTTGTAACCAATCTAACAGTTCACTTTGATCTGCATGACCTGAAAAATCATTTATTTTATCAATTTCAGCATTCACTTTATAATATTTTCCAAAAAACTTAATTTCTGATTCCCCAGAAATTAAAGCTCTACCTCTAGTCCCTTCTGCTTGATAGCCCACAATTAAGATGCTATTTTTTTCGTCGGAAATTAATTTGTCTAAATAATGTAATACTCTACCCCCAGTTATCATTCCACTTCCTGCCAATACAATTTTTGGACTGCTATCATTTACAATTGCTTTTGAAGTGCTTACATCACTAATTAATTGAACTGTAGAAAGCATACTTTTTATATCTTCAGTAGTTAATTTATGAAGATTTTTATATTTAAAATATACTTCAGTTGCACTAACTCCCATTGGACTGTCTAAATATATAGGAATTTTAGGTAATTTATTTTCACGTTTTAATACGCTTAATAAATAGATAATTTCTTGTGCCCTTTCTACAGAAAAAGTAGGTATTACCAATATACCACCTTTGAAAAATGTTAATTTAATATAACGAAGCAATTCATCTATAATTGAAATTTTTCTATGAATTCTATTTCCGTAAGTAGATTCAACTATCAAATAATCAGCTTTTTCCAGATATTCAAATTGGGGTAATAAGATTGGGTCTTTTCGGCCTATATCACCTGAGAATACCATAATTTTTCCATTAATGTCCAAGACAATAAACGCACTACCCAAAATATGGCCACTATTTAAAAATTTAAATTTTATGTTAGTATCAATTGGGTACCAAGTATTCAATTCGAAAGTTTCAAAATGGGTTATGGCAATTTTTGCTTCTTCAATATCATATAATGGTTTTGCAACTTCATGTTTGGTATAGCTATATTTATTGGCTCTGTTGGCATCTTCCTCTTGTATTTTACCACTATCTAATAATATAATTTCAGTCAAGTCCTTTGTTGCCTTTGTGCAATAAATTTTTCCTTGATACCCTTTTTTTACTAATATTGGTATGTATCCAGAATGGTCTAAATGTGCATGAGTTAAAATAACTAAATCTAACTCATTTAAATTTACAGGAAAATCATCCCAGTTTTTTAAACGCAATTCTTTTAAACCTTGAAACAATCCACAATCAATTAATATTTTTTTATAATTGGTTTCTATTAAAATTTTAGAACCAGTTACAGTCCCCGCTCCCCCTAAAAATGTAAGTTTCATTTTAAGTTATTTTTAAATTATTAACGGTATTGATGTAAATGACACTCTAATTTACGATTTTAAATTGAAAATAATAGCGGTAATGTTTTGTATTTTAGTAAATTGTAATGATTATTTCAAAAGGCATTAATAGCGTATTTAAATCCATTTTAAATTTATTGTTTAGTTTGAAGTAAGATTTATAAATTTGATTTTAAGAAAAATAAGTATGAAGAAATATACAGTACAAAAATCTCCGTTTGTTGTTCCAACAACTGATGGAAAACTAATTGAAGAACATTTTGGGCATACCACCCAACAAGGAGAATTAAGTTTGGCACACATGATTGCACCATCGGGCTGGAGTGAGCCTTTTCAAACACCAAAATTTGATGAATATACCTATATCATTAAAGGTAGAAAGCAATTTAATATTGATGGTGAAATAGTTATTTTAGAAGCCGGGCAATCTATTAAAATAGTTAAAAATACGAGAGTTCAATATTCTAATCCGTTTGAGGTGGAATGTGAATATGTATCGGTTTGTTTACCTGCTTTTTCTATTGATTTGGTTAATAGAGATGAATTTTAATCTTTTTCTTTAGTTAAATAGAAGGGAAAATAGATTAACATAAAATAAGGAATTAGTATTAATTCTACCATAAAAATATAGTAAGGCCATTCACCTAGGTAGTCTAATGCCGATCCTCCTCCTGGTTTGAAATTAGTATAAAAATAATTAGCACCAACAGCATAATTCACAATAAACATTAAAATAGCATAAGCTTGTAAAGCAAGGAACGAGTTTATAACGCTCCTAAAAGTTGGACGAAAATTCAATATAAATGTAGCATAAAAAATAAAAATAATTAAACCCGCATGTACATACCAATATTTAAAAAAAACAAAATTTGGGAAACCATTTTTTAAATCGGGTGTAATTAAAGAATGTGTTGTGCCTGCTAAAATCCAAAAGAGAAGGATGTCATAGTATATTTTTTTTCTTGTAATGGTGAAAATAGGTAAAAATAATGCGATAAAATTGCATAGATGAAAAGGTAAATCATCTTGAATATCAAAACCTCTAACATAAACTTTTAAGCCTGTCCAAATAATAACTGTGAACGACAATGAAAAAGCAAAAATATTAGCTACTTTGTATTGTGTTATTTTCGACCAATTTTTAGCCAATTTTATAAGAAGTATTCCAAACAATGTAAAGAATAATAAAGCAATCATATGTTGATTACCAAACACAATAAAATCTTGATTATCCTTTAAAAAAATTGAATCTACCAATCTGTTAAAAATTAGTGTCCAATATACAAAAAGAATTTACTCTTTTCTTTCACATGCCAATAATGTGTTTTTTAATAACATAGCTATGGTCATTGGTCCAACCCCTCCAGGAACTGGCGTAATGTATGCCGATTTTGGAGCTACACTTTCAAAATGGACGTCACCCGCTAAACGATACCCGCTTTTTTTAGAGGCATCTTCAATTCTCGTAATTCCAACATCAATTATTGTTACTCCTTCTTTTACCATATCTCCAGTTAAAAATTCAGGAATACCAAGTGCTGCAACAATTATATCGGCTTGTAATGTTAATTGTTTTAAGTTTTTTGTTCTACTGTGTGCAACGGTAACAGTTGCGTCTCCAGCTTTTCGTTTCTGACTCATTAAAATGCTCATTGGTCTGCCAACAATATGACTTCTTCCAATTATAACAACGTGTTTACCAGAAGTTTGAACACTGTAGCGTTCTAATAATTCTAAAATACCATAAGGTGTGGCTGGTAAAAAACAAGGCATATCTAAAGCCATTCTACCAACATTTGTTGGGTGAAAGCCATCAACATCTTTATCGGGATTTACCGCATTTAATATTTTTTGTTCATCAATATGTTTTGGTAAGGGTAGCTGAACAATAAATCCATCAATATCATTATCTTTATTTAAATTGGTAATTTCTTGTAGTAATTTTGCTTCGGAAGTATCTTCAGGTAAATCTATTAAAGTAGAATTAAATCCAACCAATTCACAAGCTTTTACTTTGGCATTTACATACGTCATACTTGCACCATCAGTTCCAACTAAAATAGCGGCTAAATGAGGTGTTTTCTTTCCTTGTGCTATTAATTGTTTTACAGAAGCAGCGATTTCAACTTTTAAATCTGCCGATGTTTTTTTTCCGTCAAGAATTATCATATTATTTTAGTTTACAGTAAATCAGTTTCAGTTTTCAGTTTTTACACCGAATTTTTCAGGATAATTAATCATAAAATTAATTAGTTTTCCAACCTCAATACTTTTAATTGTTAAATTTTGTTGTTGTTCGGAATTGATATAATTACAAGAATTGGAAAAATCAACCCAAACTTGTGTTTCAGGATTTTCACTATCTGAATCTGATAATTTACTTATAAAGTGTTTTGGATATAGTCTTTTACGATAAGCTTCAGCAATATTAGCACAAACTGATCTAGAACTTCTTCTAATTTGATCAGTTAATGAATAGGTTTCTTCTTTAGGGAAAGATTTTGATAACTCAAATATTTCCATGGAAAGTTCAAAAGCTTTTTGGTATGCAAGTAAATTTTTAAAGCTCATTATTTTTTATACTTAAATTTAATAGTACTACCAACTGAAACTGAAAACTGTTTGCTAAACAGTTTATTTACCCATTCCTTTCATCATCTGCATCATTTGTTTTCCGCCGCCACCTTGCATCATTTTCATCATTTTACTCATTTGTGTAAATTGTTTTAATAATTGATTTACATCTTGCACAGTTGTACCAGAACCTTTTGCTATTCTCTTTTTTCTATTTGCATCAATTATTTTTGGTTCACTTCTTTCTGCCGGAGTCATGGAATGGATGATGGATTCTATCCCTTTAAATGCATTATCATCAATATCAACATCTTTCATCATTTTTCCAACACCAGGTATCATCCCCATTAAATCCTTCATATTACCCATTTTTTTGATTTGTTGAATTTGTTTCAAGAAATCATCAAAACCAAACTGATTTTTAGCAATTTTCTTTTGAATTTTACGAGCTTCTTCTTCATCATATTGCTCTTGAGCACGTTCAACCAATGAAATAACGTCACCCATTCCTAAAATCCGATCAGCCATACGGTCTGGATGGAAAACATCAATAGCTTCCATTTTCTCACCAGTCCCAATAAATTTAATAGGTTTATTTACAACAGATTTAATAGATAAAGCAGCTCCACCACGAGTATCACCATCTAATTTTGTGAGAATAACACCTTCAAAATTTAAAATATCATTAAATGCTTTTGCTGTGTTTACAGCGTCTTGCCCTGTCATAGCATCAACAACAAATAATGTTTCTTGTGGTTTTACAGCTTTATGAATGTTAGAGATTTCAGACATCATTTGCTCATCTACAGCTAAACGACCGGCAGTATCTATAATAACAACATTTTTACCTGTTGCTTTTGCATGTTTAATAGCGTTTAATGAAATCTCAACTGGATTTTTATTTCCTTCTTCTGCATATACTTCAACTCCAATTTGTTCACCAACTACTTTTAACTGATTAATAGCCGCAGGACGATACACGTCACAACCCACTAATAATACTTGTTTTGATTTTTTAGTTTTTAAATAATTTGCTAGTTTTCCTGAAAAAGTAGTTTTACCAGAACCTTGTAAACCTGACATTAATATAACCGTTGGAGTACCTGTAAGATTTAATCCCACAGTTTCACCACCCATTAACTCGGTAAGTTCATCTTTTACAATTTTCACCATTAACTGCCCTGGATTTAAGGTAGTTAATACATTTTGTCCCAGTGCTTTTTCTTTAACGGTAGTAGTAAAGTTTTTTGCAATTTTAAAGTTAACATCGGCATCTAAAAGCGCTCTACGAACTTCTTTTAAAGTTTCTGCAACATTTACTTCTGTAATTTTCCCGTGTCCTTTAAGTACATGAAAGGCTTTATCTAATTTTTCACTTAAATTATTAAACATATTTTGGCTTCAATTTTTAGAAATGCAAATATAATAAAATTGAACTAATTAAAGGAAGATTATTGAATAGAGATGGATTGAATTTACACGAAGTTAACACTTGTATTGCTCATGCATTTTTATATTTTGTTCTAAATTCAAAATAACTTTTTCAAGTCTTTTCAATTTAGTAACTTCTCTTTTGGCTTCTGAAATATGTAATGCATATTCTTTGCGATAGGTATAAGCCATATTTTCAAAATTTGTTTTAGCTAATTTGTTTTTATTTAATGCGTTTTGAAGTAAATTAGGTATTTCAAATTCAGATTTTATTGTTGGGCTTTTTGATTTTACGTTGGTTTGTAAAAAGGCTTCTTTGAAATATTCAATTAGCTGAATTTCATTTATTTCGGAGCTTTTAGAATACTTTATGATTCGCATATTTTTGCCACTACAACCATCTGTGAATAATTGATGTTTGTTACTCATTGAAGCACCATTAAAAAAGGAAAGGGAAACGTGATTTTTAAAACCCGAAAATGCGCAAACCATTTCTTTTTTATGAAAAACGGGTGATTTCCATTTCCAATCTTCAATAACAGAATTGTCTGCTTTATGAATTACTTCTCGAAGTTTATTACAGATATCTTTAGAAAATAGTGGTAATTTTTCAATATAGTCATCAATTAAAGAAGAAGCGTTTGGGTTTATTTTTGACATGTTTTAGACTTTAAAATACAAATTTATTATTCGCCTTTTACAAATTTAATTGAAGTAGTATTTACACAATATCGTTGACCAGTAGTTTCTTTAGGACCATCTTCAAATATATGACCTAAGTGACTATCACATGTTGCGCAAATTATTTCGGTTCGAATCATTCCATGGCTTTTATCTGAAACGTATTTAACAGTACCTTTAATGGCATCATCAAAAGAAGGCCATCCACAATGAGATTCAAATTTACTGTTAGATTCAAACAGCTTGTTATCACACGCTGCACAATGATACGTTCCTTTTCCAAAATGAGAAGTTAATCCACCTTCACTAGGTGCGTCAGTTCCCTTTTGTCTTAAAACAAAATATTGTTGAGGGGTTAATATCTTTTTCCATTCTTCTTCTGTTTTAGTTACTTTCTTAGTCATTTCTTTTTTATTTTTTTCTTGTGAATAACCGATACATGATGTTAAAATAAGCACTAATAGTACTAAATATATATTTTTCATGGTCTTAACTTCTGTTTATAAATTCAATGATTCGCCTAATAACAAGGTTGTTTTTTAAAATACGACTGTGTCCCAAACCGTTGGTAATTAAAATTTCGCCGTGTTCTAAATTTTGACGAATATTATGAGCGCAACTTACAGGTACATCTAAATCTTCTGTATCATGAATTACTAAAGTTGGAATTTTTACATTTTTGGCTGCTACACTTGTTGAAAAGTTATCAATATTTTCACCAAACTTTTTTAAAAATCTACGTTTTATTCTTTCAACCATTTTAGGTTTCATTTCAACTGTTTTAACAAATGAAGTAATTATATCTGAAATAATATCACCAGCCCCAATGGTAATCGCTTTTTTAATATTTAAACCTTCTTTAATATTGTTTAAAACAGCCATGCCTCCTAATGAATGACCTATGGCAATTTCAAAAGGGCCATATTTTTCTTCTAAGACTTTTATGGTTGAAACAAATTCATTCATCATGGTTGTTTTTCCTGTGGACATGCCATGGGCAGGGCCATCAAAACTAATGGTCATAAAACCATTTTCCAATAATTTATCAGCAATAGTAAATAATTGTGTGCCTCTACCAGACCAACCATGAACTAACAATACTTTTCTTTTGGAATAACCATATTCATAAACCATCACTTTTTTACTAATTTCAGGGATAAACACCAATTCTTTTTGAGCGCTTTCTGCCATCATTTTTTCGCGTTCAGGCACTTTAAATTTTATAGGTGTTCCAAACAGTTTTATAGCAAATTTTGTTGCTAAAGGAGGTATGAAAGTTTGCAATAATTTTCCAGTAATTAATATTGAAGATGGTATTTTGGGAATGTTATTTTTAGATTTTGTCTTATTTTGTACTAAATTGCTCATTACATATTTTTATTTGTGGATAAAGATAGAATTTGTAAATTTATAAAAAAGTAGAACCTTTAAAATAAACTAAAAAAATGAAAAAAATAATATCCTTAGCTGTAATTTTCTTATTTGTGGTAAGTTGTAGTACAGTACCAATTACAGGTCGTCAAAGAATTAATATTGTGAGCGATGCTGAGATTTTACCAGCAAGTTTTGCGCAGTACGAAGGTTTTTTAAAAGAGAATAAAATTTCAACAAATACTAAAGCAACAAACGAACTACAAAATGTTGGGCTTAATATTTCAAAAGCCGTAGACAAATTTATGCGTGCTAATGGTATGGTAAGTGAGGCAAATAGTTACCGATGGGAGTTTAATTTAATAGAGGATGAGAATGTAAATGCTTGGGCATTACCAGGAGGAAAAGTAGTGTTTTATACAGGTATTTTACCTATTTGTGATAATATTGATGGTATTGCAGCAGTCATGGGACATGAAGTAGCGCATGCTTTTGCAAAACATGGGCAAGAGCGTATGACAAGTTCTTATGGTCAACAATTAGGAGGTATTGCTGTTGCAATAAGTACAAATAATAAAGATCCAAAAACACAGACTTTATGGAATACTATTTATGGAATAGGATCTCAAGTTGGAATGTTAGCTTATAGTAGAACTCACGAAACGGAAGCTGATAAGTTAGGAATGGTGTTTATGATTATGGCAGGTTATAAACCTCAGGAAGCTATAAATGTTTGGATACGAATGAGCGAACGAGCAAGTGGAGGAGCACCACCTGAGTTTTTAAGTACGCATCCATCAAATGAAACTCGAATTAAAAATTTAAAAGATTATTTACCTACTGCAGTTTCACTTGCAAAAAAATACAATACACAATAAGTGCAACAGACAATTAATTAGATTTAAAAAAAATAATTATAGTATATTGTTAACCGTTCTAAATAATTTAGAATTTGGATATTATACCAATTATTGGTATATTTGAATAAAATTTTATCAAAATGAACAAAAACACATCAATATCACTAGGAAATTATTTTGACCAATTCGTTCAAAGTCGTATAAGAGAAGGTCGATTTAAAAATGTTAGCGAAGTTATTCGAGCAGGATTAAGACTTTTAGAAGAAGAAGAAAGTAAAGTTATTGCATTGAGAAGCGCAATTCAGGATGGAATTAATAGCGGAATTGCTAAAGATTTTGACCCTAAAAAACATCTTGAATCTCTAAAATCGAAAAAACACTCAAATGGCTAAATTTAGATTGACCAATAAAGCCGTTGAGGATTTATCTAAAATTTGGGATTATACTTTTGAGGATTGGTCCGAAAATCAAGCCGACAAATATTATGAGATGCTGATTTCAACTTGTCAAGAAATTGCAGACAATCCAGTTTTAGGAAAAAACTATGACGAAATTACTCAAAGTCTGTTCGGAATGAAAACGAATCGTCATATCATTTTCTACAGAACTCTAAATGAAAACTATGTGGAAATCACGAGAATTCTTCATGAAAGAATGGATTTAAAGAAAAGAATATCCGAATAAAAAACTACACACAACACCTCATAAAATTTATGCTTACATTTAAACTAAATAACGAACAGACAAACATTCAACTAACGATTTGCTACAACCGAAAAATCTCCGATTTTCCAGTCGCACAAATCTTATAAAGAAACTCGTTACCTGCAAGCAGAAGAAATTTAAATTAACTGGCTATTTATGTTTAAAAAAGGTGATAAAAAATTAATAAATGCTTGGGCTTTTTACGATTGGGCAAATTCTGTATATTCTTTAGTAATTAGTACGGCAGTTTTCCCAATTTATTATAGCAGTATAACTGAATCATTTGCTAGTACTGATGGTGAAATCAATTTTCTAGGCACGCTGTGGCATTCCACTACTTTGTATAATTATACATTAGCTTTTGCTTTTTTAGTGGTTGCTTTTATTTCACCAATATTATCAGGAATTGCTGATTATACGGGAAATAAATTAAAATTTTTGAAGTTTTTTTGTATGCTTGGATCTTTTTCAGTTATGAGTTTGTTCTTTTTTGAAGGAGAGAGCACACTTTGGGTTGGAATTGTTTTTACCATTTTGGCGAGTATTGGTTTTTGGGGAAGTATTGTTTTTTATAATGCTTATTTGCCTGAAATTGCTTTTCCAGAGCAACAAGATAAGGTAAGCGCAAAAGGATTTATGTTAGGCTATACTGGCTCAATTTTATTGTTGTTATTTAGTTTGGTAATGGTTAACAAACCTGAACTATTCGGATTGGCTGACGCTGCAATAGCATCAAGGTTAACATTTGTACTGGTTGGTATTTGGTGGTTGGGTTTTGCTCAGATTACCTATAGAAGATTACCAAACAACGTTTACGGTAGAAAACCAGAAAAAGATTTTATTTGGAAGGGTTTACACGAATTGAAAGTAGTTGCATTTGAAATTAAAGAATACGCAGCCTTAAAATTCTTTTTATATTCGTTTTTTTTATTCAGTGTTGGTGTGCAAACTATTATTTTAATGGCTGGTATTTTTGGAAGTCAAGAG
>Ga0209231_1000752_pt1 | contig 15599 bp, 12 predicted proteins | sample Deesub45470m_DNA_FD_188086 | JGI IMG/M metagenome (GOLD analysis project Ga0209231, IMG submission 188086) | Deep subsurface microbial communities from North Pacific Ocean - 450_OLKR46/470m Metagenome (SPAdes) (version 2) | ecosystem: Environmental > Terrestrial > Deep subsurface > Unclassified ... | reverse complement strand
GTCTCCCTGGTGGTGCTGCGGGACGCCGCCGGAAGGCTTCTCAAGCTCGGCGGGGTTCTCGGCCTCTTCACCAGCGATCCCGTCCAATGGCTGGAGCGCGGACAGGCGGCGGGGCTGCAGGAGGCCGGGCTGAGCGCCGCGGCCATCGAAGAGCTCATCGCCGAGCGCCAGCAGGCCCGTAAAAATCGTGACTTCGCCCGCGGCGACCAGATCCGCGACGAACTGGCCGCCAAGGGGATTGAGCTCCTCGACTCGAAAGAGGGGACGACCTGGAAGGTCAAGTAGGCTTTAAACGCCGAGGCGCGGAGATATCTCCCACCCCCCTCCAGTAAATCATTCGCGAGCGCAGGCCTCTGCCTGCGCTCGTTTGCTTTTTGCTTTACAATGATTCCCTGAGTCCTTACAAAAAAACGATGACCACGGAGACACAGAGACACAGAGAAAGCCTGAATAATTTCATTTGCCCTTCTCGGTGTCCTCTGTGCCTCTGTGGTGAAAAAAAGCTTTTTTAGCGTTAAAGGAATTTTAACAACATGCCGCGCTTCGAACTCAAATCCGATTACCAGCCGCGAGGCGATCAGCCCCAGGCCATCGCCGAGCTCGTCGCCGGAATCGAGCGCGGCGATCCCCATCAGGTCCTTCTCGGCGTCACCGGCTCGGGAAAGACTTTCACCATGGCCAACGTCATCGCCGCCGTGCAGCGGCCGACCCTGGTCCTGGCCCACAACAAGACCCTCGCCGCCCAGCTCTACGGCGAGTTCAAGGAGCTCTTTCCCGACAACGCCGTCGAATATTTCGTCTCCTACTACGATTATTATCAGCCCGAGGCCTACGTCCCCGTCACCGACACCTTCATCGAAAAGGATTCGGCGATCAACGAGGAGATCGACAAGCTGCGCCACAGCGCCACCCGCTCCCTCCTCTCCCGGCGCGACGTCCTCATCGTCGCCAGCGTCTCCTGCATCTACGGTCTCGGTTCCCCCGAGGCCTATTTCGGCATGCTGGTGCGTCTCGAAACCGGGATGGAGCTCGACCGCAACGCCCTCCTGCAGCAGCTGGTGGACATCCAGTACGAGCGCAACGACATCGATTTTCACCGCGGCACCTTCCGGGTGCGGGGGGATACGGTGGAGATCTTCCCCGCCTACGAGGACGACCGGGCGCTGCGTATCGAGTTCTTCGGCGACGAGATCGAAGGGATCGCCGAAATCGACCCGCTGCGCGGCCAGGTCCAGGGGCGCATGGAGCGCACCATCATCTTCCCGGCCCGCCACTACGTCGCCACCCGGCCGACCCTCGAGCGGGGGATCCGGGCGATTCAGGACGAGCTGCTGGAGCGCATCCAGTATTTCCGCGGCAGGAACATGCTCGTCGAGGCGCAGCGCATCGAGCAGCGCACCCTTTTCGACATCGAGATGATGGAGGAGATGGGGTACTGCCAAGGGATAGAGAACTACTCCCGCTTCCTCGACGGCCGCAAGGTCGGGGAGCCGCCGGCGACCCTCTTTGACTACTTCCCCGACGACGCCCTGATGTTCATCGACGAGAGCCACGTCTCCGTCTCCCAGATCGGCGCCATGTACCGCGGCGACCGCTCCCGCAAGGAGACCCTGGTCAACTACGGCTTCCGTCTCCCCGGCGCCCTCGACAACCGTCCCCTGACCTTCGAGGAATACGAGGCCAAGGGGGTGCAGACCATCTACGTCTCGGCGACCCCCGCCGACTACGAGCTGGCCAAGGCGCAGGGGGTGGTGGTCGAGCAGATCATCCGCCCCACGGGCCTCGTCGACCCGCCGATCGAGGTGCGTCCCGCCAAAAACCAGGTCGACGACCTCCTCCACGAACTGCGCGAGACGGTCCGCCAGGGGTACCGGGTCCTGGTCACCACCCTCACCAAGCGCATGGCCGAGGATCTCACCGGTTATTTTGAGGAGTTGGGGGTCCGGGTGCGCTACCTTCATTCCGACATTCACACCGTCGAGCGGATGGAGATCATCCGCGACCTGCGGCGCGGCGTCTTCGACGTCCTGGTGGGGATCAACCTCCTGCGCGAAGGGCTCGATCTCCCCGAGGTCGCCCTGGTGGCGATCCTCGATGCTGACAAGGAGGGCTTTTTGCGCAGCGCCCGCTCCCTGATCCAGATCTGCGGTCGCGCGGCGCGCAACGTCGACGGCCGGGTCATCATGTACGCCGACCGTGTGACCCGTTCCATGCAGACCTGCATCGACGAGACCGGCCGCCGCCGCCAGACCCAGCTCGCCTACAACGAAGAACACGGCATCACCCCCGAGTCGGTGAAAAAGAGTCTGCGCACGATCCTCGAAGATATCGTCGAGAAGGATTATCTCGAGGTGCCGCTGGTGGCCGAGGGGGAAGAGGACTATCTTTCCCCGGAGGAACTGAAGAAGGAGATGGCGCGGCTGAAAGGGGAGATGCTCGCCGCCGCCGCCGATCTCGAGTTCGAGAAGGCGGCGGAGTTGCGGGATCGGCTGCTGGCGCTGGAGAGGCGAGAGTTGGGAGTGCGCTGAGGGGATGGGGCCGACAAAGAAAAAGCGGAGCCTTGAGGCTCCGCTTTTTTTTACAGGGTGGGAACACCGACTTATGGAAGTGTCGTCGGAAGAGTCAGGGTATAGCCGCGATGATGGGCGTTGATACTGTAGGAAGATCCTGTCACGATCCCTGTCTCGCTGATGGCAGAAACCTTGCTGAAGTACAGGTTGGGGTTGAAGGGGTAGCTGTAGTTGGGCGGGGAATGGGCTCCAAGATCGTAAATGGCTCCATTGGCCCAGAGGAAGCCGTGCTCGACCGCAAGAGAAAAATTCCCTTCGCTGTAAACTGCACCAGTGGTCGAGTAACCGACGACCATGTCCTGATCGTTGATGGCAACGGCGGTGCTGCTGCCTCCACCGAGAGAGCCGAGGGGTTGAAAAACACCCTTGCCGTTTGCATCGAGGTACCAGAGAAAGGCCTGCCCTCCGGAATTGCCGACGACCTTGTCATTGTTGTTGAGGTCGACGACCTCGACCGCCTCCCCACTGGGGTTGCTGATCGGGTACATGACTCCGCCGTCCCAGAAGAAGCCTTCGTCGCCAGAGTTGCCGATGACGTGTCCGGTTAAAATTTTGCCGGAGCTGTCGTTCTGGTTGTTGATGTCAACCGCCTCGGTCGAAGTCTGGTTGCCCAGATAGTTGAGGATTCCCACTCCTTCATCGATGAGATCCTTGTACAGTGCTGTCCCCCCCGAGTTGACAATGACCTGGTGGTTGTCATTGAGCGCGACGGCCTCGGCGTCGGTTGCTCCCAGTGTGCCGGGAAGTGCGCGTAAATTCGGAACGTTGACAGTAATTCCGAGGGGAACGTTTGCAGCATTGACAAGATCTGTAATGTCGACCGTCCCGCTTCCGGTTCCGTAGAAAAGAGGTGTGCTTTTCGGGATGTTTTTTCCGTCCCAGTAATAGGCCCAGAGGCCATCTTCATATTCGGCGGTCAGGACCATTTCGCCGGCATTGTTGATGTCCACGACCCTGGAATATGATCCGATTACCCGTTTGCCCGATGTACTGTCAACATAGTTGGGTGGGGTCAGGTCGATGGTGGTGTCGGTATCATAATTATAGAGATACCCCCGGGATTCGTTCTGGCCTCCGTCCTTGGTGAAGGAATTGCCGATAACGAAATTGCCGTTGTTTATCTCGACACCCTCGGTTGTTTGGAAAAACTTCGTGGAAGGGGTATTTGCCTGGTTGTAGTAATCATCGTAAGTTCTTCCGCCATGGCCCGTTTTAACGCCTGTCATGATGGTTGGAGTGGTCGGATCCCAGACGATAAGCACATCCATGGAGCTGCCGAGGATCCGTCCGCTGTCGTTGATGTCTTGAGCTGTGGTGTCGTACCAGGCATCTCCGGCAGCTCCGAGTAGGTCGCCGATGTCAGTGAGGGCGCCGAGGACACCGGGAGGTGTGGTCGTCGGTGGGGTGGTGCCGGGGGGGGTGACGGGTGGCGTGGTGCCGGGCGGAGTGGTGCCGGGGGTCTCGCTATCGCTGCCGCCGCCGCTGCCGCAGCCTCCGAGTGTCAGTCCGGCAACCAGAATAATTGTTGCCAATAAACTCCATTTTTTCATATGAATCTCCCTTTATTCCGCTGCTCTCGAAGGTCGAAAATTCTAGAAAAGAAAGTGGATGGCGCCGCCTCCGGAAAATTCGGTCTTATACTGAGCCTCGACATCAATGTTGATGCCGCTCTTCAGGGGCCAGCGAATGCCGAGAAAACCGCCAAAATTCCCCTGTTCCTCGTAAGTGCCGGTCGTGCCTGCCGAGCTATTCTCCACATCACCCTGCCGGGCGAAGAAGATTGGACCGCCGTAAAGAATGGCGCCCTCCAGTTCGGTCTGCAGCACGAGCCCGCCATCGGCTTCCCAGTTCTTGGTGAGGGTTTGTGAGCTGGAGACCTCATAATCGGCGAAGTAGGAGCCCTGGGCGAAAAAGCCGATGTTGACCGGTTTGCTGTCGGAGAACAGGAGCTTGAAGCCGAGGGAGCCGAAGGGGACATACCCCTCGTCAAAGAAATCTCCCTGCAGATCGGCGGCTCCCCCCTGGAGATAAAGTTCGAAATTGTCGGTGATGCTGACACCGAGTTGTGCGTATGCCTGAATCTGCTCGGCTTTGGTGTCGCCGTCCCATTCGCCGGTGTAGGCCAGGAAACCGGGGCCGAGGGAAACGGTTCCGGCCTTCCCTTGAGGCTGGGCAGGGCCGAAAAGGCCGGTGGCCAGGGCGGCAGAGCTGCAGGACAACATCAGAACAACGGTCAGGACCAGAACCCTTTTCATAAAAATCGTCTCCTTGAAATCAATGAGTTTCAAATAATGCAGTTCATTATCATATGTAAGGAATTAAGGCAAACATTTAACCGGGCCTAAGGTCCTGAGAAATATGATTTAGTCGGGATTTTGACATAATTGAGAGGTTCTTCTGAGAATCAGAGGATTTGCAAAAAACGGACCGCAGAACGGGGCGTTCTCCTCGCCGGCGGAGAAATCCTGTTGACGGCGGGATAAGGAGATCGCCAAAAGGGAAGCTGAGGGCCCGGTATCCTCGTAAGCCGGGGACAACTCCGTCGGTTGGCGGGCGAGTTGCCATTTTTGCGCCAGGGATGCTCCCGTGCCAGTTAGCGGTGTGCACCGTTTCAAATAACTGTTATTCTTGACCAGTAAGCATTCCAATTCCCGGAGGTGATATCTATGAGCGCGCAGCAGGCCGACGAGAAACGATCCCTGGAGGTCGCCGAATCGGCGCGGGAGACCGAGTGGCAGAAACCGAGTTTCGTCAAGGGCCTGTACATGGGGAACCTGATGACGGAACTGGTCTTTCCCTTTCCGGAGCAGCGCGCCGAGGACCGGGCGGAGGGCGATCGACTGCTGGTCCGGGTGCGCCAGTTCCTCGTCGAGAAGGTCGACGCCGACAAGATCGACGAGACGAAGAACATACCCCGCTCGGTCATCGAAGGGCTCGCCGAGCTCGGCCTTTTCGGAATCAAGATCGCCAAGGAGTACGGCGGTCTCGGCATGTCCCAGGTCAATTACAACCGGATCATCGAGCTCGTCGCCAGTCACTGCGCCAACACGGCCGTCCTCCTTTCGGCCCATCAGAGCATCGGCGTCCCCCAGCCGCTGAAGATGTTCGGCACCAAGGAGCAGAAGGAAGCCTACCTGCCGCGCCTGGCCAAAGGGGAGATCAGCGCCTTCGCCCTCACCGAGCCGGACGTCGGCTCCGATCCTTCGAGCATTGCGACGACTGCGACCCTCACCGAAGACGGCGAGGCCTATCTGATCACCGGCAAAAAGCTCTGGATCAGCAACGGCCCCATTGCCGGCCTGCTCATCGTCATGGCGCGCACCAACGATCCCAAGGAGGCGAAGCCGGAGATCACCGCCTTCATCGTTGAAGGGAAATCCGAGGGGCTCTCCACGGAGCACCGCTGCGACTTCATGGGGCTCAAGGGGATCAACAACGGCCTCCTCAACTTTAATAACGTCCGGGTGCCGAAGGAAAATATCGTCCTCGGCCTCGGCCGTGGTCTGGCCCTGGCGCTGCGGACGCTCAACACCGGTCGGCTGACCCTTCCGGCCGCCGGCGGTGGGGCGATGAAGCAGGCGCTGGCCATGGCCACCCAATGGGCCCGGGAGCGCCGCCAGTGGGGAGCGCCGGTGGGACACCATGAGGCGGTGGCCGTCAAACTCGCCTCCATCGCCGCCGATATCTACGCGGTGGAGAGCCTCACCTGGCTGACATCGGAGATGGCCGACCGCGACGTGCAGGATATCCGCCTCGAGGCGGCGATGGCCAAACTCTTCTGCAGCGAGGCGTTGTGGCGCAGCGCCGATGCCGCCCTGCAGGTGCGCGGAGGGCGCGGCTACGAAACGGCCCAGTCGCTGGCGGGGCGCGGCGAACTGCCGATGCCGATGGAACGCCTGCTGCGCGACGCCCGGATCAACCTGATCATCGAGGGGACGAGCGAGATCATGCGTCTGTTCATCGCCCGCGAGGCCCTCGATCCCCATCTGCGCATCGCCGGCGCCTCGGCGACCTCGGAACAGATGGATTTTACCGGCGCAGCCAAGTTCTACGCCAAGTGGTATCCGATGCTCTGGCTGCCGCGCCTGTCGACCCCCGGCGGGGTCGCCGTTTCCGGCAAGCTGACCAGGCACCTGCGTTTCGTCGAGCGCGCCACCCGGCGCCTGGCTCGGGATCTCTTCCACATGATGGTGCTTCACCGTCAGGGGCTGCAGAAGAAACAGATGGTTCTCGGCCGTCTGGTCGACACGGGGACCGAACTCTTCACCATGAGTGCGGTGATTTCCCGGGCCGCTTCCCCCCGGGCTGAGCGCGGTGCCGAGCGTTTGGCGGATCTCTTCTGCCGCCAGGCCAGACGACGGATCGCCGACCAGCACCGGGCCGTGTACTGCAACGACGACAAGCTCACTTACCGTGTCGCCCGCGAGGTTCTCGACGGTGCCTATCCTCTGTTGGAAGACAACATTCTCAGCACCTGGAAGGGTGAATCCGGGACCCCATGAGCGCTCTCCATGATCTGGTGATCCTCGGTTCGGGAACCACCGCCTTTGCCGGAGCCCTCCGGGCGGCCGATGAGGGCGCCCGGGTGCTGATGGTGGAGCAGAGCCGGTTGGGGGGGACCTGCGTCAACTGGGGGTGCATCCCGAGCAAGACCCTGATCGACAAGGCCCGGGGTTATTTCGAGGCCCGGCGCGGGGCGCGGTTCGGCATGAATCTGACGGCAGGGCCTCCGGACTGCCAGCGCCTCATGGCCGCCAAGACCGAGGCGGTGGAAACAGTGCGTCGCGACCGTTACCAGAAGGTTCTCGAGGCCCACCCCGGCATCGAGGTTCTTCGCGGCCACGGGCGCTTTATTTCTCCCCGGGAGCTGCAGGTCGGCGCCGCCGTCGTGGTCTCCGAGCGGTTTCTCATCGCCTGTGGCGGGGTCCCCCGTCTCCTTCACCTTCCCGGCGCCGCCGACATCGATTATCTCACCAGCTACTCGGCTCTGCATCTCCCCTGCATCCCCCGCTCCCTGGTCATCATCGGCGGCGGGGTCATCGCTTTGGAAATGGGGCAGATGTTCTGCCGGTTCGGCGCCGCGGTGACGATCGTCGAGCGGGGGGAGCGTCCCCTGAAGGATTTCGACCGCCGTCTCACCGATCCCTTCGAGGCCATGGCCGCCGAGGAGGGAGTGGAGATGGTTTTCGGCGTCGAGGCGCAACGATTTTATCGCCAGGGCAACGAGTCGTGCCTCCAGGCCCTGGTGGGCGGGGTGGAGCGGGAATTTCGCGCCGAGCGCATCATGTTCGCCGTCGGCACCGCGCCGGCCACCGAGGGAATCGGTCTGGAAGCGGCGGGGGTCGAAGTCGATCATGCAGGATTCATCCGTGTCGACGAAGAGATGCGCACCAGCGCCGCCGGGATCTGGGCGGCGGGGGATGTCACCGGACCGCCGTTGATCGCTCCGGCCGGCGCCCGGGAGGCGGAAGTGGCGGTGGACAACCTCCTCCATCCGGAAGCGCATCGCCGGATCGACCATCGCTGTGTCCCGATGGCGGTCTTCACCGACCCCGAGTTCGCCTCCGTCGGCATCGATGCCCAGCAGGCGACCAGCGAGGGGAAAGAAGTCGTCGAGACCTTTCTCGACCTCGGCCAGGTCGCCAAGGCGCATGTCATTGGCGAGTGCCGGGGCGGGATCCTCCTCTGCGCCGAGAGGGGAACCGGGCGGGTATTGGGGGTGCAGATGCTCGCTTCGCGGGCGGCCGATGTGATCCACGAGGCTGCCCTGGCGGTGCGTTTCGGTCTGACCGTCGAGGATCTGGCGGCAACAATACACGTCTATCCGACCATCAGCGACGGACTGCGTCTGGCGGCGAAGGAAAATCTGCACCAGCAGGGATTTCGCCAACCATAGGAGTCAGTCGGACTATCCATGAGCCGGCTGCAAAATCGTCTATTTGGTCCATATCCGAGCTTCTTTTCGACCAATAGAGACGACTATTGGCTCTCAAACAAGCTCGAATCTGTCCTCAAATATCCAGTTTTTCGCTTCGGCCCGTATAGTCCGACAGGCTCCTAGGGGAGGAAAAATCATGGCCAAATACGGTTTTCTCGGTCTCGGCATCATGGGGAGTGCCATGGCGGCCAACCTGGTCAAGGGGGGCTTGGAGGTCGTCGTCTGGAACCGCAGCCCGGACAAGTGCCTGCCCCTGGTGCAGCTTGGAGCCGTCGCCGCTCCCACTCCGCGGGCGGTGGTCGAGGAGTGCGCCCTGACCTTTGCCATGCTCGCCGACCCAGCGGCCGCCGCGGCCGTCTGTTTCGGCCCGGAGGGGGCTCTCGAGGGGATTTCCTCCGGGCGGGGTTACGTCGACATGTCGACGGTCGACGCCGGTACCGCACAGCGCATCGCCGGTGCCGTCGCCGCCCGGGGCGGACGCTATCTCGAAGCGCCTGTGTCCGGGACGAAAAAGCCGGCCGAGGACGGGACCCTGATCATCCTCGCCGGCGGTGACCGTTCGCTGTTCGACGATGCCTTAGCCCCTCTGGAGATGTTGGGGAGCAAGATTCTCTATCTCGGCGAGGCCGGCACCGGGGCACGCATGAAGCTGGTGATCAACATGATCATGGGGGGGATGATGACCGCCTTCTGCGAGGGGCTTGCCCTCGGCGAGAAGGGGGGACTGCGTTCCGAAGATATCCTTGAGGTCCTCGGCGGCGGCGCCCTGGCCAACCCGATGTTCAAGGGGAAGGGGGAGCTGATCCGCCGCGGCGAATACCCCACGGCCTTCCCCCTCAAGCACATGCAGAAGGACCTGCGCCTGGCCCTGGCTCTCGGCGACGAGCTGGCCCAGCCCCTCCACTGTGCCGCGACGGCCAACGAGGCCTTCAAACGGGCCCGCGCCCGGGGATGGGGTGAGGCCGACTTCTCGGCTCTCTTCGAGGTCATCCGGGGGTGACGGACGTCGAGATTTCACCGGTTGAATTCCCCTGTCCCCTCGGGTAATATCCAGAACCGAAAACGTCAGGAGAGGGGAAGGGGTTTTTCATGGGTTACCGCAATCTCGCCGCATGTATCAGGGATCTGGAAAAGTGCGGGAAGCTGCTGCGCATCGACCGGGAGGTCGACCCCTGTCTCGAAGCCGGAGCCATTCAGCGCCGGGTCTATCAGGCGGGGGGGCCGGCGCTTCTCTTCACCCGCGTCAAGGGGTGCGGCTTTCCCATGCTCGCTAACCTCTTCGGCACCCTGGATCGCACCCGCTTCCTCTTCCGCGACACCCTGGAGACCATCGCCCGCCTTTCCGAACTCAAGATCAACCCCAGGGCTTGCCTGAATAACCCTCTGGCCTATCTCGGGGCGCCCCGCGGAGCTCTGCATCTCCTGCCGAAGCGGGTCAAGCGCGCTCCGATCCTTCAGCACACCACCACCCTCGACCGCCTCCCGCAGCTCAAATCCTGGCCCGACGACGGCGGCGCCTTCATCACCCTCCCTCAGGTCTATTCGGAGAGTGTGCTCAGACCAGGAGTGCGCCGCTCCAATCTCGGGATGTACCGGGTGCAGATTTCCGGCAACGCCTACCGTCCCAACGCCGAGGTCGGCATCCACTATCAGATTCATCGGGGGATCGGCGTTCATCACGCCGAGGCGCTCGAGGCCGGTCTCCCCTTCCGGGTCAGCATCTTCGTCGGCGGACCCCCGGCCTTGACCGTCGCCGCGGTGATGCCCCTCCCCGAAGGCCTCCCCGAACTCTCCTTTGCCGGGCTCCTCGGCGGGCACCGCATTCCCCTGGTCGCCCCGCCGGGGATGCTGCCGATGCCGGCGGAGGCCGACTTCGTCATCACCGGCATCGTCGATCCTGCCCGCACCCTCCCCGAAGGCCCCTTCGGCGACCATCTCGGCTATTACAGCCTGGTCCACGATTTTCCGGTGCTGCAGGTGGAGCAGGTCTTTCACCGGCCCGGCGCGATCTGGCCCTTCACCACCGTCGGTCGCCCCCCTCAGGAAGACACCAGCTTCGGCGCCTTCATCCACGAGATCACCGGCGACCTGATCCCCACGGTCCTCCCCGGAGTTCACGCCGTCCATGCCGTCGACGCCGCCGGCGTTCATCCCCTGCTCCTGGCCATCGGCAGCGAACGCTACGTCCCCTATGCCGCCGAGCGCCGGCCCCAGGAACTTCTCACCCTCGGCAACGCCATTCTCGGTCAGGGGCAGCTGTCCCTGGCCAAGTACCTCTTCATCGTCGCCCGGGAGGACAGTCCGCGTCTCGATGTCCACGATATCCCGGCCTTTTTCCGCCATGTTCTCGAGCGGGCCGACTGGCGGCGCGACCTTCATTTTCAGACCCGCACCACCGTCGATACCCTCGATTATTCGGGGAGCGGTCTCAACGAGGGATCCAAGGTGGTGGTGGCCGCCGCCGGGCCGGTCCGCCGCGCCCTGCCGACGGAGATTCCCGGAGATCTGCACCTGCCTGCCGGTTTCACCGCGCCGCAGTTGGCGCTGCCGGGGGTTCTGGTCGTCCAGGGGCCGCCCTGTGCCGCCGCGCGGGGAAGGAGCGACGAGGCGATGGAAGAATTTTGCGCCTCCTATGGGCCCCAGGACCCGATCAACGCCTTTCCTCTGCTGGTCGTGGTCGACGACAGCCCTTTTGTCGCCGGCACCCTCAACAATTTTCTCTGGACCACCTTCACGCGATCGGATCCCGCCGACGACCTTTACGGCATCGGTGCGGCCACTCTCTGCAAACACTGGGGGTGCACCGGAGCGCTGGTCATCGACGCCCGGACCAAGGGCCACCACGCCCCTCCCCTGATCGACGACCCTGCGGTCGAAAGGCGCGTCGATGCTCTCGGCGCTCCGGGGGGGGTGCTGCACGGCATTATCTAGGAGCCTGTCGGTCTGAAGGAGGAGAAGCGCAGGACTTCGAGGGAGGGAGAGAAAAGGAGGGAAGGATGCTTCTGCCGGAACTGGTTCGTCGGTCAGCGGAAAAAAACCTGACCGAATACTGTGAGGAGCGTGTGCCTTATTGCGCCCGGCACCAGGTCGACCTCCGTTTCGAGCTCGAGGGGGCCTCGCTGACCCTTTTTCGGGTGGCGGCCGATGTCGCCGGAACCGGGCTCCCCGGGGAGACACCTGTGGCCCGTTTTCGTTTCAGCATCGACCTCGGCCAGTGGACCCTGCATTATCCAGCCGCCGAGGGCCGGTGGATTTTTTACCTCAACGCTGCACCGACTCTCGATCTGCGTCGGCTCCTCCATGCTCTCGATCAGGATCCCTTCGGGCTCTTCTGGCCCTGAGCCCTTGCGCACCCCTCCCCCGAAAAAGCGGATTCAGATCGGCCGATAGTCTCCGGGCGTCGCCAGCGCCTTCATTGCCCATGAAGGGAAGCGGTCGGCGGGCATCGGCCGGCCAAAGAGATATCCCTGCAGTTGCTGGCAGCGCCAGGTGTTGAGCAGGCCGAACTGGGCTTCGGTTTCCACCCCTTCGGCGGTCACCCTGAGTCCGAGATTGCCGGCAAGGGAGAGGATGGCGAAGGCGATGGCCATGTCGTCGCGGTTCTCGGGGATCCCCTGGATGAAACTGCGGTCGATCTTCAGTCCGTTCACCGGAAAGCGTTTGAGGTAGGCGAGGGAGGAATAGCCGGTTCCGAAATCGTCGATGGAGATGTGGATTCCGAGAAGGGCGATGGCGCAGAGGGTGCCGGTGAGGCGTTCGCTCTCCTGCATCAGGACGCTTTCGGTGATTTCAAGATCGAGAGAATCGGCCTTAAGCCCCGTTTCCTTGAGAATTTCCTGAAGAAGAGCGACGAAATTTTTCTCAAGAAACTGGCGGGCGGAAATGTTGACGGCGACCCGCAGTCCGGGAAACCCTTCGTCCTGCCAGGTCCGGCCCTGAGCGCAGGCGGTACGAAGCACCCATTCTCCGGCGGCGATGATCAATCCGGTTTCTTCCAGCAGGGGTATGAATTCGTCGGGTCCGACCACCCCTCGGTCGGGGTGATTCCAGCGCAGCAGGGCTTCGACCCCCAAGGGGGCGCCGGAGGCCGGATCGATCTGCGGCTGGTAGTAGACCTCGAATTCATTCCGCTCCAGAGCCCGGTAAAGGGCGCTTTCCAGGCGCAGACGCTGCCGGGCCTGGCTGTTCATCCCCTCGGTATAGAACTGATAGCTGTTGCGGCCGCTCAAGCCAGCGCGGTACATGGCCGATTCGGCATTGCGGATCAACTCTTCCGGTTGGTTGCCATCGTCCGGAAAGAGAGCGATACCGACGCTGGTCGAGGGGAAGACTTCCTGCTCCTCGACGAGAAAGGGGGCACTGAGCCCCTCCCGGACCTTGCGCAGAAGATGAGTGACTCCGGCCATCTCCGAGAGTCCCTCGATAAGGAGGGCGAATTTGGCGCCGCTGAGCCGGGCGACGGTGTCACTCTGACGGACGCCGCAGGAGATACGGGAGGCGACCTCCTTGAGGAGGCGGTCGCCGATAGCCAGGCCGAAGGAATGATTGAAATCCTTGAAGTGTTTGAGATTGAAGACCAGCACGGCGGCCATGGACGCCTCCCGACGCGACCGGCTCAGGGCCTGCTTGAGTCGGTCGCGAAAGAGCAGGTCGTTGGCCAGTCCCGTCAGAGGATCGAAGTTGGTGAGGTAGGCCAGACGCGCCTCAGCCCCTTTGCTTTCCGAGCGATCCTCGATGGTGGCGATGAGGCCCTCGCTTTTTGCCGGCTCCTTTCCTGTGGAGAGGAGAGTCAGATCCCCGGGGAGAAGGCGGCCGTTTTTGCAGGTCCAGTAAAGGCCGAGGCTCACCGGCAGGGCCGGGGCGGTGGCGACATTGTGAATCAGGCGTCGGCAGGAGGGAGATCCCTCGCCGTCGACCAGTTCAAACAGGGGCCGTCCGTGGAGTTCGCCGGCCGAAAAGCCGAGAAGGGTCTCCAGCGCCGGATTGCAGGCGGTGATGATCCCGCGGCTGTCGAGCAGGGCCATGGCGATGGATGTCTGGCGGAAAAACGGCTCAAAGAGCATGGGTGGCTCCGGCGGCACGACACTCAGCCATGAAGGCTGTCTTTGACCCGGCAGGGGGCATGATATTCAAAGAGGATCTCCGCCGGAGCCGGAAGGGGACTCGGGCGCTCTTTCGCCGGCGCCCCGGAGAGACGGCAGTCGAGGAGCCGCAACCCCCGGGTGGAATGTTCGAAGGCTCCGATGAGACGGGGAATCTGCTCGGCGAGTTTGTGGTCAGCCGGGTAACGAAGGAAGGCGATGGGGATGGTGGCGTCGACGGACTGGATCGCCTGGGCCACCGTCTGGGACTCAGGGTTCTCCTCGTTGTCTTCGAGAAATACAAGGTCGTAATGAACCCCACCGCGACGGGTGGCGGCGATGGCCTCGGCGCCGTGGCGGTAATGGGTAGCAAAGGCGCGATTGACCCTTCGCAGCACCCGGAGGAGCTGACGGGTCTGGGGGAGGTGTCCGACCACCAGAACCTTCATGCCGCCTCCTGGGGGAGGCTGACGGTCCCGTGGCGGTAGACGGCCTGGCGGGTGGCGTCGTTGATGTCGATCCAGCAGGCGACGGAGAGGACCTTGCCGACCTTCTGCGATCTGCCGTCGCCGAAGCGGTAGATGGAGAGGCCGGTACTCTTGAGAAGCCGTTCGACGGCGACGCTGGTGACGAAGACATATTGGCGGATGCCGTTGCGGTCGGCGAAATCGACCCCGGCCCTCAGCAGATCGAAGGTGAGGTCACAGATGTTGGCCTGGTCACGGCCGGGCGTGCGACCGGCGGCCGGCACCACGGCGAAGCGGCTGATTTCCCAGATATGGGGATCGCTGGGAGCCGATTCTTCGCGCAGCAATTGGGGAAAGATGTCCCTGAGCATGTAGGGGCCGGTGGTGGGGAGGAGGCGCCAGCAGGCCTCGACCTGGCGGTGACGGTTGCGGGAGAACATGTGGACGGGGTTGAGCTTGTCGAAGCGGTCGTGCTCCAGTCCCTGGTCGCTGCCGACTTCCCAACCGAGGCGGTCGTGAAAAACCTGGTGACGAAAGCGGTACACATCGTGGATGGCTGGGTTTTCGGATCGGGCCAGAATGACACTGCTCATGGGAATTCCTCCTTGAAATAAGATGGAGGAAGTTAACCATGAGGAAGTGCTTTCAGAAACTGTCAGATCTTACAGGCAGGGGATGGGGAAATCACCCGAATTGGGGGGTGACCAGACGCAGTGAAATGGCGCGGGCGACGGCCTGCTGACGGTTGGTGACGTTGAGTTTGCTCCCTGCGTTCTGCAGGTGGAAGATGACGGTGCGCTCGGCGATGCCGAGGATTTGCGAGGTTTCCCAGGAAGTCTTTCCCTCGGCGCTCCACAGGAGGCATTCCCTCTCCCGGTCCGTGAGGCCGGGCTGGGGGCCGGCGGTGATTTCGCGAACCTCGACCAGCCGGCGTACGGCCTCGTGGAGATGGGCGGTAAGAAGCTGCAGTTCCGGGAGGGCGGCGACGATTTCCTGCTGCATCGCCTCTGGTTCCCTGGAGGAGACCATGGAGAGCATGGCCGATTCTCCCTGCCAGCCGTGGACGGGGAGACTCACCCCGCTGCGGAGACCGGAACTGCGGGATTCGTCCATGAAGCGGCGCATGGCGGGATTTTCCTCTTCCCTGGGAGCCAGGCTGTTCCAGATCAGGGGGACGGTTCGGCTGGCGCAGTGGGCCACCGTCGGGTCGACCTGAAAATAATTTTGCTCTTTGTAGTGCTCCCACCAGGGTGTGGGAAAGCCGCTGATGATGAAGAGGTGGGGGTGAACCAGGGAGGTGGGGGTGCGAGCACCGTAGATGAAGTGGTCGAAACCGAAGCCGGTGCAGGCTTCTGCGCAGAGGGCATGGATTTCATCCACCGAGTCGGTTCGATTGAGCGCATCGATCAGTCCCATTGTATCCACTGTGGACATGGTTTCCTCCCCTGCCTGGTCAGACTACCCTTGTAGTCTAACCTCAAGTCGGAAAAGAACAAACTATTTTTTCATCCGGGGGCTTCGGTTTCGACCACTTCATCTACGG
>Ga0209231_1000751_pt1 | contig 15603 bp, 7 predicted proteins | sample Deesub45470m_DNA_FD_188086 | JGI IMG/M metagenome (GOLD analysis project Ga0209231, IMG submission 188086) | Deep subsurface microbial communities from North Pacific Ocean - 450_OLKR46/470m Metagenome (SPAdes) (version 2) | ecosystem: Environmental > Terrestrial > Deep subsurface > Unclassified ... | reverse complement strand
GTCACGGCCACAGCGGTTCCCTGGCCGTCGACATGGCTGGCGACGGCCAGGGAACCGCTGTGGCCGTGACAGTCGGTACAACCGGCGGTCACGTAGTTGCTGCTGGCCATGTGCTCGTCATGACGCCCGGCGTTGGGGCCGACGGTCGCGGAGAGATCGCTCTCGCCGCCGCCGTTGAGGGACTTGGCCGCAGCGCTGTGGCAGTCGTTACAGTTGAGAGCGCCGCTGATCCACTCGTTGGCATCGGCCGCAGTGTGGCAGGCGTTGGCGCAGCTCTTGTCGCCGTTGACGGTCAGGGTGCCGACCAGGGTCGGGTTGCTGCCGTTGACATGGCCGGTAGTGGCGTAGTTGCCGAGAGCACCGTTGTGAGTATGACAGGTCGCGCAGTCGGCGACGAAGGTGGTATTGGCCAGGTGAGCGGCATGCTTGTCCGTCGTGGGGCCGACGGTGCTGCTCAGGGTGGCGTGGACCGGCGTACCGATGGTGTTACCCGCCGCGTTGTGGCAATCGGTACAGTTCAGGGTCGCCACGCCGCTGGTCCAGGCGCCGGCAACCGAGGTATGGCAGGTATTGGCGCAGTTGGTGCCGTTGTAGGCCGTAATGACCGTCGCATCGAGGTTGATGCTGGCGCCCATATCCTTATGGCCGGCATGGGAACCGCTGACCGCACCGGCACCATGACACCTGTCGCAGTCGGTAGCCGGGGCGAAGATCGCGTCGTTGACAAGGTGAGCGTTGTGCTCGCCGCTGGATACCGGCGGCGGGTAGCCGCCCTGGTCGAGAAGCTTGCCGGCGGCGCCGTGGCAGTCGACGCAGCTGTTGCCGCCGAGGCTGCCGGCCGCCCACTCGCCGGCTGCGGAGTCATGGCAACCGTTGGCCGTGGCGCAGGTGCCGCCGAAAGCCGTTGCCGAGTAATCGGTGGCGCCAAGCATCTGACCGGCGAAGTTAACGGTGCCGGTGCCGTGGACTCCGGTTCCGGGAGCGACAGAAGTCCCGTCGTGGGGGTGACAGGCGGCACAGTCGGTCACGTAGCCGGAGGCGACGTGAGTTGTGTGCATGCCGAGGTTCTCGGTGGCATCGCTGTGATCGCGGCTGGGGACGGCGGCGGCATGACAGGTGTCGCAGTCGCCGGAGCCGAAATCGCCGTAGTTGATCGGCCAGGTGGAATCGGCCAGGGCATGATTGAAGTTGGCATCGCCTGGGTTGGTCAGCGAGCCGCTGTGGCAGGCGGCCAGACAGCCGAAGGCGGCTTCGTCGTACTGGGCGCCGGCCACGGGACCGTGGGCGGCATCGGGGCCGTTCATGGCGAGCGAACCGTCCCCGTGACCGGGGGAGCCTGTATTCCAGGCTTTGTTGTAGGTCGCTCCGCCCCAGCCATGACAGGTTTCGCACTGGCCGTGCTGACCCAGCATCTCGATGCCGTTGTTGCCGTCGACATCGCCGTGGCCCGGAGCCAGGCCGGCGTTCCAGTTGTTATTGACAACAGCACCGGTCATGCCGTCGCCGTGACAGTTGTCACAGACCGCGGCTCCGGGGTTATCCGTTGCCAGAGGCTTGAGGTCGACGACGCCCATCCACTTGCGGGACCATTTGCCGACTCCGCCGTTGGCGACGGCGTCGCTGTGGCAGTTGGCGGCGCAACCGGCGGCGCTGGAGTAGGAGACGACGTTGGCGGCGTTGAAGTTGTAGGTCGTCTGCAGCGACGTCTGAGCCGCGCCGCCATTGATATGGCTGGTGGTCGGAGTCGTCGTATGGCAGGAGTTACAGGTGCCGCCGGCGCCGAAGCTGGCATCATGGGCGAGGGCGACGGTGGTTGCGTGGAGACCGCTGGTCGGAACTGTGCCGATCTTGCCTGAGGTATGGCAATCGACACAGGCGCGGCTGGCCGAAGACCAGTCGTTGACGTTGGTCGCCACATGACAGGTATTGGTGCAGTTATTGGCCGCGTAGGCCGAAACCTTGACGCCGCCGATGGCAGCCGTCGCATTGTTGATCGGGCTGTGGGTGACGCTGTTGTCGCCGTGGCAATCGGTACATCCGGAGACATAGACGTTGCCGACGTGCTCGTTATGGGCGCCGGTCGAAGGCGGGAAGCCTTTGTCGAGGGTGCCGCCTGCGCCGTGGCAGTTGCCGCAGTCGAGCTTGGCGGCGTCTTTCCAGTCGCCGAAGGTTGCGGCGGTGACGGTGTGACAGTTGTTGGTACAGCCGCCGGTCCCGCTTGCGTAAACCACGGCGCTGGAGCCGCCGGTGTTGACGGTAAGGTCGATGTGGGTTACGGCCGTTTCAGCCGCGTGACACTCGGCACAGTCGCCGGAGACGAAGGCATTGTTATCGAGATGGACGGTGTGGCGGGCGCTGTCCATCGGATTATTGTGACAGATGGAGCAGTTGGCCAGAGGCGCATCCCCCCAGGCCGCGGCGACCGCGGGGACTCCGCCGGCACCGTCGGTGTGACAGTTGTTGGTGCAGTTCGGTGCGGTGTAAGCGCTCACCCGGGTGCCGGTGACGTCGACCGTGCCGTCGCGATGGGCGTTGTTGGCGCCGTTGTCGACATGACAGTCGAGGCAGGCCACGGTCAGGCCGAAGGTGCCGGGGACGGAAGCCGCGAGGTGAGCCGTGTGGTTGCTGGTCGCCGGGTCGGTTTCGCTGTGGCAGAAGGTGCAGCCGAGCGCGTTGACGGTGTTCCATGTCGCCTGGAAGGAACCGCCGGACGGCGCGTGACACTGGGCGTTGTTACAGGTGGCGTTCCCCGGTGAACCGAAGACGGGATCGGTGCCGGTACCGAGTGCGGCAGCGGTCAGGAGAGCCTCGTCCTGCAGGGCGTTGGCCCGACCGGTGAGGACAGCAGCCTGATCGGCGCCGTCGGTATTGCTGATATGAGCGGTGTCGCCGGCAGCCGGAACCGTGTGGCAGTCGGCGCAGGTGACGCCGATGGCGTCAAAGTGTGTAGAGTGGTCGCCGGTGAGGGGCTTGGCGGCGGCGTTATTGCCCAACAAGGTCGGGGTGGCGCTGGAGTAGTGACAGGCGTCGCAGTTGAGCTCGTCGGCATCCTGCCAGGAGCCGTCGGCCACCGAGGAGGCGTGGCAACCCATGGCCGAGGAACAGGTCGTCCCGGCGGACTGGGGATTGGTGATCCCGGCGGCGAAGTCGTTGGCGACGCTGGCGAAATGGTCCGCTGAGCCGCCGGCGATGGTGTAGCCCTGGACGCTCGGGTGACAGATGGCGCACTCGGACTTGTCGGCGTCAACAGTCGGGGAAATGTCGATGTGGGCGGCGTGAAGCGGCTCGGCAAGTTTGGCGGAGTGGCAATCCTCGCAGGAAGAGCCTCCGGAAGCCATGAAGCCCTTGTCGTGACCGTGACAGGACATGCAGTTGGCATTTTCGTTATGGCTGCCAGTCACCGCCTGGTTGTTGTGGCCGGTGGTGGTGTGGCAAGTGGCGCAGATGTCGTCGGCGTTGGCGCCAGCTCCGGCATCCAGTTCGTCGAAAGAGTTTACATTGGTGCGGGCGGTGAAGACCACGCCGGGGACGTCGATCATCGCCGCGTTGGCGCCGATGCCGCCGTGGGGATCATGGCAGTCGAGGCAGGCCTTGGTGAAATCGGCCTCGGTCTTGATGGTGGCGCCGATGTTGGTGTGGGTCGTCACCAGCTTGGCGGTGGAGCCGTCATGACAGTTGAGGCAGCCGAAGCCGGCCTTGAGGCGCATGTCGCCGGCGCCGCCGGTGAGGTGGCCGGTCGCCGCGCGGTCGTGGCAGTCTTCGCAGCCGAGGTTGGCGGCGGCGTTGAGGGTCAGGGCGTACTGGCCGCTGGCCTTGTTGTGACCGGTCGTTTCAGCCGAGGTCTTGTCGGGAGTACCGGCCATGGTCGACAGGGTATTGGTATGACAGCTGGCGCAATCCAGAGTGGTGGCGTTGGTCCAGACCGGGGCGGTCTCGGCGCCGTCGACGCCGTGGCAGGTGTTACAGACGGCGGTGTACATGTTGGTAACGATATCAGTCGGGCCGCCGCTGATGTGGCCGGCGTGGCTGCCAGTGTCGGCGCCGGCACCGTGACAGGTGTCGCAGGAAAGACCCGGACCGTCGGCGTCGGAGACGTGCTTGATGTGCGCACCCTGGGCCGGGGGATTGCCATGACAGGAGCCGCAGGCTTCGGAGCTGGCGCCGTCCCAGGTGGCAGCGGTATCCCAGTCGGGAACATTGGGCCCACCCTGGGCGGTATCATCAGAGACATAGGGATCGTGGCAATAGACGGAACAAGTGCCGTTGGTGGAGCTGTAGCTCATGGAAGTGCCGCCGCTGAGGAGCGGATTGGCTTCATCCAATACGACATCGGCAGTGTTGTTAACGTGCGTGCCTTCTATACTGCCGACTTTAAAGGCGGTGGCAGCCAGGATCGTTGCATTAACGGCGGTATCCTTGTGGCAAAGGGAGCAGCTGTACCCTTTGGCGAGATGCTGTTCATGCGCTGCGGAGTTCAGCTGGTTGCTCATGGTGGTATTGTCATTACCGTGGCAGGCGTCGCAGGTGGTGATGGCACCGGTAGTGCTGCCGTTGGTCCACGCGGGGATCGTCGCGGCGACAGGAGCGGCAGCGCGGGCGCCACCGTTACTGTGGCAGTAGACGGCGGAACAGGTGGCGGTGCCGGGGTTGTAGACCGGCGAAAGAGCGCCGTTGCCGGTGGCCAGGACGGTCAGAGCTGCACCCTGATTGCTCAGAACGTTCTGGAAGGTGCCGGTATCATGGTCGGCCCGGCCGGTGCCGGAAGCGGCTCCATGACAGTCGTCGCAGGAGAAGGTGTAGTTGCCGGCGCCGTTGGCGTGAGCCGCGTGGGGCGTCGCACTCTCATCCTTGAATATGGTAGTAGCGGCACTGTAGTCATTGGCCGGATTGGTCGTCGAATGGGCGTAACCGCCGGCGGTGACGCTGCCGTCGGCATTGAGGGACGGGGCGAAACCGTGACAGGCGCCGCAGGACGGGCCGAAGGACGGAGAGCCCCCGCCATGCTGGTGGCACTCGGCGCAGTTCATACCGGCATCATGTCCGCCGGGGAGGTCGTGGCAGGAGAGACAGAGTCCGCCGTTGCCGCTGCCGTTATCGAAATTCGCCAGGGGAGGATACTGGGTAAACTCGAGAGAGACGGTATCGTTTGCGGAACCGCCGACCTTGATGGCGGTAGTGTCGAGTGTAATCTGCTTGCGGAGCATGAAGACGTTGGGATTGCCGCCGGCATCGTACTCGTGGCCGCCGTGGCAGACGAGACAACCGAGGCTGTTGGTGGAACCGTGCTGCATGTAGGTATGGCAGGTCTGGCAGAGGCTGGTCGTCCCGGTTTCCTTGGCGGGGCCGTTGTGCTTGAGCATCAGGCCGTCGCCGGCGCCGAAGGTCCCGGCGATCCCGTCGGTGGTCGAGGCGTCGGAGTCGGAAAAGTGCACTCCGTGACAGGTGGTACAGGAGACCGTCGTTCCGCCGACGAGAGCGATTTCCCCGCCGTTGCTCATGTCGATAGCCGGCTTGAGCTTGCGATCGGCCGCTACCGGGTTGGCAACAACGTCAGCGGCCACAGCGGCGGCGTAATCGACGTTCATCGGGTGGGTGACGACGCCATGCGTGGTGGCGCTGTTCCAGGAGCGGTGGCAGTCGAGACACATGGCGTTGGCGGTCAGAACCGCACCCTTGCCGATGCGCAGCAACTGGGTATCCTGCGCACCGTGGGGGTCATGGCAGGTGGAGCAGGCCACCTTGCCGGCGGTGATGTTGGTGCGGGTCTTATAGAGGTCGAGGCTCGGAGCCTCGGCACCGGCGGCCGGAACCACGTTGGTGGGAGAAGCCCAGTAGTGCGAGGTCTGCTCGGTGGGAGGAGCGGCCATGCCGGCGGCCGTTGCCGAGCCGAGGGCATCACTGGCATCCTGCAGGTGCAGGTAGACGTCTGCAGCTTTGGTCCCGCGAGGATCTCCGGCGTTGAAGGCCACCGCAAGGGGAGCCCCCCGGGTATGGCACTTGAGGCACATGTTGTTCATCGATGTGTTCCCGAGAGCGCCGGGATCGATGGAGGCATTGTGACACGCGTTACAATCGAAATAATGCATGGGCAATGCCGTTGCCAGTGCGGGGACCGCCAACAGAATCATCAGAACCAATACGCCTACCAGAGATCTCGGCCTCATGGACACACTCCTAACTTGTAAACATTCAATTTATACTGAAGATCTATGAATATCGATGTTACGTTCAAATGCCTTACTTATTGTGGCAGGCCAGACAGAGGGCACTGCCGGCGTTGGGGGTAATGAGAAACGGGGTGTAGGCCGCCGCAGTAGTATAGTCGACATGGGGGTCGTGACAGGAGGAACACTCGACCCGTTTATCGGCATCGGCGGCGCCGATGGGGAAAAACCGCACCCCCTGCCCTTCGGCGTAGGCGATCGTCTGCAACCGGTTGCTGTCCTTGGCGGCGTCAGTGAGAACCGGCAGGTACTTGAAAGAAATCGGGTGATCGTCGGAGAGATCGTTATTGACCGTATCGTTAACCGTCCCGTCGGCATTGCGACCCATGCCGATCCGCGGGCCCTGGGTGAGTCCCGTCGCTCCGCGCATCTCTCCCGTTCCCCAGAACGGCAGAGGTTGGCCGGTCACATTGTTGGCATTCATCACGGTGTACATGGAGATGGAGCCGTCATGGCAGCTGAGGCAGAGTCGCGATTCGTCATAGATATTCGTGCCGCGGCTGGCGGCAACCTGGGTGGAGAGGGTGCTGCTGGTGTAGTGGGTGTAGACCTGGGCCGAATTCGCGCGGTTCCAGAGGGGACCGGTCAGGCTGCCGCCGTGCGGTGTGTGACAGAAGATGCAGATCTCTTCTTCGTTACCTGACGCAATCATCCAGTCAGTCTGCGACACCGAGAGATTGTGGACCGTATTGGCGACATTCGGCGTCCCCTTGACGGCCAGAGCGGGAACCGCACCCAGCGCGAGGAGGACCAGGGTCACGAGAATCGAATTGAACGCAATTTTAGACATTTAAGAAATCTCCCTTGGACAGATCGTGTCGGGGTGGTCATTTAAGAAGTGCAACCAGTTCGTTGACCGCCTGGAGAGCAGGGCCTCCGCAAGACATCTGGCCGGCGAGGTCGGCAGCGGCAGAATATTTACCGGTTTTGATCAGAGCTTCCACTGCGTCCAGTTTCACCTGCAATGCGGCATCCTCTCCGATCAGATCTCCGACCTGAGCGACCTTGTCGAGAAGCGCCGTGCCGAAGGACGGGAGACACTCTTTGCCTGCGGAGCAGAAGAGTCGGATTTCACCGCTTTCATCGCAGACGATGAGATCCTTGCCGGCTGTGTCGTCGACGTCGACAGCGGCGATGCGCAGGGACGTAGCGGCCGGGCCAGAAGTCGTGCGCCCCTGCCCTTTGTTCCCTTTTTTGTCGCCCTTGACGGTATCGGTCCCCTGTACGGCACCGACGACCAGGACCGGAACCGGCAGGTAGCTGCCATCGACCTGGGGTTCGGCGACGAAGAGGCGACCGTCGGCCGCCAGGAGAAGATCCCGCTTTCCGTCGGCGTCCCAATCGACAAACATCGGGGCGACGGCGCCGGAGAGACCAGCGACAAGACCCTGAACCGCGGCGAAAGCAGGGGCGGCATCTTCAGCCACATTGAGATAAAGGGCAACCTCCCCCGCCGATGAGCCGACGAGAAGGTCCTTTCTGCCGTCGCCATTGAAGTCGGCAACAACGGGAACGGCGTCACCGCACACGGCCAGATTGGCACCGGCGACCTGCAGGTACGCCCCTTCGCCGAAGATCGGAGCGCTTTCGTTCCCCTCATTGAGGTAGAGGCGCAGGGAGCCGTCAGAAAAACCGATCACCAAATCCTTTTTGCCGTCGTTATTCCAGTCGGCGACAAAGGGGACGGCACCGGGGGCGAGACCTTCGAGAACGACATTATCCAGAACCAGCGGCGAGGGCCCTCCGACAACTCCGGTGTAGAGAAGAAGGCGACAGGCCGTATCGACGACCAGAAGGTCGGATTGGCCGTCGTTGTTGAAATCGACGTAACAGGGAGCGCCCTTGCTGCTGACCCGTATCGGCGCGCCCCCGTTTTTCAGGGTTTGCCCCTTGAAGTCGGCGGGGGTCATGGCGGGGAGAAGATCGGCCTGGACGGTGGCGTTACCCTGATAGGCGAGCTGCACCTGGGCGACGAACGGCTCGAAACCGGAGCGCTCGATCACCAGGGAGGAGGTCCCTTCGGGGAAGGTGCGCAGTTCGAGGGGGGTTTCCCCGAGGAAGCGACCGGCATAACCGTGATTGCCGCCGAGATAGACCCGGGCGCCCGGCATGTTGGCCGTTACCCGCAGCAGGGTGGTGTCGAAAACGAAATTGCCCGGTTCCGAGACGGTGGACAATCCCTTGTCGTCGACAGCGGCAACCTTCCAGAAGTAGGTTCCGCCATCTTCGAGGGCGAGATAGTCAGCGAGATCGCCAAGAACCACTTCCGTACCGCTGAGAGTCTGGGCGGCGATTTCGGAACCGAACTCATCCGAGACCTCGAGACGATAAGTGATCTGATCGAAGGGGTCGGAATCGGCGGCAGCGCCCCAGGAGAGGAGACCGTCGGCATCGAGGGTTTCACCGAGAAGGGGAGTGGCAAGGATCGGAGCGGCCGGTGCCTCATTGACGGCGTTGACATAAAAGGAGACGGCCGGGGTCCACTCGGAGCACGCCAGAGCGTCGCAGGCGCGGGCTTTCCAGCTGTAAAGGCTGTCGGCCAGGGACTCGTTGATGGCCACCAGGGTGCTTTCGGCCCCTTCGGGCTGCGCCAGGGATTCGAAAACGACAGCACCCGCGCCGTCGAGGATCATCACATCATAGGTCAGGGGGTCGTTGTCTGCGTCCACGGCATTGCCCAGCTGAAGCTGCGGCGTGGCGGAGGCAAGCTCCTGTCCGGAGGAAGGGGCGATCAGGGAGGGAGCGCCGGGAGCGCTGTTGGCTACGGGGGGGGCGGGATTGATGGAACCGTCGATCCCGAAGATCTCGACCCGGCCGTCGCTGCAGCTGACAAAGAGCCGCCCGGTGGCGGGATCAAAAAGGGCGTCGAGGGGATTCTTGATCTGCCCGTTGCCGAATCCGCCCTCGGCAAAAGTGGAGAGATAAGGTCCGGTCAGGTCTTTAACAACCATGAAGGAGTTCATGGCATCGAACAGATAGAGGCGACCGGCGCCATCAAAGGCCATCCCGGCGATTTCGAAAATGGCCTTGGGCCCAAAATCCGTGGCGCCGCTGAGGGTGCGGAGATAGGTTCCGGCCAAGTCAAAAGCCTCGATTTTACCCATGGCGTGGGCGACATAAACCGCGCTGGCAGCCTGATCGATCGCCAGGGACGTCATCCCGACGAACTGACCGGTTGCCGTGCCGACGCCAGTGAATTCATACTGAAAGAGACCGGCCGGATCATAAACCCGCACCTTCTTGTTCCCGGCGTCGGCGACAAAGACGAATCCGGCGGCATCAAGAGCCAGGTCGCTGACCTCGGCGAATTCGCCGGCCCCCTGGCCCAACAGGCCGAGAACGGCGCCCGTCGCTCCGTCCACCCGACTGACGGCATAACGGTCGGCAACATAAAGGATCCCGCCGTCCGGCGTCACCGCCAGCCCGATCCCGCTGAAGGCAAGGCCCGTGTATTGACGGAGCTGCTCGCCATGCTTGCTGTATTTCAGGACCGCTTTTTTCGTAACATCGGCGACATAGAGCGCACCCTGCGCATCCACGGCAATTTTGGAAGGCGTCGACAGCCCGTCGCGAATCTGACCCAGCGGCGCAATGGTCGGCGCAGTCGCCGCGCCGGCCGGATTCTGCCATATAACACTCAGCAGCAGTGAAAACACCGCGATAAGGCAGATTTTGGTGTTGGACCGTTTCATAGTGACGCCTCCTGAAATGTACGGAAACTAGGGGTATACGTATATTTGTCAGAATCCATAATGTCGTGACAGTTCTCCGTCCGCAGAAGTAGTCTGCAATCATGATACCAACTGTGCATATCCGCCAATCTCCAGTGTGGAGGTGTGCGGCGGACAAAAAAAAGGCCGGATCGCTCCGGCCCTTCCCTTGTAAAACCCATATACTCCGCCGTCCCTTAGAGAAACCCGAACTTTTTCATCCGGTAGCGGAAAGCGTCGATGCCGAGGCTGAGCTTTTTCGCCGCCTTGGACTGGTTCCCCTCGCTGAGTTCGAGGGCCTGGCGGATCAGTTCGCGTTCGACGTCTTCGATGTCGATCCCTTCCGGGGGGAGGTTGAAGGCGACCGGGCCGGCGCCGCTGCCGCCCGTCCTGGCGACGATTTCCTGCGGAAGGTGCTCGAGGAGGATCGTATCCTCGCTCTCGAGAATGATCGCCCGCTCGACGACGTTCTTGAGTTCGCGGATGTTTCCAGGCCAGGAATATTCGGTGAGGAATTTCTCGGCCATCTTCGAGATCCCCTTGACGCTCTTGCCGAACTCGCGGTTGAAGTGGGCGATGAAGTGCTCGGCGAGGGTGATGATGTCGTCCTTGCGCTCCCGCAGGGGGGGGAGAAAGATCGGGATGACCTGGATCCGGTAATAGAGGTCGTTGCGGAAGGTCTTCTCTTCCATCCCCTTGATGAGGTCCTTGTTGGTGGCCGAGACGATTCGCACGTCGACCGGGATCTCCTTGGTGCCGCCGACGCGGCGGAAGGTGCGCTCCTCGAGGACCCGCAGGAGCTTGGCCTGCATGCCGAGGTCCATGTCGCCGATCTCGTCGAGGAAGATGGTCCCGCCGTCGGCGGTCTCGAAGAGCCCCTTTTTCATGGCCTTGGCGTCGGTGAAAGCCCCCTTCTCGTGCCCCATCAGCTCGCTCTCGAGAAGCGTCTCGGGGACGGCGGCGCAGTTGATGGCCATGAAGGGTTTGTCGGCCCGGGCGCTTTCGTAGTGGATGGCCTTGGCGATCAGCTCCTTGCCGGTGCCGCTTTCCCCCTGGATGAGGACGGTGCTGGCATCGCTGCGGGCGATCTTTTCCACCATGGCCAATACGGCGTGCATATGGCGGTTGGCGCCGATGATGTTGCCGATGCCGTATTTGCGCGACTGCTCGGAGCGCAGATGAGCCACTTCGCGCTTGAGCTCGCCGGTTTCGAGAGCCTTCTTGATGACGATGGCGAGCTCGTCGAGATTGAAGGGCTTGTTGATGTAGTCGTAGGCCCCCATGCGCATCGCCTTGACCGCGGTCTCGAGAACGCCGAGAGCGGTCACCATGATGACGGTGGTCTCCTCCTCCATCTCCTTGACCCGCTCGAGGACCTCGAGGCCGCTGATTCCCGGTAGCTGGATATCGAGGAGCATCAAATCCGGCGCTTCCTCGCGCACCAGTCGGAGGGCGTCTTCGCCGGAGCCGGCGGTAAAGACCTCATACCCCTGTTTTTTGAGATTCTGCTCCAGGGACCAGCGAATCAGATGTTCGTCGTCGACGACCAGGATTTTATGTTTGCGCACTGTTTTCCTCGTTTCTTCCTGCGGACCCCCCGCTCAAGACGGGAAGTTCAATGGTGAACGTGGTCCCCTCTCCCAGTCGGCTAACGACCCGGATCGCGCCGCCGTGCTGCTCCAGGAGGCGGCGGCAGATCGGCAGGCCGAGTCCGGTCCCCTGGGTCTTGGTGGTGTGGAAGGGGATGAATATATTTTCCAGCTCCTCTTCGGCGATGCCGCCGCCGCTGTCGGTGATCAGGACCCGGACCACGACCACGCCATCGCGGAAAAGGGCGTCGGTGGACACCGAAAGGGTGCCGCCGTCCTTCATCGACTGGATGGCGTTGATCGTCACATTGAAGAGAACTTGCTGTATCTGCTTCTCGTCGACCCATACGGGGGGAAGGTCGCGGGTCAGCTCCTTGACCCGATGAATATTTTTGGCCTCGGGGTGCTGGGCGATGAAGAAGAGCGTCTTCTTGACCAGGGCGTTGATGTCGGCATAGGCGAACTCGGGGGTCCCCGGCTTCCCGAAATAGAGGAGGTCGGTGGCGGTTTTATCGAGGCGGGCGATCTGTTCGAGGACTTCCCCGATGATCTGCCTCCGTTCGTCCGCCGGATCGAAATCGTCGGCGAGGACGGAGATGGCGCCGCCGATCCCCGCCAGGGGATTCTTGATCTCGTGAGCGATCCCGGTGGCCATTTCGCCGATGGATGCCAGGCGGTCGGCGCGTTCCATCTGCCGGAAATGGTACTGTTCCAGTTCCTTGCGGGCCCCCTCCAGATTGTCGACCATGGAATTGAAGCTGCGGGCCAGACTTCCCATCTCGTCGGTGGAGCGGGGGATCAGACGCACCGAAAAATCCCCCTCCTCCACCCGCTCCATCTTCTCGGCCATTTCCTGGATGGGGCGCTTGACGAAGCGCAGCAGAATCAGGGAAATCCCGCCGGACAACAGAAGGATCAGGGCCGCCGTGGAGAGCATGAAAAACTGGGACGACTCCCGCAGGCGGCGCGTGGTGTCGTCGAGAGAGAAATTGAGGTTGAGGACGCCGATGACCTTGCGCCCCACGCCATGACAGAGATAACAGCGTTCGTCGGAGACGATCGGCTTGATCATCCCCAGAACGTCCTCTCCGTCGACCTTGAAGACCCCTTCGGTGCGGCCGTTCAGGTAGAGAGCCAGGTCGTTGGGGTCGACCTGGCTGCCGATCTCCTGGCGATGGGCGGACTTGAGAATGGTGCCACCGGGGTGGAAGATCCGCACCCGGGCCAGATGGTGGCTCCGGCCGACCATTTCGAGTATGGCCTGCACATCCTCGCTGTTGCCGATCCGCATCGAGTTGAAAATGGACCTCTCGACGGTCGACAACAGGAGGTCGGCGCTCTCGACGGTGGAGCTGATGAGGTGTCCCTGCTCCCTGCGGATGTAGAAGAGGGTCAGGGCCCCGATGCCGATGGTCAGCAGGAGGATATTGAGAATGATGACGCGGCCGACCAGATTTCTGAAAAACAACGCGCCCCCTTAATTGGCCCTGGCTGGCGGTGCGGCCGGAGAACCGGGAACCCCTGGCCTTGCTGGCGGAGGAACTTTCGTGACTTTCGGCACGTAAACGAATTCCCACTCGCTGTACTTGCTTCGCGAAACGAAGCTGTCATACCCCTCGGGGAAGCCGTCCTTGCGGAAGGGCTCGAGGGTACTGGCGCTGCGGACTCCCGTGATATGCCCTCCCGGATCCTTGATCAGGACCCAGTCCTCTCCAGTCATCGGGTCGAGATAGACCCGGCGGAGATGGCGCTCGGTCTGCAGGGAACGCGGATCCTTGACCAGGTCCTCGAGCTTGGCCGGCAACTGGTTGCGCGCGCCGCTGGTCGAGAAGTTGTAATAGCTTTCGAGGGCCCTGCGGATCTGATCCCCGCGCCAGAAGAGTTCTTCTTCGCGGGATTGCTGTGAAAGAGTCTTCCAGCTGGCGCCGGTGACGGCGGCGGTCAGGCCGAGGATGACCACCGCCACCAGGACCGTCAGCAGGGCGGTACCGCGCTGATTCCCCAAAAGGTGTGCGGCGCCGCGGCTCACTTGCGCTTGAGGACCCGTTCCGCCGCTTCGACCAGATGGGCGGGAGTCAGGCCATAGTGGGCAAGAAGGTCTTCGCCGGTCCCCGACTGCCCGAAGACGTCCCGCAGTCCCACCCGTTCCACGGGAACCGGGAACCCTTCGGCGAGGGCTTCGCAGACCGCGCCGCCGAGACCGCCGATCACCGAATGCTCCTCGGCGGTGACCACGGCCCCCGTTTCCCGGGCGGCCCGCAGGACGAGTTCCACATCGAGGGGCTTGATGCTCCCGAGATGGATGACCCGGGCCGAGATCTTTTCGGCCTCGAGAATCCGGGCGGCATCGAGGGCCATGGCGCTCATCAGACCGGTGGTGATGAAGGTCAGATCGCGCCCCTCACGGAGGGTCGCTCCCCGGCCGACGGTAAAGTCGCAGCCGCCGGGGAAGATGACCGGCACCTTGGCGCGGCCGAGACGGACGTAGACCGGTCCCTGCAGGGCGGCGGCGGCGCGAATGGCGGCGGAGGTTTCCGGACCGTCGGCGGGGCAGAGGACCGTCATGTTGGGAAGGGCGCGCATGATGGCGAGATCCTCCACCGACTGGTGGGAACCGCCGTCCTCGCCGACGGTGATACCGCCGTGGGTCGCCACGATCTTGACGTTCATCTTCGGATAGGCCAGGGACTGGCGGATCTGTTCGAAGGCGCGACCGGCGGCAAAGACGGCAAAAGTGGAGGCGAAGGGGATCATCCCTCCGGAGGCGAGTCCTGCGGCCATGCCGACCATATTGGCCTCGGCAATCCCGGCATTGAAGAAGCGATCAGGGAACTCCTTGGCGAAGAGGCCGGTTTTGGTCGATCCGGAGAGGTCGGCGTCCAAAACCACAACGCGAGGATTCTCCCGACCGAGTTCCAGGAGGGTCTTGCCGTAGGCATCTCTAGTTGCGATCATTTCACTCATACAAAGCAAAACCTTTCGGATATCTGGAAGTAAGAATTCAGACTACAGAACCAAAAAACCTTCCGTATTCTGTATTCTATTTTCTGTGTTCTAAATTCAGTATTCTGCCCTGGTCCTTCAAGAATGCCCGAGGTGCTCAAGGGCCCGGCCGAGCTCGTCGTCGCTCGGAGGAACGCCGTGATAGCTCGCCTTGTGCTCGAAGAAGGGAACCCCCTTCCCCTTGACGGTGCGGGCGATGATCAGGGTCGGACGACCGACGGTCGCCTCGGCGTCGTCGAGGGCCCGGCAGATGGCCTGGAGATCGTGGCCGTCGACTTCGAGGACGTGCCAGTTGAAGGCGAGAAACTTGGGGCCGACGGGACCGACGTTCATGACCTTGGCCACCTCGCCGTCGATCTGCAGTCCGTTCTGGTCGACGATGGCGCAGAGGTTGTCGAGCTTGTAGTGAGCGGCGGCCATGGCGGCCTCCCAGACCTGCCCTTCCTGAAGCTCGCCGTCGCCGAGGAGGGTGTAGATCCGCGCGCCCTTTCCGGCGAGGCGGGAGGCCAGGGCGATGCCGACGGCCTGGGAGATCCCCTGGCCGAGAGAGCCGGTACAGACCTCGACGCCCGGGGTCTTGTTCATGTCGGGGTGCCCCTGCAGATGGCTGCCGAGGCGGCGCAGGGTCTTGAGATCTTCGGAAGGGAAATATCCGGCCCGCGCCAGACAGGCGTAGAGCGCCGGTGCCGCGTGCCCCTTGGAAAGGACGAAACGATCCCGGTCTTCCCAGCGGGGGTTGCTGGGGTCATGGCGCATCTTGTGAAAATAGAGGGCGGTCATGGCGTCGATGGCGGAGAGACTTCCGCCGGTATGCCCGGACTGGGCGGCATTGAGCATCTTGAGGATGTCCACGCGGAGATGGAGAGCAGTCTCCTCAAGTTCCCGGACGGTCGTTTCGGTCAGCATCGAAAATGTGCTCCCTTTGGGTCTGGCCGTCCCGGACGGGGCGGAGAGGTCATCGTAATTCCGGCACCCGGGTCTGGATTCCCGGCTCCGGAAAGGGTTTCATGCTATTTCCCCTTGCCGTCATCCCCCACCAGGTAGGAGAGGATGATGTCGTCGAGGGTCGTCTCGATC
>Ga0209231_1000750_pt1 | contig 15618 bp, 12 predicted proteins | sample Deesub45470m_DNA_FD_188086 | JGI IMG/M metagenome (GOLD analysis project Ga0209231, IMG submission 188086) | Deep subsurface microbial communities from North Pacific Ocean - 450_OLKR46/470m Metagenome (SPAdes) (version 2) | ecosystem: Environmental > Terrestrial > Deep subsurface > Unclassified ... | reverse complement strand
TTACTCGACGGTAAGCCGTATGGTGCGGAGGTACGAATCGCAAATGTGCTACTGCAAGACCTGACCCCAGTCAGTTCTTCTGACCCCAGTCAGTTCTTGTGTGGGACGGAATGGACAACCAGCCTATCTGGCCGGACTTACAGGGCGGGGTGTTGTTGGGTGGCGAGGGTTTTGTAGAACAAATGGGCCGGCACCTTTCAGAAAAAGCCCCTTCAAGGGAAATTCCCCGCCGAGAACGCTTGCTACATCGTCCATCCCTGGAGGAACTCTTCGCCGATGGGGAGGAAAAAGAGCATCGGGAAAAAGCCGCTTTCCAAGCACATATTGAATGGGGGTACCCGCTCAAGGATATCGCTGAGGCCCTCGGCGTGCATTACTCGACGGTAAGCCGCATGGTGCGGAGGTACGATTCGCAAATGTGTTACTGCAAGACCTGACCCCACTCATTACTGATCCCACTCATTACAAGACCTGACCCCACTCATTCATGCATCGGGCAGAATTCCCCACGAAAGGTAAACGGCTTGGCATCGCTGCCGGGGCTTTTTTTCGATTTCCCTATTAACTCTTCCGCCTGCGCCAGCAGGCTAGCCCCACCAATCCACTACCAAGGAGCAGTAATGTAGCTGGCTCTGGCACAGGAGCAGGCTGGTTTGGCAAGTTGATGTATTTGGCTGATTCAGGCCCAAGCGAGGAGGACATACTCCCCACATGAATGGCAGTTCGTAACCCCCCATCAGCGTTCAAGGAATTGATTACATCACCCAAAATGCCAACAAAGCGGATTGTCAACCACTCTCCGGGCTGAATGCTGTTATCATTTCCTCCATTTTTTTTAACGACAAAATCTACCGTGAACGAAGGAAACCCACTTGAAGCATTTTGGTTCCTGATTATTTTAAACGAAACTCCTGAAGATGCTGAAAAAATAGCCATATCACTCAACAATGGCGCGGCTGAGTTTTGATCAATCTGGATCTCCTTAATAGCGGAATCATATACCGAGCTTAACGTATCAAGGTTCTCAAATCTAAAAAAAACTTCCCCGTTTTCACCAGTGACGTCCATCCGAAGCTGCTGCCCTAGGTACTCCCCACCAGCAGTAACACTTTTAAAATAATAAGGCACTGCAAACGCCGACGGCACTCCAAATAACAGCATTAGCACAACCAAAAACAGTACCCTTTTCATCACCCCTCCTATAAACAATGCGAAATTGCTTAAATATGAAAATCGAGCCACCCATAGAACCTTTTGCATTTTTCAAGCCAAGACTTAACACCCTAATATCAAATAAGTTTACAAGAAAAAACCCGCCTTACTTTTTTCTTGTAAATCTTTCCGACACTTTATCAAATTCAAGGAACAATCGAGAGAGGAAACCAAAGAGGACCAAGTCCGCAATCTCTCACACTCACAAAATCAAGGGGTCCAAAATCAAGGGGTCTGCCAAAATCAAGGGGTCTGGCTTTGCATTTCAATATTTCGTTGAGCAGTAGCCCCTTTTCCTGCTGGGCACCTCATTCGCCTTTCGTGCCGCTTCAGGGTCAGAAATCAAGGACCCCAACCTCTTCTCCACCCAAACCCCGCGGATACTTCCCCACAAACCGCTTCCCCTCTCCTTCCGAAGTCGAAAAACCCACCTCACCACCGAGATAGCCACTGAGCAATTGCATGCTGTCGGGACCCAGACCGCGGCCGACGCCGTTGGTGGTGAAGGAGCGCTGAAAAACCTTCTGTCGACCATCGGCGCTCACGCGCAAGGGCGCACCGCCCGGGAGCATGTCACCAGGACGAGCTCCGGGGATGTGATGACCACCCTGCCGCCGCACATCAAACACCCAGGGGTTCCCTATGAATGCCTGGAGTGCGCAAAAGGGAACGTTGTTGCTTCATTGCTTTAACGACGGTCTATGAGAAAAGCCCCCGGTCCAGAGATCGAGGGCTTTCCTTGTTTGAGATGTCGTCACTTGTGACGCTAAAGGTGACGCTCAAAATCCATTCTCTGGTGCAATACCCTCACTACGTCAATCTCATCATCAGTTACCTTGAAGAAGATAACGTGAGAACCTGCTCTGGATTTTCGGTATCCTCTTCTCACGTCACCAATATCTACGGACTTTGTGGGATCACTGACTGCGCGTACCATGGTTGACCATAGTTCCCGCAGATATTTTTCAGCTTGTTCAACACCCCATTGCGAACAAGTGTAATCCCAAATTTCACTCAGGTCCAATTTGGCCCTGGGAGATAAAGTTATTCCCCTCATAGGGCAAGGGAGTTCTTTTTATTCGCAATAAAGGCCTCAATGTCCAAGCCGGTGGAAGGGCCTGAATTCTCCCCCTCGATTAAGGCCTGCCTCAATTGCTCCAGCTTTATATGATCCTGCCTGATCAGGTCTCGAACATAGTCAGAAGCGTTGGCATACCGCCCGGATTTAACGCATTCTTCAACCCAGTTTTTCATCTGATCGGGCAAAGATACATTCATCGTCGCCATAAGGGTCTCCTTCGGTGGGAATTAATGTCAACAACATATGACAATCTTTGCCATCTGTCAATCTTTGCCATTTTAGTTAATCGCGTTTAGGGGCATTGAGTTTGGCGGGCGGGAAAGAGGGCAAAGGGGACGTTGTTGCTTTATTGCTTTAGCTGCCCCTGCCAACAGTCCAAGAGGGTAGCGCTCCAAGGAGGTTAGGTCCGACACCATGCCTGCCCTGACATATTGCACCTTATGGGAAAAAGCCCTCGATCCAGGGATTAAGGGCTTTTCCTGCCTGTCAAATAGTCATTTATTGAATGGGATATTTCCAAAGGCCCATTGACCTGCGGCAACTGCGGCGCACTAGGCCCGATTCCACCAATCGACGAGTTCCTGAAAGCTGTAGGGATCGCGCCTTTCAATTTCCCGAAATTTCAGGTAAACCAATTCCCACTCCTTCCCGGGATGGCCGCCTGTCCCGGAGCCTGTCCCTGAGCCACCTGTCCCGGTGTTCTTTGGCGGAGGGTTCGCGCCACCAATCATCCCACGCCAACGGTTCTGCACGTCCTTCCAATAGCTCATAGATCACCTCTCTTTCGTGATTAGATTTACCTTCGACTGTGAACAATCTCCGAACGTCTGACAGCACAATTGAATGGCTATCGGCTCTAATATTGCCCCATCCTAAGCAAGACGAATGAATCACGAGGGCCGACGAAACATTTATACCTGAAGAGTGAGTTTGATTATATTGTGTTGGCAATTTTTGAGCGCCGAATATTATTAGCGGGTCGATAGCCTTTGCGATTAACAATATGAGACTGCGGATGAAGTGTGCAATACGTAGTACCAGCTTTACCAGTCAATTAAAGATTGTCAACCCCAGAGGGGCCAGCAGTTCCTCTATCGATGGGTCACAAAATTTTTGTCATCATCCGGGTCAGTGCAGACCGCTTCGGAAAGAGGCTCAAGCTGACACATCGCTGCTTCGACGACCACCAATTCAAGGATTCCCGACAAATCCACCGCGGGAAACTGTTTATGCAAAACATCCGCAACTCGTTGGTACTCCTAAAAATCTCAGGCAAGAGAACCAATTGAACCCGCCGCTCCCGCCCCCCCCCTGGAGAATACGATGGGGTGGCCCGGAGAAGAATATCCCGGGAATGAACACGTTGGTGTCAAAGAAGACTCTCATGTCCGTCCGCGGGCCTTGGCGACGGCTTCCTCGATATCAGGGCTCAGATCGTTTTTCCGAACGGACATATTTCCTTGACTTTGACCGCTAAAAGAGAAAAAATGTCCGAGCGAACACATTTTGTGCATTTGGCCACAGATTGCATTTTACTTTTCCGCACGGACATATTTGACAGTATAAAGGGTTGCATGGCTCAAAAATGTCCATACGAACAAATTTCTAGAGGAAGAAATGGATAACACCACAGAGAAAAAGCCACCGTTCGGCCGCATGAAATCGACCCAGGATATCGGCGAGGCAGTTCGCCGAAAGCGGAAGGAGCAGGGAATACTCCAGGAGAAGGCCGCAGGACTCTCTGGCGTGGGGACGAAATTCCTGTCGCAGCTAGAAAACGGGAAAGAAACCGCAGAGATCGGCAAGATCATGCAAGTACTGCGTACCCTCGGCCTGGAAATCTATGTCTATCCCCGCTCGCAAAACCCCTTCAAGGACCAGTAGATGCCACAATTGGATGTGTACCTAAACAACACCTGGATCGGAGAACTGGTTCAGGACAACAAGGGACTGCTCGGGTTTTCTTACCGAGAGGCGTTTCTGGGTTCCCCAGACGCTGCGCCGCTCTCGCGCCACCTCCCGCTGGGCACGCAAGTCTTTAGCGATGAGCCCGCGCGGGCCTTTTTCGCCAATCTTCTGCCCGAAGGCGATGTGCTGGAGCAGACTGTTCGGCGCCTGGGAATACCAAAAGAGAACACATTCGCTCTCCTCGAAAGGATGGGTGGTGACTGCGCCGGCGCGGTCTCGGTGCTACTGCCAAGCCATACTCCAGCTATCGAGGGGGCTTACCGGAGGGTCACAGAGCAGGAGTTTGGCGCTTTATTGAAAGAATTGCCTGCGCACCCCTTCCTGGCCGAAGAAGAGGGAGTACGGCTTTCCCTCGCCGGTGCCCAGAACAAGTTACCGGTCTTTTTTGATGGCAGGGGCTTCCACATCCCGGAAGGACGGGCGCCGTCCTCCCACATCTTGAAGCCCCCCATACAGAACCTGGAAGATACCGTTGGCAACGAAGCGTTCTGCATGAGGCTTGCCCGGACAGTCGGCCTTTCCGTCCCTTCTGTCGATATTGTCGAATTGGGGGGGATGCTTGTGTATAGGATCGAGCGTTACGACCGCCGCCGCTTGCCAGGCGGTGAGGCGCGCCGCATCCACCAGGAGGACTTTTGTCAGGCACTTGGGATCATACCTGCACTCAAGTATGAGGCCCACGGTGGGCCGGGTTTTGTGGAGGTCTTTGATCTCGTTCGCGAATGGAGCACCGAGCCTTTGCCGGACACGGACGCACTCCTTGGCTGGGCACTGTTTAACTTCCTGATCGGCAATGCCGACGCCCACGGGAAAAACCTCTCTTTTGTCTATGACCAGGGAACGGTGCGACTTGCCCCCTTTTACGATCTTCTCTCGACTGCGGCCTATGAGGGACAGGTGAATAACAAGTTCGCCATGCGCATGGGCAAGCAGAAAGATCCCCGCTATCTATCTGTGACTGATTTGGAAGGGTTTGCCCAACAGGCCGGAATCGGGAGGCGAGCAGTCTTTGCTGAATTGAAACGACTCACCGACCGGATTGAGATGGAGACAAAGGTGTTGGCTGATTCTTTTGCCGAGAATGGTCAGCACCGCGTTATCGCCATGCGCATCAGCCATGTGATCGACGCGCGCATCGCCAAGGCCCGGGACCTGCTGCAAGGGGAGAAATAGGCGCCCTGATCGCCTTTTGGAAGGGCCATGGCCAAGAAACAGCTGGAAAAGATGAAAAAGAAGGGTCTTGAGGTGCAACTGAGCGGTCGCAAGATCGCCGAATCATCCTGGGGGAATGGGTGGTGCGACCACATGGAGTCGTTCAGCGACTACGCCAACCGTCTGCCCCGCGGTCGCAGCTATATCCGAAACGGATCAGTTTGCCATCTGGCCATCGTCAGCGGTTCGACGCTGTACAACGTCAAAATCATCATCACGCCGCTGAATAAAGCTCAATGGGAGTGCAAAGGCGATCAGGCCATCGGCGTGCAGCGTCGGACCCTCGCAGCATTGCAAAAAGCCTGGGCGCTGACCGTTCACGAACGCTGAGGATCCAGGCCGTCCGTCGGACTTTTCGACCGTAAAATGTTGAATCTGCCTGGCGTTGATACTCCCGGCGACTATTTTTTTGTTTAAAGAACATCGAATCAATGTCAGTTTTGAATAAATTCTGAATAGATATATATGGTGTGCAGATATTTGTAATTAATCGGTATTTTCCATTTTTAGCCATAAAAATGAATAGAAAATTGAAGTATTTTAGTCAACGTGATCCAGCACCACGCTTCAGGAGACAGGCTCGCCCTCAGCCCCCCCCCCCAGGATACCTCGCCACAAAGCGCGTCCCCGCCCCTTCCGAGGTGGTAAAACTCACCTCCCCGCCCAAATACCCGCTGAGCAATTGCATGCTGTAGGTACCAAGTCCCCGACCGACGCCTTTGGTGGTGAAGGAGCGCTGGAACACCTGCAACTGGGCATCTGCGCTCATGACTCCGGGGTTGTGGACGCTGAAAACGACCTGGTCATCCTCCAAGGCGCAACTGAGGGTGACTGTCTCGCCGGCGCGGCTGGCTTCGAGGGCGTTTTTGACCATGTTGCCGAGGATGCGGCCGAGCAGAACCCGGTCGCTGCAGAAATGGACTTCGGCGGCGGCAGGATCGATCTGGACCAGTCGGCCTTCGGCCACGGAATGGACGCGGTAGTGCTTTGTGACCTGCTCGATGACCGCCAACGATGATAAGAGCCCGGTGTCTATCTGCAGCTCACCATTTTCCGCCGCCAGCAGGGTGCGTTGGGCGCGGATTTCATCGACGGCCTGCTCGGCGGCGCCATGCATCAGCTCGTAAATCTCTTTTGGATTCTCCATTTCATAGGTCTGCAGCAGCTCGGCAAAGCCGCCGATGCTGCCGACGATGTTGAGGATGTCGTGAAAGAAGATGCGTTCGAGGGCTTGGCGGCGTTTTTCGTTGCTGATGTCGGCGACGGCGAAGACGGTGAAACGCTCGTTTTTAAAGACCAGGGGAGTGGCCCAGATCTGCAGATCGAGGGATTCGGTGCGGCCTTCGCGATTGCGGGTAATGCGGCAGTCGCGGATATCTTTTTGGCCGGCGAGACCGCTGAGGATGGAGAGCACGGCACCGCAGCGACTGCAGTTCTCGGTGGTGCCGCAGCCCCCTTCGGTGCGGCGGGCATGGATGCAGTCAAACGCTTCCCCCGAGCGCTGACCAAGTATGGCGGCGGGGTCCTCGATCTGCAAAAAGGCCAGCAGGGCCTTGTTGGTGTAAACGATCTGCCGCTGTTCGTTGAGGATGGCGAGGACTGAAGGGACGGCGTCGAGCAGGTGATAGGAGATCTGCTCTTCGGTGAAAAGCTCGACCTGCCGGTGCAGGGTGCGGCGATCGGCGCGGGCGGCGGAAGCGAACTGGGTCGGCGGATGTTTTTCGGCCATAAAAACCCCTCATCGTTGAATTTTTTCCAACGATAAAGGATTTTTCAGCCGCCGTCATCCATGGAGTGTTGCTATCTCCTCGGTTTTTCACTCCCCCGCGCGGCCAGATCGCCCAGGGTCATGCCGAGCAACGCCTTGTTATTGAGCAGCAGGTGCTGAGCCCGGAGTTTTTTCTGCAGCGCCATGAGCTGCGTGAGCGGCTGCTTGCTGCGCCGGGCAAGAACTTCGGGAACGCTGGATAACAGGGTCATCACCGGCTCATGGAACAAGGCCGCAAAGGGAGCGAACTCGGCCGCGATATCGAGGATGGTTTCAGCCGAGGCCTTGATTTCCAGCCGGCGTTCCAGGGAAATTCCCTCGATTTCCACGGCCGGATCGAGGGCAGCCAACTGACCGACGGTCTTGATCGGCACCGGCTGCTTGGCAAAAACAGCTGTGTAACGTTTCCCGACACCGGCGACGATGGCGGCGGACTGGTCGGCCAAAGCCATACTGGCGCCAGCAACGACCTGTTGGCGGATGGACAAGGTTGCCTGCCGGGTGGTATGCGGCGTGATCGTTCGATCGGGCAGGTCATAGGCCACTCGCAGCGCATTCACCTTGAGGTTGCCCGGGGACTCGCCCAAGAAGATCAGCGGAACCTCCACTGTCTCGGTTTTGATCAATTCCACCCCGGCCACCAGCAAATCCCCTTCGCCCAGGGGTTGGATCAGTTTCAGTTCGGCCTGGGTCGCCCCCGCGGGAGCGGTGAGCGCGAGGGCTCGAGCGCTGAAACCCGGGCCATCCAGAGTCAGGGTCAGCGGCTCTCCCAGGGGGGAAGCGGCCAGCCATTGCAACTCCAGGCGGGGCCGGTCGGCCAGGGAGCGCTGTTCATCCTCCAGGCTTCCGAAAGGTAGCGGCTGGGCCGCGATCTTCAGTTCATAGCCGGTTTCGGGCTTGACGCTCAGGCGCTGGGCGAGGATCGCATCTTCGGGCGCATCGCCACTCCCCACCAGCCGGACGCCATCGTATCTGCCCGGGCCACTGCCCTGCTCCACCCAGCCGCTCTGCACCTCCCAACCGACCGGGGTCGGCGTCCCCGAGCCTTGCCACTGGCTGAAATCGGAATTCTCCACCGCCTGTGATGATGGGACCAGACTCAGTCCCCCCAATAGCAGGCCGTAACCGGAGGCAGCCGGATGCAGCAACCGCAGCTCCGCCTCGGCGGCGCCGACCGGGGCCTCAAGGCGGGCCTCCACCGGCCCCCGTGCCGGGGTGTTGAAGCTGGTGGTTGCGGTTTCCAGTTTGGTTCCGGCGAGGCCAAGGGAGGCTCCCGCGCTGTCGAACCATTCCAGCTCCCAACCCGGTGCGGCCAGGGCTTCAGGCTTGCAGGCCGGTTTTTCCGAGGCCGCCGGGGCGACCACCGCGTAGGTGAAGCCGAGGCGGTAGGAGCATTCGGCGGCGACCGCAAAGCGCTGACTCAGCCGGGCGCCGGCGTTGCTGCTCACCACCAGATCGCCGCCGGTAAAACAGGCCAGAGCGATCGGATTTTTTCCCTGGCCGAGACCGGCGGAGAGGGCCGGCACCAAGGCCGGATCAGCCAGCAGGATAGCCGCAGGGGTCCCATCCTCCCGGCGCTGGAGGATCCGACTGACCTGATCGCCGCTCCCCTGCCAGCATTCAGGGAGACCGCGCTGACACCAGGGATGCAGCGTCACCTCGCCCTCATCCCCCAGGGGCGAAACCAGAGTCAAACGGCCTGAGCCCAGAGGCCCGCCGCTGGTGCTCAAAGAGGGGGCTTCGGAGGCCACGGTGGCACCGACCGCCCGATTGATCGCCAGGATAATCTCGCTCAGTTCGGTACGAGCCGGGACAGCCCCCGCGCAATCGATCCGCCGGGGCCGGCCGCCATCGACGGAAACGGTCAGGAAGCGCTCGACGCTGAGGTTGATGCCGCGGCTGAGATCGACCTGGCCGACGATTTCCCAACTTTTCATACTGTCAAAACCAAACAGCTTGCGGGTGGCGTCAGCCGCTGGCGGCTGGGAAAAATCGCTGTTGCACAGCGGTGATTCCTCGCCACAGCCAGGGCCGACTTCGGGACGATCGAGGTGTTCTTTGAGGGTATCGGCGAAATCGAAGGAAAATTCCACCTTCCCGGCCGGGGCAAATTCATCGAGACGCCTGCGCACCGCCCCCGGCCCCTTGCCGATCTGCAACTGCACCGGCATTTTGAAGCGCTCGGGGATATGCCGCAGCCGCAGTTGGGCGGCAAGGGGAAGAACCAGCCCCTGACCACCGGCCGCCCGCCAGGAGAGGCCGCCGTCGCGGCTGCACTGCAGGGTCGGCTGATCGGCACTGCCGGCGGCGACACTCCAGTAGGCATCCCCGTCCCGGCTCTGCAGCACCAGCCAGTTGCGCACCCCGGGGAGAATCCGGAAAGGGGTGGGGAGGGTTGCGGTCCCCCAGACCCGGCCATCGGGGAGGGGTTTGGCAACCTTGACTTCGGCCGCGGCGAGGATCTCGCCGGAGGGTTTGCCGTCGGCATCGGCGACCAGGCTCAGATGCAGCCCGGCCAGCCCGGGGCTGGTATTGGCCAGGGGGAGATCGATGCCGGTCAGGGCGATTTCGGCCGCCGCCACCAGGGGTTGGGCCAGGCTGCATTGGGGGGAGACGGTGACCACACCGGTGGCGGGAAGCTCCCCGGGATCGCTCAGGGCCAGCCGGCTCGGATCGAAGGTTCCGCGGATACCGGCCTGACTGCGCCCCTTGACGGGAACCGCTCCTCGGGGCAGTCGCACCGTCAGCAGCGAATCTTCGGCCCCGGGCAGAGTGCCGTAATCGAAGGGGAGATTGACTTCCTCCAGATGGGGCGGCAACACCGCCTGCTCGATGATGTAGTCGACGGCAATCGTGGCCTCCAGCCGGGCCAGGGTATCGGAGTGGATGGTCAGGGGGATCTGGTAAAAACCATCCTTGGCCTCAAGGGTGGTGAGGAAGAAATTGAGCACTTCGGAAAAATCCGCAGAGGTGGCCGCACCGACCAACTCCCCCAGGCGGACCCAGAAGGGGGCCATCTGTCCAAGCCGCAGCTGCAGGTTGCTCGGCACGCTGCGCAACTGAACCTCACTGAGGTCGAAACTGCCGCCGGTGGTGGTCCGGGTGAGGCGAAACTTGTTGACGGTCAGGGTCGGCAGATTGTCCTGGGTCGCCGGCATCACCACCGGCCAGGCACTGCCGCTATTGGAGAGAAAGGTGCCGTTGGCAGCGACCCCCACCAGCGCCCCGCCCATATCGACCTGCAGGGTGAAGCTGCCGCCGCTCCCCTGGGCGCGGGCCAGGGTGCGACGGCCGTGGAAATCGATCTCGATGAAGTCGCTGCCGAGGTTTTTCTCCGCCCCCAGTTCCCCTTGAGTGCCGCTGAAAAGCAGACTCTCCCGAAACAGGGTTCCACCGACCGGCGCCACCGGCTGCAGGGTCAGGGTGGCCCGGGTGGCCCGGGCCCCAGCTGGCAGGGTGCGCAGCAGCAGGGTCAGGTCGCCTTCGAAGCGCTGGTTGTTACCCGAATAGGTCTCTGTCAGTTTCATACCGGATCACATTTCCGAATAAGGGGGAAACCGGGGCGGCACGCGGCGCCGCCCCGGTCGGTCATCAGCTGCGCATCAGGATCATCAAATCCACCGGTTGGACGACCCCTTCCGGCCCGGTGTTGTTTTCAATCCCTTCAACCGACAGGAAGATAGTGTCGTAATTGACCTGGGCCAGCACCGCCCGACAGGAGGGCAGATTGTCGTTTCCGTCCGAGTTCAGGCTGCGACAGACCTGATCGCCGACCAAAACCCGGATCGGCAAAATCGCCACGTAGAGGTCGTTCCACTGATCGGCCTTCTTGAGATCGGCGACGGTGCGGCGCTTGCCGCAGCATTCCGCCACCCAGGGGGTCTGGCAGTGCTCAAGCTCGTCGTTGGGATCCTTCATGAAGACATCCCACATGTCGTTAAGCACATCCTCGATGGTGTCGTCGTCCTCGTACTCCACCCCGAGTTCGTCGAGCAGCGGGCCGAAGGGGAGACCGAGCTTGACCTTCTCCCGATAGACATGATGGGCCAGACCAAAATTTTCAGCGTCGGCATGGCCGTAGTAAAAAAGCAGCTTGCAGTTGCGGAATTCCTCACCGACCTTGGCCAGCTTGGATTCTTCCACCACCGGTTCCAGGCGATAGACATCCACTACAGGAAACCGCCCCAGCTTGTGATGCAGCAGCACCTTGTTGAGTTCGGGGGTGAAGCGCTTGATGAAGCGCCGGTAGCAGGCCTTGCCTTCATGATCGTGGACCTTGTCGGCGTAGCGTTCATCGAGCTTGTCAGTCCAGTCCTTGGGGCTCTTGCCATCGAACTTGGCGGCGTTGTCGGCCTTGGAAACCCCCTCCTCCTTGATTTTCTCTTCGGTGGCGGCGGCGGTCGCCTTGATATCCTCCTGGGCTTTGCATTGCATGTCGTTCCAGTTTTCGGCGGTAATCAGCTCGCCGGGGTTGGCCGGAACATAGGGGGTGCATTCGTCTGCCATGACTGGGTCTCCTTGGTTTGAGGTTAAGGCTGCGGTTTGGTGCCATCGCGGGTGACTGCCACCTGGATACCGGCGGCCTTGGCTTGAAGCAGACCGACCGGGCCGGGTTGCAGCAGTTTTTCGGTCAATGCCGGCAGGGGCTCACCCAGAACCACCTGGCGGGCATTTTCAAAGCGTCCACCGTCAAAGCTGACGCTGACATCGAACAGCGCCGGCCCCGACTTGCGGGCCGCCACCCGGATACTGTTGCCGGCAGCTCCGGGTATTTTCGCTTCCAGTTGGAGAAACCCCTGGATCCCCTCTTCGGCCAGGTAAAGCCGGGCGGCCTGGGTTGGGCTCCCCAGGGTCAGGCTGCGGGGCATACGAAACGGCATGGCCACCGGTTGCCAGCCCAGGGGGACGCTGGCCACCACCAGAGCACTGACCAGCCGGGAGGAGGCGTTGAGCAGCCCGGGGAGGTAGTCGGCATCGTCGAGCGGTTCGGTGACCGCGAAGGGATAGAACTCCGGCTCCGCTGCGGGGAGGTTGAACCGCGCATGATTGAAACGGCCGCCAAAGCGGGGAGGCAAATCAAGCGGCAGGTTGAGGTTAAAGGCGCCGGGAGTATGTTCGACCCAGCGCAGCGTCAGGCTGGTGGCCGGCTCGGGATCGGCTCCGGCGAAGACCGTTCGCGGCTCTTGGCTTGCCAATCCGGAAAAGCGGCTGAGGTCGAAGACACCCCGCTCCAGGCAGGGACCACCGGTGAAGTGGCTGTGATTGAACCGTGCGGAATCGAAGCGGCTGCCGAGGCAATTGAGCAACATCCACTGACTGCGGCCCTGGGGAACCTGCAACACCGCCGCGGCTTCCCCCTCGATCCAAATCTGCGCCGCATCCAGCAGAGTCTCGGAACCATCGCGCGCCAGCCGTAGCGCCTGCAGCCCCTGCTCGGGGTCGCGGCGCAGCCGAATCTGCTCACCTGCCCCAAGGACGGTGCGCAAACGGAGCCGCCAGCCGGCAGCGACATCGGCCAGCCCGGGGCCGACGATCCCCCTATCGGAGCGGAAGCAGGCCTCGGCGAAAACGGCCGCCGCCCCGGCATTTTCGATCTCCAGCGTCTGGCCATGGCGCAGCTCGGCGCTGAGATCCCGGCTTTGCGGCGGGTACTCGATCACTTCCAGATAGCGCAGCGGCAACAGGCTGACCTGGCTGGCTTCGCCAGTGCTGGGGGAGGTCAGCAGCAACTGATCCTGGTCGCTCAAGGCGGCGAGCCCGGGAAAGCTCCGGTTGATCGCGGCGACAATCTCCGGCCCGAAGCTGCGCCCGGGAGCTGCACCGGCAACATCGATTTCCAGCGGGCGGCCACCATCGACCGCCAGTTTCAGCCAGTGACGCTGACTGAGATCGACCCCTGCCAGCAGATCGACACTGCCGCTCAGGACTGCCTGCGTGGCAGCGCGGCCGACGGCTTCGACCACACCGGCACCGAGCAGAGCGGCGGCGGCATCTCCCCCCAGATAGGGGTCGAGAACCAGCCGGCTGGCTGCGCCGGTAAAGGGCGACGTCAGCACCACTCGGCCAGCGGCAGAGCTGGCCACCGCGGCGCCGGCCTGGCTGTTGATGGCCGCGATCATGTCGGCCAGGGACGCGCTGGCCAGATCGGTGATCCCCTGGCCGCAATCGATCTCCCGAACCGCGCCGCCGTCCACACCGAGACGCAGAAACCGCCGCTGCCGCAGGTCAGCGCCGGCGGAGAGATCGACCACCCCATCCAGCCTGGCGCTGACGGCCTCTGCCCCCTGGTAGCTGCGGGGGCCGGAAATACCGAAGACCAAAGCGGTGACGTCACCGGCAACTGGAGTCGCGAACTCGATGGTGCTCCCGGTTCCGGTGGTCGGCGAGGCCAGGGTCAGGTAGATGCCGTCGTGGCGGGCGATGGTCTGCCCGAGGCCGAGATTGATCGCCAGCATCAGCTGGTTGAGGGTTTTGGTTTCGGCGGCGGCGCTCAGAACAATCTCCACCGGCGGCGCCCCGTCGGTTCCGATTTTGACCCGGGCGTCAGCCGGCAGACTGACCCCGGCCATCAAATCGACGGTGCCGACAAAGACCACTCCGGTCGCCGCCAGCCCCTTGGCCGTCTGTGGCTGCAGACCCAGCAGGCTCTCCCTGGCATCCCGGGCCTGGGTCGGGGCCAGCATCAGGCGACTGCCAACGCCGGAACCGGCAGAGGTCAGAATCAGATGGCGGCTGTCCCGGGAGGCGATGGACGCCGGCAGCGCGGCATTGATCTCCTCAACCACCTGGTCCAGGGTGGTGGCGCGGGGCCGCGGACCGCTGCAGTCGATCTCCACCGGCGCCCCTCCATCCAAAGCCAGGCGTAAAAAACCGCCGGCGCGCAGGTCGACCCCGCGGCTGAGATCGACGGTTCCGAGCAGTTGTGCCCCGCTGGCGGCAGCGCCCCGGGCTTCAGCGGCAATCTGGCCGAACACCAGCGGCGCGGCCTCGTCGAGCACCGGGGTGCGGGTGACGAAGCGGCGGCGGGTTCGCTGCTCCAGCGCCATCACCGCCAGGGAGCTGGCGGCACCGCTAGTTGAAGAGGTGAGGATCAGGTGCTGGCCATCGTGCCCCGCCACACTGGCGCCGAGAGCAGCGTTGATCGCCGCCGCCATTTCGGCCAGGGTGACGTTGCGGCGATCGGCGGCCAAAGCCCGCAGGTTGATGGTGACCGGCTCGGCGTCATCGAGGGCGAGCGGCAAGCGGTGGAGCGCCGCCAGATCGACCCCGGCCGCCAGATCGGGCAAGCCGACCAACTGGGCCTGGGTTGCCGGGCCACCGGTTGCCGAGCGCGGTTTCAGGCCGAGCAGTCTGGCGCTGGCATCGCCGCTGGCGGCCAGGCCGACCTCCAGTCTCCCGGCCGCGCCGACGCTCGGCGAGGCGAGGATCAGCCGGCGGCCGTTGTGGCTGGCGACCGCCCCCCCGAGGGCGGCATTGACGGCGGTGACGACCTCCGGCAGCTGGGTGCGGGCCGGATCGGCACCGGCACAATGCACCGTCAGCGCCGCCCCGCCATCGATTTTCAGCGCCAGGTTGGCGCCGTCACTGAGATCGATGCCGCCCCCCAGATCGGGTTGACCGACCAGGCGGGCGGCGGCAGCATCGCTCCCCAGGGTCAGCGCCGGCACTGCTCCGAACAACCGACCCCTGGCATCCTGGGCCGCCGGGGGTTTGAACTCGATCCGGCTCCCCAGACCGCCGATGGGAGAGGTCAGCTGCAGCCGGTGGCCGTCATGGCTGGCCAGAACAAAACCGATGACGGCGTTGATGGCATCGCGCAACTGATCGAGGCTGGTGGCGGCCGGAACCGGACCGGCGCAGTCAATCTCCGCCAGATGGGCGCCGTCGATGAACAGGCGCAGGTAGCGCTCCTCGCTCAGGTCGACGCCTGCCGCCAGATCGACCGACCCGGTCACCCGGGCCGCCGCTGCATCCCGGCCGAGATAACGACGGGGCGGCAGCCCTATAATCGCAGTGGCTGCGTCTTCGGGGCCATCGACGATCTGCAGCCGGCTGCCGGCGCCGCTGGTGGGGGACAGCAGGCGCAGGCGCTGGGCGTTCTGACTGGCGACGCTAACGCCGAGGGCGGTGTCGATGGCCACAACAAGCTCACCGAGGGTCACTGCCGCACTATCGCCGACCCCGGCCAGCAGGTCGACGGTCACAGTTGCGCCGCCGTCGAGCTGAAGGTGCAGTTGCCCCATCCCCCGCAGGTCGATGCCGCTGCCGAGAGCGACCGTCCCTTCGATCCTGGCGGCATGGGCATCCCTGCCCTGCGCCCGGGCCTGGTCGAAGCCGAGGACCAGTGGGGCGGCAGCGTCGCCCCGCAGCGCCGCCC
>Ga0209231_1000749_pt1 | contig 15622 bp, 16 predicted proteins | sample Deesub45470m_DNA_FD_188086 | JGI IMG/M metagenome (GOLD analysis project Ga0209231, IMG submission 188086) | Deep subsurface microbial communities from North Pacific Ocean - 450_OLKR46/470m Metagenome (SPAdes) (version 2) | ecosystem: Environmental > Terrestrial > Deep subsurface > Unclassified ... | reverse complement strand
CGGCGGGTTCATTGCTCGCCGGATGTGCGTTCAAACGATAGTGCGGCGGCCAGCATGAAAGCGCCCAGCAAGGCGGGGTTTTCGGCGGCGTGGCCTTCACCGAATTTGCGGTCAATCGCTTGCGCGCCCAGCGTCATTAAACCAAGCGCAACGGCTGCAGCGCTTTTCAGGTCATCATGGTTTGGCTGGATCATGCTGCGCCGCCTTTCGATGCGGCGATTCTGGCTTGTGCCCAGGCTTCAATATCGGCGGCATTCCATGCCGTGCAGTTTTGGGAAAGCTTGACCGGCAGGGGGAAGCCGGTTGCTTCGTGATTTTTTACCCAGCCCCAAATGGTTGAGGCTGCCACCGATCCGCATATCTCGCGGACTTGTGGTAATCGGTAAAACTTGGTGGGTGTCGCTGTGTCGTTTGGCATCGCATCCGCTCCGAATCGCTACCAAGCGGTAGCACGGGGCAGACTGTAGCGAAGCGGAACTATAAATTCACTGAGTTATTTTTTGGTATCAGTGCAGAAAAATCCTATCAATTCGGTTGCGGGTTGCAACTGCGTCGCGCAGCCTGCACAGCCTCGCGCGTTATGTGTTTGCCTATCAGCACTTGCGCAAGGTTTACCCAGTCGCTTTCACTTAATGACAGTTTGCTAGGGCAGTATCGCGCCATATCTTCGAGGCCGCGTTCCGCTTCACGCATCCAATCCACCCAAGTTGCCTTTTGCGATGCCAGGCCGGGTATGTCTTTGAATTGGTCATGGGCTAAAGGGTAGTCCCTGAACTTGCGCTCAAGTATGCGAAGCGCCTCATAGGTGCGCACACCCAGCCAATACCCCGAAAGATTTTGTACCGCTTCATCATGAAACAGCGGCTGCACAACATGAAGAAAGCGCACTTCGCACGGATGGATTGACGTGATTTCTTCTAGCTCTACCAGTGCATCACCCAGTTCACCAGCAAGCCGGGCAATACGGTCAATTATCGGGTCGGCTTTTTTTTGTGCCTCTCTGATTCTGGTTTTTCGCGTGGGCTGATCCGCTGTTCCAGTATCTCCATATCCAAAACTGATTGGAGTTATGAAGCTCCCAACCAACGCAGACGCGCTACCCTCACGGTGCGGTTCTGGTACTTCGGACAGATAATCATCCACCTTGCGCCAGAATTTAACCAACCGCTTGTTGGTGAAAAATACCTGCTGGCGCACACTCAACGATCCATCCGCAAGCATGTAATCAAAAATCGCTTGGACTTCGTATGGCAACATCGCGCACCCCTTCACTGTGCCGCCTTCATTGGAAAGCCACCCCAGCCGGTGAAGGTGTCCGGCGCTTCGCCCCGTCGGGCTAGGGGTGGCAAACTCGTTAAGCCGTTGCCGCTTCGGTTTGCACCGCTTTGTGTGGGCGGCGGCCTCGGCGTGGCTTCGTTTCTGGTTTTGTTGTAGGCCGCTCTTCCATCAGCGCGCCATCCTCCAGCATGGATAGCGCCGTCGCTCCGGCCACAATGAAATGATCCAGCACGCGAACATCCACCAGGGAAAGCGCCTGTTTGAGCACGTCGGTCAATATCATGTCTGACGCGCTTGGGGTAGTTATTCCGCTCGGATGATTGTGCGCGAATATCACGGCGGCGGCATTCAGTTGCAGGCAGCGCTTCACCACTTCGCGGGGATAAACCGACGTTTGCGTCAGCGTTCCGAAAAATAGATCATCCGCCGCAATCAGGCGGTGCTGAGCGTCCAGCCACAGCGCCGAAAAGACTTCTCGCTCTTCTTGCGCCAAGCGCAGCGTGAGAAATTGCCGAACGGCGTAGGGGGATCTGAATTGATCGCCGGGGCTGCGCAAGCGGCCTTCGAGTAAGCGCATAGCCCGGTAGATTGCCCGATCCTCGCGGGCTTGTTGTGGGGTGGTGTTAGAATCCATCGCAGCCATGATGCTTACCTCCAATTAGGTTTCGTTGTGGTCAGGAGTTGCCCGGTGTTGACGCACCCGGCAACCCCGCTTTTTTCCATGATCCGCATGGAAACGGTGCAACTCATTTTGCATCGCCCGCCACCCGCAAAGCCCCGTCGCTGCGTTGAAGGGGGCGGCAGGAAAACCCTTCGCGCGCCCATTCCATAAGGCTTTGAGCATTTGCATCGGTTTTGCGGTGAATCAATAGACGGCATTGCACACCTTCGGACAATCTGCCCCAACTGCCCCAACTCGCTTTGAAAAAGTTGGGGCAGCGCAAACCCGCATGAATACAGGCTGCCCCGACTGCCCCAACTTGCCCCAACTGTTTTTAATAAGGGCCTGAAGAAAATCGGCATCATTGGACGGTGAAATTACGCCCGCAACGGGATCACTTCCGCCCCGGCCTCGGCCTTGTCCAGATAGTCCGCCCACTGCTGCATGATGCTTTTTCGTTCTTCGAAGTATGAGGTGCGCACATAAGCCGCCGCCGTTTGGTTTGCGATGGCGTGGGATAGCATCGCTTCCAGCACTTCCCACCTGTGCCCCATATCGCCCAGCACGGTGCGGGCCAAACTCCGCAGGCCGTGCCCGGTCATCCTGCCGCCGTATCCGATGGAGTCGATTATTTTCAGGGCAGTGTTTTCGCTGATTACCCGCCCCGAAGTGTTGCGGTTTGGAAAGACGAATTCGCCATAGCCCGTTATTGGATGCAGGCGGCGCAAGATCGCCACCGCTTGAGTCGACAAGGGGACGGCATGATCGCGTCGTTTGTCGCCCTTGCCCTTGCGCCCGGTTTGTTCTGCCGGAACGATCCACGCGCCCGCATCCAGGTCGAAGTCTGCCCATTTGGAATAGCGCACTTCGCTGGTGCGGGTTGCCGTCAGCATCATCAAGCGCAGGGCGGATATTGCAATCGGTGAAACTTTGCCTCGTTCTTCGTAGGCACTCAGGGAGCGCAGGAAGGTGGGGATTTCAGCCGGTGCAATGCAGGCGAAATGTTCCACCTTCGGGCGGTCGGCCAGCGCCATGCGTATCTCGGCGGCTGGGTTGTTCTTGGCAAGCCCCAAGGCAATCGCATACTTGAAAACCGCGCTCATTGATTGCCCCAGCCGGTCGCGTGTCTCGAATGTTTTGGCCTGTTCCATGCCGCGCAGAATGCCTATGATTTGCATCGGTTCAATCGTGTCTATTTGAGCCGCCCCGATCACTGGGAAAGCGTACGCTTCCATGTTGCCTATCCATTGCTTTGCGTGCCCTGCTGTCCACATGGGGGTTTTCATTTTGTGGAATTCCCGCGCAAGGGTTTCGAGGCTGTTGGTGGTCGCCGCCTGAATAGCTCGCTTGGTTTCCTTCTTCACCTCGCCGGGGTCGGTATCGTTCGCCAGCAGCTTGCGGGCATCCTCGCGGCGGGAGCGGGCGGCGGCCAAGCTCACGTCTGGATATACACCAAGCGCCAGCGTTTTTTGCTTGCCCGCGAAGCGATAGGCCATGCGCCAATACTTGCCGCCGTTCGGCTGGATCAACAGGAACAGCCCGCCGCCATCAGATAGCTTTTGCGGCTTGTCTGTCGCCTTCGTCTTTTTAACCTCCATCTCGGTCAGTGCCATGATCGCCCTCGTTGTTGGTACTTATGGATATCAATGTAGCACATACCAACGGATGTACCAACAAAAAACACCGGATGCCAGCGAACGGCGATGGACCGCTCTGGACGTAAAAAAGCCCGCAAACCTAGTGGCTGTGCGGGCTTAGTGGATTGTATTGGACTGCTTTGGATGCTGAATTGGCGGAAGCGGTGAGATTCGAACTCACGGAGGACTCTCATCCTCGCTAGTTTTCAAGACTAGTGCCTTAAACCGCTCGGCCACACTTCCTGTATTGCTTGAGGCTGGCGTATGCCCGTCCTTCAAGGTCGCGCATTTTCCACTAAGCCACGTATCCTGTCCAGAAAATTTTAGCCGCGCACGCAGTCCGCCCAGTTGTTGGGCGTCTCGAAAAGACGGATGCGCTCCAGGCGCAAGTGATTGCCGTAGCTGTCCTGATAGGCGGGGTTGAGGATGTCGAAGGCGGCCTGGGCCAGGTTTTCTGCGGTGGGAACGACGTCTAAAATGACGGTCTTGTGGTCGGGGAGCGTCGCCAGAAAATCGCATACCATCTGGTCGCCGCGATAGACCAGAAAAGCGTGATCCCACACCTGGACCAGCTTTTCCTGTGCGATGCGTTTGACATCGGAAAAATCCATCACCATGCCCTGCTCGGACTGGCCCTCGGTGTTGATGATGTCGCCGGACAGGGTGATTTCCAGCGCGTAGCGGTGGCCGTGCAGGTGTTTGCACTGGCTGTTGTGGTTGGGGATGCGATGCCCGGCATCGAATTCCAGTCGTCGGGTGATGAACATGAGGGGCGCGGTCAATATGAATGGCGCGGATTATAGCATTGCGCAAAAAAATCCCGTTATTCCGGGCCTCGCCGCAAAACCGGGAATTCTCTGGCCAGCCGGATGAATGCCTGCTGCGCGTGCGGATCGCTGCCCGCGCCGTAGCGCAGGGCGATGTAACGGGCGGCGAGATCGCGGATGGCGGATGCCAGATCGGGGCGGGCGGCGGCGACGCGAGTCGCGTAGTCATTCGCGCCTTCGTGCGCGGCGCGCGGCAATCCCGCCCGGCCCAGTTTGCGGCAGAGCTTCAGCCAGGCGGCCTGGGTTTTGTCCGATTCGCGTTTGAGCAGATGGCGCAGCATGTACAGCGCGAACAGCGCGATCACCAGGCTCAGCCCCGTCGTCATGTAGATCACCTGCAGGCTGACGGATTCCATGCCGAGGCGGGAAAGGTAGGCGAACTGGCGCTCGCTGTCATAAGCCAGGACCCTCTGGTTCCACTGGTTGGCCAGCGCATCCCAGTTCAGACGCAGGTCGCGCAGCCAGAGCGGTGGATTACGCGACATGAAGGGCAGGGTTGCGTTGTCGTTCAGCGCGGCAGATAAACCGCGTTCCACCCGCTCCGGCGCGATCACCGCCGTCGGGTCGACGCGAACCCAGCCCTGCCCTGTCAGCCACACTTCTGCCCAGGCGTGGGCATCGGACTGGCGCACGATGTAATAGTTGCCGTAGGCGTTGTATTCGCCGCCCTGATAGCCGGTCACCACGCGCGCCGGAATGTGGGCCGCGCGCATCATAAAAACGAAGGCGGAGGCATAGTGTTCGCAAAATCCCCGGCGCGTGCCGAACAGAAAATCGTCCGTGCTGTTGCGGCCCAGCGGTGGCGGTTCCAGTGTGTAGTAGAAATTCTGCCGGTTGAAGTAGTCGAGGGCGCGCTCCACGACAGCATGATCGTCGCCGGTCTGCCAGCTTGCGGCCAGCTGACGTGCGCGCGGATTGAGCGTCTGCGGCAATTGCAGCGCACGCTGGAGTTGCGCCTGTGATTCCTGCAGGTTGGCGCGATAATCAAGTCGCGAACGCGCCTCGTAGCGCAGTCGTTCGTTGACCGGCTCCGGGCTCAGTATCTGAAAATCATCCGTGAGGCGAGCCGGTACGGAGAGATTTTCCGGCATGTCGAGCGCGAACAGCCAGCGTTTGTTGTGCGGCTCCAACGTCACGCTGTACTCGGTCGCCGGCCCTGTCGTGCCAAATTGAGGCGCGATGCCCTGCGTGGACCTGCCCGGCGTCCAGATGTGCCCGTCGAAGTCCCATAGTACCGGTCCGCGCCAGTACATCCGGGAGCGCGGCGGGGGTTTGCCCCGGTAACTGACGCGAAACGCCACGGCATCCGACAGGGCAAGGCGCCCCACGCTGCCTGGCGACATCGTGTCGTCCAGCCCGCTTCGGGCAAAGGCATCTTGCGGCAGGCCCCACAGCGGGCCTGGTACGCGCGGAAACAGGATGAACAGGATGAGGGTGAGCGGAATAGCCTGTAGCAGCAACACGGTTGCGATGCGTAAACGCGGTTTGACGGCGATACCGGGCGCATGCAGATGCACCCAGCCGGTTACGATCACGAGCAGCGTGGCGAGCATGTAAAGCGCGGTGAGCAGGCTCTGCGAGTACAGGAAGCTGGTGATGAGGATGAAACAGCAAAGGAAGATTAGCGCCATGGCATCGCGCGCCGTGCGCAGCTCCATCAGTTTGAGGGTGGCGAGCAGCATCAGCAGGGTGACGCCGACTTCGCGCCCGAACAGGGTGTGAAAATCAATCAGGATGCCGCCCAGGCTGGCTAGGGTGAGTATCATCAGCAGCCCGCGTTTGGGCAGCGGGTTGCCGCTCCAGGCGAGATAGCCGCGCCAAACCAGCAGCACGATACACAGGGCGCTGACCCATGGCGGCAGATGGCCGGCATGGGGTGCGATGACCATCAGGACGGACAGCAGCAGACCGTAGATGAGGGGCGGGCTCATGGCAGGCCGAACAGCGCGAGGCGTCGCAGGCATGCGTCGCGATGTGCGCTGCCGCCGTCGGCAGGGAGTGTGCCATCCGGCAGGCTCAGGCCGTAGCGCAGTCCCTGTACTTCGGCCTCCAGCACTTGGCGTGTCAGGTGCGACAATTTATCTTCCAGGCCGGTTTCAGGCGCATCGTCGAGGTTCAGCCACAACGCTGCGCCGACCGGGGTGGTGAACTGCTTTACCTGCAATCCGAGTCCGCGCGCGTAGGACTTCCATGCAATATGCGGCAAGGCATCGCCCGCAACATAGGTGCGCAGTCCGGCGAAATCATCGTCACCCGCGATGCTGCGTCTGCCCGCGCCGTCCGGCGCATTGCCGGCCGGCAGCGGCGCGTCGGGCAAAGGGCGGGGATAGACCAGGCAGCGTGCGTCAAAATGCAAATACGACCAGGCGTGAAACAGGCCGAGCGGGAATTCGGTATACAGCGTCAAGCGGCCCGTTTCCAGCCAGCCGCGACGGGCGGTGCGCAGAGGAAATTCGACTGCGTAGTCCTGACTGGCGGGCATATCAAAAATGACGCTGTCGCCATTTTCGCCGCGCAGGACGAGCTGGTAGCGCGGCAGCCTGCTGCTGAAATGCAGCAGCAATTTCGCGGTCTGGCCGCTGAACACGGCGTCGCAGTGGCCGGCGTGTATTTCCAGATGCGCCAGATTGCGGAACGCGTGCAGCATGGAGAGCACGGCCATCATAGACAGCAGAAAGGTCAGCACATACCCCAGGCTCAGGTTGTAGTTGATGCAGCCCAGCAGCATCAGGGACAGCAGCAGGCCGAGCGCCCATCCTTGTCGAGTGGGCAGTATGAAGATGCGGCGTTGCGTGAGCACGATCGCGCCGTGCTCGATTCCGGGGCGGAACAGCCAGTTGCTGAAGCTTTGTTTGAGGGTGGCAAGCACAGTGTCAGGGAATCGCCACCGCTGCGATCAGTTCCTGTGCCAGCGTATGTTGATGTTCGACCAGGCTGTGCAGGCGGTGGCTGACCACGCCGGGCAGGATGGTCTGCACATCTTCGGGGATCACGGCATCGCGTCCGTCTATCAGCGCCCAGGCGCGCGCGGCGGATAGCAGGGCGAGTCCGGCACGCGGGCTGAGGCCGTGCGTATAGTGCGCCGATTCGCGGGTATGGCGCAGGATGGCCTGCACGTAGTCGAGCAGTGCCGGCGAGACATGTATCTGTTTGACCTGCTGTTGCAGTGCCAGCAGTTGCGCGCTTTCCATCTGCGGGGTGAGTCCTGCGATGATTTCGCGCCGGTCGATGCCGGACAGCAGGCCGCGCTCGGCCTGAGCGTCGGGATAACCCATCTCTATGCGCATCAGAAAACGGTCGAGTTGAGATTCCGGCAGCGGAAAGGTGCCGATCTGGTGGGACGGGTTTTGCGTGGCGATGACGAAGAACGGGGCGGGCAGGGGGCGGGTCACGCCCTCTATGGTCACCTGATGCTCCTCCATGGCTTCAAGCAGGGCGCTCTGCGCCTTCGGCGTGGCGCGGTTTACTTCGTCGGCCAGTACCATCTGCGCGAAGATCGGCCCGGGATGGAACTTGAACTGATTGCTGTCGCGCTCATACACCGATACGCCGAGGATGTCGGCTGGCAGCAGGTCGCTGGTGAACTGGATGCGGGCGAACTGCAAACCCAGCGTGCGCGACAGGACTTGTGCCAGCGTGGTCTTGCCTACCCCGGGCAAATCCTCGATCAGCAGATGGCCGCGCGCCAGCAGGCAGGCCAGCGCAAAGCGGATTTGCTGCGGTTTGCCGAGTATCGCGCTTTCGGCCTGCCGGATGACGCTGTTCAGGTTCTGGTTCATGGATGCACCTTGATAGTGGTGAGTCGTGAGTAGTGAGTCGTGAGTAGTGAGTAGTGAGTAGTGAGTAGTGAGTAGTGAGTAGTGAGTAGTGAGTAGTGAGTAGTGAGTAGTGAGTAGTGAGTAGTGAGTAGTGAGTAGTGAGTAGTGAGTAGGTTTTCCCACTTACCACTTACCACTTACCACTTACCACTTACCACTTACCACTTACCACTTACCACTTACCACTTACCACTTACCACTTACCGTTTTCAAAACATGATCGCCGCGACGACCTTGCGGTCTTCCTCTACCAGGATGTTGTAGGTGCGGCAGGCCGCCGGGGTGTCCATGCACTCCACGCCTATGCCGGCATCAGTCAGTGCACGGTACAGGCGCGGGTGGGCGAAGCGTTGCCTGGCCCCCGTGCCTAACAGCAGTACCTCCGGCCTGAGCGTCAGGAAATAGTCGAAGTGTGTTTCGGCTAAGGTGTCGAAATCCTCACCGCTCCAGTCGGTGTGGACCGCTTCCGCACATACCGCGATGGGGGTGTCGAAGCGCTCGCGGTTGACCAGCACATGGTCGTCCGCGTAGCCGGTAAAGCGTTTGGTGTCGCCGAGATCGGCTAAGTTGAGTTTCATGATGACCTCGCAGACAGGACTGGGTGATGAGTGTAGAGGTTCGCTGTCAGGTGCGTCAAATTAAAACCTTTTTCACGCGGAGGTGCGGAGGACGCGGAGTAAAGACACGCATTGCAAATCAGTTGCGAACTCCATTTAGCTGTAAATCTAATGGGGTGAGACGACCCGTCAACGATAAGGAGGTTCTATTGTTTGGTTTTCTCCGCGCCCCACGCGTCTCCGCGTGAAGCTGTTTTTAATGCATTTGATGTGTATATTCGCGTACAAATTTGCTGTGCGCGGGTAGCACAGGTAAAATCGCGGACTTTCGTGTTTTGTCGTTACAGAGCGCGCCATCGAACCATTGAGTAAAGACCATCAGTGAAACCAATATTAAAATCCGACAAGCTGGCCAACGTGTGTTACGACATACGCGGACCGGTCATGGAACGCGCCAAACAGATGGAAGAGGAAGGGCAGCGCATCATCAAGCTGAATATCGGCAATCTTGCGCCGTTCGGCTTCGAGGCGCCGGAAGAGATACAGCAGGACGTGATCCTGAATCTGCCGAATTCGTCCGGTTATTCCGATTCCAGGGGGATGTTTGCCGCGCGCAAGGCGATCATGCATTACTGTCAGGCTAAAAAGATCGCGGGCGTGGGGCTGGAGGACATCTACATCGGCAACGGCGCGTCCGAGCTGATCGTGATGGCGATGCAGGGGCTGCTCAATACCGGCGACGAGGTGCTGGTGCCGGCCCCTGACTATCCTTTGTGGACGGCGGCGGTGACGCTGGCGGGCGGCACGCCGCGCCATTACCTGTGCGACGAGGCGAACGAATGGATGCCCGATCTGGCCGACATGAAGGCCAAAATCACGCCGCACACGCGCGCCATCGTCATCATCAATCCAAACAATCCAACCGGTGCGCTGTATTCGGACGACATACTCAAGGAGATCATCCAGATCGCGCGCGAGCACCATCTGATCATCTTCGCCGACGAGATCTACGACAAGATGCTGTACGACGGCGCGACGCACACCTCGATCGCCTCGCTGGCGGAAGACGTGCTGTTCGTGACGCTGAACGGCCTGTCCAAGAACTACCGCGCCTGCGGCTATCGTTCCGGCTGGATGGTGGTGTCCGGCGAGAAGAAACACGCGCAGGACTATATCAACGGGCTGACGATACTGGCTTCGATGCGGCTGTGCTCGAACGTGCCTGGGCAGTTTGCGATTCAGACCGCGCTGGGCGGCTATCAGAGCATCAATGATCTGGTGGCTGAGAAGGGGCGCCTGCGCAAGCAGCGCGATCTGGCTTACCAGTTGCTCACCGCGATTCCCAGCGTGAGCTGTGTCAAGCCGAAGGCAGGACTCTATCTGTTTCCGCGACTCGACCCCGAGGTCTATCCTATCGAGAACGATCAGCAGTTCATCCTGGAGTTGCTGGAAACCGAAAAAGTGCTGGTGGTGCAGGGCAGCGGCTTCAACTGGAAACAGCCCGATCACCTGCGTCTGGTGTTTCTGCCGACGGTGGACGACCTAACCGAGGCATTCGGGCGCATCGCCCGTTTTCTGGAACATTACCGCAAGCGGCACGGAAAATGAGCTGGTAGCCCGTAGCGGGTAGCCAACCCCGCTTTTGCTACAAGCCACAAGCTACAAGCCCATTTAATTTAGGACTGACTTTATGAAACCAATCAACGTAGGACTCCTCGGTATCGGCACCGTCGGCGGCGGCACATTCACGGTATTGCAGCGCAACGCGGAAGAAATCACTCGCCGTGCCGGGCGTCCGATCCGCATCGTGGCTGTCGCAGACAAGAATCTGGAGCTGGCTAAACAGGTGACCGGCGGCGCATGCCGCATCACCGACGACGCGTTCTCGGTGGTGACCGATCCTGAAGTGGATATCGTCATCGAGCTGATAGGCGGCTACGGCGTGGCGAAACAGCTGGTGATGCAGGCTATCGCCAACGGCAAGCATGTGGTCACCGCCAACAAGGCGCTGCTGGCCACGCACGGCAACGAGATATTCCAGGCGGCGCAGGATAAGGGCGTGATGGTCGGTTTCGAGGCGGCGGTGGCGGGCGGCATCCCCATCATCAAGGCGGTGCGCGAAGGGCTGACCGCCAACCGCATCGAGTGGATCGCCGGCATCATCAACGGCACGACCAACTTCATCCTGTCCGAGATGCGCGATAAGGGACTGTCCTTTGACGCAGTGCTCAAAGAAGCGCAGCGTCTGGGCTATGCGGAAGCGGATCCGACCTTCGACATCGAAGGCGTGGACGCGGCACACAAGATTACCTTGCTGGCCTCACTCGCTTTCGGTATTCCGGTTCAGTTCGACAAGGCTTATGTCGAGGGTATTTCCAAGCTCGATGCGGTGGACATCAAATACGCAGAGCAGCTGGGCTATCGCATCAAGCTGCTGGGCATCACCCGCCGCACACCTGAAGGCATCGAGTTGCGCGTACACCCGACCCTGATTCCTTCAAAGCGCCTGATCGCCAATGTGGAAGGCGCGATGAATGCGGTGCTGGTGCAGGCCGACGCGGTTGGCGCGACCCTGTATTACGGTAAGGGCGCCGGTGCCGAACCCACTGCCAGCGCAGTGATCGCCGATCTGGTGGATATCACCCGTATGCACACGGCTGACCCTGAAAATCGCGTCCCGCATCTGGCGTTCCAGCCTGATTCCATGGTCGAATTGCCGATGCTGGCGATGGATGAAGTGACTTCAAGCTATTACCTGCGTCTGCGCGTTGCCGACAAGACCGGCGTGCTGGCCGACATCACCCGCATCCTGGCCGATCAGCAGATATCCATCGATGCAGTGATCCAGAAGGAACCCTCTGAGGGCGAGACCGAGGCTGACCTCATCATGCTGACCCACCAGACGCGCGAAAAATGCATCAATGCGGCCATCGTCAAGATCGAGGCGCTGGGCGTGGTAGCGGGTAACGTCACCAAGCTGCGTATGGAAGAGCTGGGCAAATAGGGTGGACTGTAAGCAAGTTCTGCAAATGTTGGGGTGATGACAAAAGTCATAGGTTTTTGTCTTGGGAGCACTGCTACGACTACTTTGAGCAAGAACAAGTCGATATCGATAAGGAGAGTCTAAATGGCATTTAACTATCGTCCTTACATCGTCAGCAATCCGGATGTTTGCGGCGGTGAGCCGGTGATTGTTGGCACGCGGGTCACGTTGCGCACAGTGTTGGCGAGTATGGCGGAAGGAATGTCTGCGGAAGAAATCCTCGCCGATTTTCCCTCGCTCACACGAGAATCGATCAAGGCGGTTCTGGCTTTTGCCGCCGTGTCTGCTGAGGAAGATTTGCCGTTGCCAGCTACCCCGGTCCTGGCATGTAAATCAAGCTGGACGAAAATCTGCCGGAGCGACTCAAGACTTTGCTGATTGCGCGCGGGCACGACACCGATACCGTCAATGACGAAGGGTTGACCGGGAGTACGGACCAACGAGTTTGGGCGGCGGCACAAAATGTGGCGATAGAGATAGAAAAATGGCGTGGTTGCTTCGTGGTTCTCACCGAACACAAATTGCGTATCAAGCACCCCGCCTGACCGGGTTGAAGTACTGAATTCCCTTTAAAGGGATGATAAAAAAGCGAGTTTAATCAATGAAATACATCTCCACACGCGGGCTGTCCCCAGCCAAGACCTTCACCGAAATCCTGCTGGGCGGGCTGGCGCCGGACGGCGGTCTGTATCTGCCGGAAGAATATCCGCAGGTGACGCGCGCCGAACTGGACGCATGGCGCGATCTTTCCTATGCCGATCTGGCGTTTGCGGTGCTGTCGAAGTTTGCGACCGATATACCGGCGGACGACCTGAAAGCCATCCTCGACAAGACCTATACCGCCGGGGTGTACAGCAACGGTCGTCCCGATTCCGATTTCTCTCAAATAACACCCTTGCGCACTCTGGAGCCCGGCGTGCATATGCTGGAGCTGTCCAACGGCCCGACGCTGGCGTTCAAGGACATGGCGATGCAGTTGCTGGGCAATCTGTTCGAGTACGCGCTGGACAAACAACATGCCGAGCTGAACATCCTGGGGGCGACCTCGGGCGACACCGGTTCGGCTGCTGAATACGCGATGCGCGGCAAGCGCGGCATCCGCGTGTTCATGCTCTCGCCCAACGGCAAGATGAGCGCCTTCCAGCGCGCGCAGATGTATTCCTTGCAGGATCCGAACATCTACAACATCGCCATCAACGGCATGTTCGACGACGCGCAGGACATGGTCAAGGCGGTGTCCAACGACCACGCCTACAAGGCGGCGCACAAGATAGGCACGGTCAATTCGATCAACTGGGGGCGCGTGTCCGCGCAGATCGTGTACTACTTCAAGGGTTACTTCGCCGCGACCAAGAGCAACGACGAGCAGGTCGCCTTCGCCGTGCCGTCTGGCAATTTCGGCAACATCTGCGCCGGACACATCGCGCGCATGATGGGCCTGCCGATAGGCCAGCTGATTCTGGCGACCAACGAGAACGACGTGCTGGACGAATTCTTCCGCACCGGCGTGTATCGTCCGCGCGGCACGGCGCACACCTACCAGACCAGCAGCCCTTCGATGGACATTTCCAAAGCCAGCAATTTCGAGCGCTTCGTTTACGATCTGGTCGGACGCGACGGCGCGAAGGTGCGCGAATTCTGGACGAATGTAGACCGCACTTCCGGCAATGCCGATGTGGCGGCGTTCGACATCAAGCACACCGACTACTGGCACGAACTGCCCAGATTTCACTTTTCATCCGGCAAGAGCACGCATCTGGATCGCCTGAAAACCATACGCGAACTGTGGGAGGAATACGGCGTGATGGTGGACACCCACACCGCCGACGGCCTGAAGGTCGGGCTGGAGCAGCGCCGTCCCGGACTGCCGCTGATCTGCCTGGAAACCGCCTTGCCCGCCAAGTTCGCCGAGACGATACAGGAAGCGCTGGGCCGCGAGCCGGAGCGCCCCGCCTCCATGGTGGGCATAGAAGACCTGCCGCAGAAGGTCACCGTGATGGATGCCGATGTGGCGACGCTGAAGGCGTTCATCAGCGCCAACGTCCCGCAATAGTCTCGCCGTCATTCCCGCTTTGCGAGCAGCTGCTTCGCGACTTGCCTGCTTACCCCTCTGCGCGGGAATGACGGATACTCCTCATGCAATAAGTGTTCAAGGATGTTATGCCTAAACAGCCTTGTGTTTACATCCTTGCCAGCCAGCGTAATGGTACGCCTTACGTCGGGGTGACCAGCGATCTGCCAAAGCGTATATGGGAACACAAGAATGATTTGGTTGATGGTTTTACCAGGAAGCACGGTATCCATTCCTTGGTTTATTTTGAACAATGCGATGACATGGTGGTTGCGATTACTCGTGAAAAGCAGCTCAAAAAATGGAATCGCGCATGGAAGATCGAATTGATCGAGTCGGCCAATCCTGAATGGCGTGATTTATGGGAAGAGCTTCAGTGACACTGTGCTTTGAGTTGCGTCATTCCCGCGAAAGCGGGAATCCAGCAATCAAACCAATTCCGCGTAGCGGACAACACCAATCAAGGTCGGCTTCGCCGTATTTTGTAGCTGACTGGATTCCCGCTTGCGCGGGAATGACAGAGTGGGGAGGACTTGACCGTGGGGTGTGTAAATGACGGTGTCGCATGAATAATCTGTTGCTGCTCATCCTCTGCTTCGTCGCGGGCATGCTGCTCAGGCAGTTCAGACGTATGCCGGACAACGCGCCGGCGACGCTCAACAGCTTCATCATCCATGTCTCGCTGCCCGCGCTGACGCTGCTGTACATCCATCAGCTGACACTCTCCGGCGACATCCTGCTGATCGGGCTGATGGCCTGGCTGGTGTTCGGGCTCTCGGCCGGGTTCTTCTATCTGCTCGGGCGCTGGCTGGCCCTGCCGCGCGCCACGACAGGCGCGCTGATCCTGGTCGGCGGCCTGGGCAATACCTCGTTCTTCGGCCTGCCCATGGTAGAGGCGTTTTACGGCGCGGACGGGCTGACCACGGCGATCATCGCCGATCAGCTGGGTTCGTTCTTCGTCCTGTCCATACTGGGCATCACGGTGGCGGGTATTTATTCGTCGGGCCGCCCGACCGCGATGGTCATCCTCAGGCGCATCGCGCTGTTTCCGCCGTTCATCTCGCTGATCATCGCGCTGCTGCTGATCCCGGTCGAGTATGCAGACTGGTTTTCTGTGCTGCTCAGGCGGCTGGGCGACACGCTGGCACCGCTGGCCCTGTTGTCGGTCGGTCTGCAACTGCGGCTGGGGCATATCGCGGAACACAGACGCAATCTGGCGATAGGCCTGGGCTTCAAGCTGATATTGGCACCGCTGGCGGTTTATCTGCTCTACGTTCAGCTGCTGGGCGCGCAGGGCCAGGCGATACAGATCACCCTGTTCGAGGCGGCGATGCCGCCCATGATCACTGCCGCGATCGTGGCGAGTGAGCACGACCTCGATCCTGCGCTTGCCAACCTGATGGTGGCGGTGGGCCTGATCCTGTCTTTCTTTACGCTCACTGGCTGGTGGTGGCTGATGCGGGGGGTTTGATACATTTACCCCCAGGGGGTATCTCGTAGTGGTGGAACAAAGTGCAAGTCAGGGTGCCGCGAGTCCTAACGAAACTAAGGAAACGCTGATTTATTCATTGCGCCTTCATTGCGTCGTCATTGCGAGCGAAGCGTGGCATACATGGACGCCCACTTTTGCCAAGCTTTCAATTCATGATTTTGATTAGGTAAAGATTGCAGCCATACATCCGGATTTTGTATGAGGCTTATCGCCTCTATCCCTGATGGAATTTGCTGAT
>Ga0209231_1000748_pt1 | contig 15640 bp, 12 predicted proteins | sample Deesub45470m_DNA_FD_188086 | JGI IMG/M metagenome (GOLD analysis project Ga0209231, IMG submission 188086) | Deep subsurface microbial communities from North Pacific Ocean - 450_OLKR46/470m Metagenome (SPAdes) (version 2) | ecosystem: Environmental > Terrestrial > Deep subsurface > Unclassified ... | reverse complement strand
TAAAACAATCGTTTTGCTACCTTATCAAAAGGAATATTTTTTTGCTTAATTAGTTTTAAAAGCTCTTGGTTTGAAGACACTCTTTCAAAATCTTCGATGGTCAATTTAGGAGTTTCTATCATTATGATCCATTTTTTCGTATGTTAAACAAATTTCGGGGTCGCTCATTGGCTGCAGTTTTGCATCAGAAGGCGAAAAATAAGGAATTCCCAGTCCCAGACCTCGCAAAATAAATAATAATCCGATGATAATCACAAAAACAGGGATAATTTTTTGAAATTTAGCACGCAAGGATACGCTCACAAAATTTCCCAACAACACCGCTGCGGTCATCATAGGAATTGTTCCAACGCCAAATAATGCCATATAAAAAGCACCCTGAACAGGATTACCTGTTGAAATTGAGCCGATTACCGCAATATAAACCAAGCCGCAAGGCAGAAAACCGTTAAAAAAACCAATTGAAAATAAGGCTTTATTGGTTTTTTTATTCAGATAAATTCCGAGATTGTATTTTACCTTGGCAATTATTTTATAAAGCGGTTTTGAAAAATTGTATTTATTAAAAATTGATACCGGTGTTAGGATAGCTACAATCATAATAACGCCCATTAAAATTGACAAGCGTTGCTGAAAACCTGCCAAATACAATCCCTTTCCTATAAAACCAAAAAGCAAGCCAATGATAGAATAACTCAACAATCGGCCAAAATGATATAGGAATGTTTGGAAAATTAACGATGTTTTTGATTCTCGGTTAACCGGAATAATGAATGCAATTGGCCCACACATTCCTATGCAGTGAAAACCGCCTGCCAAACCTAAAATAAGTGCAGTCCAAAGCATATTAGTACCTTAATTTTTCCTTAAACAAATAAGTGTTGCTGTTAACAGACCATTCAATTTTTACATTCCAGATTCCCTGCACCAAATTATCATCCGAAATTAAAAAGTCAGTGGAGGTTAATTTTATGGGTAGCTGAAAATCTATTTTATCGTTCGATGGTCTTTGAAATGAAATTGTTCCCGCTATTTTTTCCGGCTCAAATTCCGCAGGAAATTTAATTAACAAGCCTTCGGCAACTTTTGTTAAAGTGATATCTTGTTTTAAGGCTGCGGCTTTATTCAATTTATCAATTTCCTGTTGGTAATTCATTTCATCTTTATAATAATCATCGGAAACCAAATGATGGTCATATTCAGGCAAAAACGTGGCCTTGAATACGAAAAACATAATGAATATGATAAATGCCGACAATGCTAAAATTATGCCTGTTGGCCAACTGATTTTAAACTTCATCTGTTTACATTTTATTTTTTAGCGGTAACATCTGCTGCCTGCCTGCCGGCTGGCTGGTTCGCCATTAATCATTCTACTGTGTATCAAAATTTGTTGTGGCTCGGTTCATCTAATTAATTTTTATGGGTCCTGCAAAATTGGTGGTGGTTGCTTCAATCAGTTTCCCCTCTGAATACACCCCGATTTTTAACTTTTCATTTGACGAATTTAGGTCTTTTTTTTCAATTTCAATAAACAAGGTACCTTCCTTCAACCCTTGTTTTTCCACTTTGGAAAGTCCGCCAATCATATCAACTTTTCCGTTATGTGAAATTAATTTAATATCAATATTCTCAATATTTTTATTGGTTTTGTTAATCAATTTAAAGGTATAAACATTTTTTACGCTTGTTTCTGTAGTTTGAAATATTTGCCCCGGCAATCTTAAAATAGTGGCTTCCACATCATTTCGCAAAAACAACATCGTAATAAGGACAACCACCAATACCGATAATAAACCTGAATAAGCTATTAAGCGCGCATTAAACTTAAATTTTTCCTTTTTTTCGATATTGTCTTCAGAAGCATAACGAATCAACCCTCGTTCATAACCAACCCTGTCCATAATTTCATCGCAAGCATCAATACAGGCGGTGCAATTGATGCATTCCAATTGCGTTCCGTTTCTGATATCAATTCCAGTTGGACAAACCTGAACGCATTGCATACATTCAACACAATCCCCATAACCGGATTCCTCGCGGTTTTCACCTTTACGTACAGGTTTTCGGCCCTTTTCGCCCTCGCCTCGCACAAAATCATAAGCCACATTAATGGACTTATTGTCTAAAAGAACGCCTTGCAATCTGCCGTATGGACATACGATAATGCAAACCTGTTCCCTAAACCAGGCAAAAACAAAATAGAAAACCATTGTAAAAACTAAAAGCTTTACCAAAGTCCCAATATGGTTAAAAGGACCATCGGTGATGTGATCAATTAATACATCGCTGCCAATAATATAAGCAAAGAAAACATTGGCGATGATAAATGATATCAGAAAAAAAGCAAACCATTTTGTAACGCGTTTCCTGATTTTTTCCGCATTCCAAGCTTGCTTATCGAGTTTAATTTGTTTGGTTCTGTCACCGTCAATAAAATATTCCACTTTTCTGAAAATCATTTCCATAAAAATAGTTTGCGGACAAATCCATCCACAAAAGATTCTGCCAAAAATCACGGTGAATAAAATGATAAACACTACGCTTACCAGCAATGAAATGACTAGCAAATGAAAATCTTGAGGCCAAAACGGGAATCCGAAAATATGGAATTTCCTTTCAATAACGTTAAAAAGCAAAAACTGGTTGCCGTTAATTTTAACAAATGGTGCTGCGAACATAAATGCCAAAAGCACCCAACCCACCATTGTTCTATAGTTGTAAAACTTTCCTTTTGGTTTCTTCGGAAAAATAAAATATCGTTTTCCGCTTTCGTCTATGGTCCCAATGGAGTCTCTAAATTTCTCTTTATTTTCTGTTTTCATCCTAAGTTTAAAAGGCAATTCAATATTTTTTATCAATTTGTAAAATTAAGATTAATTAATCAACCTCTTGGTTACAAATGCAACAAAATAAATAAAACAGGGCATTATTTTCCAATCATATTTAAAAGCAAAAACCCTCAAAAGAGGGTTTATCATTTTAAATATAATTCTCTCTATTATTCCGCTGGCCAAACAATATCTCCTTCTGCCGGTTTTGGCACTGCCGGCGCTGTGCCCTGCATAGAAATAATATAACTTGCCAATTGAATTCTTTCTTCTCTTGTGATGGTGCTTTCCCAAGCAATCATTCCTTTTCCAGGTCTTCCTCCATTGGTTAAGGTGTTAAATATATTTTTTACGTCACCTCCTAAAATCCATTTATTGTCGGTTAAATTTGGGCCAATACTTCCGCCTAAATCCGCCAAATGGCAAACAACACAAGTTTTTGCGGTAAACAGCTCTTTTCCTTTTGCCAAATTTTCAGCATCTGTAAAAGCAACAATGTTGGCATCATCAAATAACTGCGGATTTGCAGCTTTATAAGCTTCAATTTCAGCTTTTGCATTGGTCATTTCATCATTAAACTCGTCGGTTTGACTGTATTTATTGAAACCAAATGTCATTATTAAATAAAAAATACTGATGGCTATGGTGATGTAAAAACCAGCCAACCACCAAGGCGGCAAAACATTGTCGAGTTCCTTAATGCCATCATAATCGTGATCGAGCATAATGTCTTCTTCGGTTCCTAAATCGTGCGCTTTGGTCATAGATTTCATAAATCTCTTCCACCACGATGTATTTTCTGAATTCTTATTCATAATTATTTTCTTTACTGTTAGTGTCGTTATCTAAAGGCAATTGGCTTATTTCATCGATATTTTTTTTAGGCATTTTTATGACAATGATTAACATCGTAACAAAAACGATAAAAAACAGCAACAATGAAATTATGGGATAAATTTCGATCCCTTCCATTCCATCAAAATTATGTGATATAAATCTTAACATACTTATTATTTTTTTAATGCAGTTGGAGCATTTGCTTTAATATCGGTTCCCAAACGCTGTAAATAGGCAATAAGCGCCACAATTTCCTTATTCTGAATATTGCTTGAGCCATAATTTTTTACATATTCAGGATCTTGCCTTAAATTATTTTCCACTTCCTTAGCCTGAGTTAACAATGCTTGTTTGGCACCACTAATTTCTTCTTCGGTATAAGGAACACCCAATGTGGCCAGTCCTCTCATTTTACTTTCCAAATTTGAGGCATTCATATCATTTTTAATTAGCCAAGAATAACGTGGCATAATGGAGCCGGGCGATGTAGAACGCGGATCTAGCATATGGTTAAAGTGCCAGTTGTCATTGTATTTTCCTCCAATTCTGTGAACATCAGGCCCAGTTCTTCTTGAGCCCCACAAGAATGGGAAATCGTAAATAAACTCGCCAGCTTTTGAATATTCCCCGTAACGTTCAACTTCGGAACGGAATGGACGAATCATTTGAGAGTGGCAATTGTTACATCCTTCACGAATATAAATATCCCTTCCTTCCAATTCCAATGGCGTATATGGTTTTACGCTTGAAATTGTAGGTACATTTGATTTAACGAGCAACACAGGAACAATTTCAACCAAACCTCCAATTAAAATGGCGACAGTGGTTAATATGGTAAACAATACCGTTCTTCTTTCTAACCAAGTATGCCATCCTTCACCGGCAATTCTTTGTCCGCTAATTTTTTTCAAAGGCGCTGCTTCAGCCAATTCATCTTCAACAGGAGAACCTGCTTTGGCCGTTTTTATAATGTTAATTGCCAATAAAATAAATCCTGTTAAATACAGTGTACCACCAATTGCACGCATCATATACATAGGAATAACTTGCGTAACGGTCTCTAAAAAGTTACCGTAAACCAATGTTCCATCGGGATTAAATTGCTTCCACATAAATGCTTGCGTAAAGCCTGCTACATAAAGCGGAATTGCATAAAATAAGATACCTATTGTTCCTATCCAAAAATGAGCATTTGCCAATTTTTTCGAATATAATGGGGTTTTCCAAAGTTTTTCGGCCAGCCAATAAACAATACCTGCAATCATAAAACCGTTCCAGGCCAAAGCAGCAATATGTACGTGACCAACAATCCAATCGGTATAATGTCCAATGGCATTTACATTTTTAAATGATAACATAGGTCCTTCAAAAGTGGCCATACCGTAACCTGTAATTGCAACCACAAAGAATTTTAATACCGGATTTTCCCTAACTTTATCCCATGCGCCACGCAAGGTCAGTAATCCGTTAATCATACCTCCCCAAGACGGAAAAATTAACATTACAGAAAATACAGTTCCAAGGTTTTGAGCCCATTCCGGCAAAGCGGTGTATAACAAATGGTGAGGGCCAGCCCAGATATACAAAAAGATCAAAGTCCAAAAGTGAATAATGGACAATCGATAAGAATAAATCGGTCTGTTTGCGACTTTTGGGACAAAATAATACATCAATCCCAAAACTGGCGTGGTCAAGAAAAATGCCACCGCATTATGTCCGTACCACCATTGAATAAGTGCATCTTGGACGCCTGAATAAACCGAATAGCTTTTAAACGCCGATACAGGCATTTCCAAATTGTTAAAAACGTAAAGTACCGCAATGGTTATAAAGGTTGCAATATAAAACCAAATGGCGACATAAATATGGCGTTGTCTTCTTTTAAGAATGGTTCCAATCAAATTGATACCAAAAACTACCCAAACTACCACAACAGCAATGTCAATAGGCCACTCCAATTCAGCATATTCTTTTGATGAAGTAAACCCTAAGGGCAGTGTAATTGCGGCTGCAACAATGATTGCCTGCCAGCCCCAGAAATTAATTCTGCTTAAAACATCGTTAAACATTCTCGCTTTCAGCAATCTTTGGGTAGAATAATAGACACCTAAAAAGATTCCATTACCCACAAAAGCAAAAATTACCGCATTGGTATGCAAAGGCCTCAAGCGACCAAAGCTTAACCAGGAAATGGAATTACCCGATCCTGCAAATTCCAATAAGCCTGGATAAATAAAAAGCAGCGCTACTGTTAGCCCTACCAACATCCCTACAATTCCCCACAGAATTGTTGCCCAAAGAAACATTTTTACGATTTTATTGTCATAATAAAATTGTTCTTTTTCCATACTTGTTTGATTAATTAATTGTTAGTTATTTTTGATTGATTCTTGATTGCTGTTTGGTTCTTTTTCGTCATTTTTCTTAGCAATGACCAATTCATCATCAAACAACATACGGACTGAAGGCGTATAAGTATCCTCATACTGCCCGGACTTAACAGACCTGATAAATGCATAGAAAAATAATAAAGCAACAATAATACTAACGCCTATTGTGATATAAAGTACCTCCATTTTTTAGTCAATAAAAATTAAAGCTATTAGATTCATACAAATATAAATTTTACTTCCGAAAATAAAATGACATTTGTCACGCAAACTTAATGCTTTTTCTGCTTTTAGCTGAACTCTTTCAAATATTTTTTTGCTGCAAGATTTGTCATTATTGTCACGAAAATCACAATACTTATGGAACTTACAGGCATCAAAATAGCTGCAATTATTGGTGTTAAAACACCTGTTAACGCAAAATACAACCCTATTACATTATAACAAAAAGCCAATATAAAACTTGTCTTAATAATTGTCATTGTTTTATTTGAAATGGTTAACAACTTGGGCAATTTGTTAAAAAATTTCGCATCTAAAATTCCATCACAAGCAGGTGAAAAAACATTTACATTCTCGGAAATGACGATTCCGACATTGCTTTGCGCCAAGGCACCAGCATCATTTAATCCGTCGCCAACCATCATCACTTTTTCTCCGTTTTGCTGCAATTTTTTAATATATTCCAATTTATTTTCGGGCTTCTGATTAAATTGAAATAAAGTGTTTTTAGGCAGTAATTTTTCTAGATATTCTCTTTCCCCATCATTATCACCTGAAAGTATCACCAATTTGTATTTTTTTGCAAGTGTTTCAAAAACCTCTTTTGTTCCTTCTCTATAACTATTTTTAAAAATATAACTTCCTTTAAACTGATTGTTTATTGCAAGATGAATGGCGGTTTCATTGGTTTCAGAAGAAGTTGCGCCAACAAAACTTGCAGAACCTAATTTAATATCCATCGTATTTAAAACTGCGTGAATTCCTTTACCAAGTTGTTCCTCAAAATAAGTCGGTTTTTCTGATAAAATTTCTTCCTGAATATGACCATAAACCGATCTGCTTAAAGGATGGTTTGAAGCCCTTAAAACACTTTTAACAGCTCTTATTTCCACTTTACTTAATGATTCTCCTCTGAATATAAGATTTGATTTATCTGCGGAAGTGATGGTACCGGTTTTATCAAAAATAATGGTGTCAACTTTAGCAAGGTTTTCAACGGTTTCCGCATTTTTCAAATAAAACTTTCTATAGCCAAAAATTCGCAGAATATTGCCGATGGCAAATGGCGCAGACAGTGCCAAAGCACAAGGACAAGCAATAATAAGTACAGCGGTAACCACATTAAATACCATTGAAGGATTGTGAAAATACCAAAATAGTCCGCCTAAAAATGAAATGGTTAAAATATTGATCGTGAATAGCTTACTTATTGTGTCGGTGATGTTTTTTATAGTGTGGTCAGATGTTTTGTTAAAAACATCATTGCTCCACAATTGCGTTAAATAGCTTTGTGAAATGGTATTGATTACCTCCATTTCTAAGGCGCCTTCGGTTTGTTTTCCACCCGCAAAAAGTTTGTCGCCCGATTGTTTGCTAACCGGCATCGATTCGCCAGTCACAAAACTATAATCAATTGACGCATTTCCGTTGATCAAAATGCCGTCGACAGGAATTAACTCCTGATTCCTGATCAATAACCGATCGCCTTTTTCAATAGCTTGTACCGGAATATTTTTTTCTATTCCATCTGACAACTTTGTGACCGCAATTGGAAAATATGATTTATAATCGCGTTCAAAGGACAAAAAGTTGTAGGTTTTTTGCTGAAAAAATTTCCCCAAGAGCAAAAAGAACACCAAACCCGCCAAACTGTCAAAAAAACCTGTGCCAATATCAAATGCAATTTCAATGGTACTTCTTATAAACAAAACAGAAACTCCCAAAGCAATTGGAACATCAATATTTAAAATTTTATGTGAAAGTCCTTTATAGGCGGAGATATAATAATTTTTGGCAGCATAAAAAACTACCGGAATGGCCATTGCAAACATTGACCATCTAAACACGTGCTTGTATTTTTCCAGCCAAAACTCATCCGCATCAAAATACTCCGGAAAGGACAGCAACATAATATTACCGAAGCAGAACGCCGCAACAGAAACCTGATAAATCAATGTTTTATCAACCTTATTTTTTTTGGCATCCGCATCATCCAAACTTATATAGGGCTCATAACCTATGGAAGTCAATAATTCTGCCAGTTGTTTTAAATTGGTTGTTGCATTTTTAAAAGTGATTCTTACTGTTTTATTGGGGAAATTAACCATCGAAGTGGTTACGCCATTGTTCAATTTGGTTAAATTTTCAAGAATCCAAATACAAGAACTGCAATGAATGCTCGGAATAAAAAATTCAACTACGGAAGTTTCGGTATCATTAAACTCCAACAATTTTTCAATGATATCTTCATTTTCCAAATAATTGTACTTGCCTTTTATGTCGGATGGAATTGTTCCGGGAGTTGATTGCAAATCATAATAGCAACCTAACTCGTTGATGCTTAATATCTCATAAACTGTTTTACAGCCATTACAACAAAATTGTTTTTCATCAAAAAGTATTGTACTTTTACCACAAGATGCTCCGCAATGATAACAACTGTTTATATCCATTCTAAATTCTAATTCCCCGCAAAAATATTCATTTATTATTTTCTAAATATGACAATTATCATTTATTTTTGTACCTTTACAAATGTTACTACTTAACTAAATCCTTTTTTAATATGTCTAATTGTTCCCATTGTATTATGAAGCGATTTAACGCTCTTAAAACTTTAACGCACGACGAATTAGAAAGATTTTCAGATCACAAGACATCCCTAATCATAAAGAAGGGTGAAAATTTAATGACTGAAGGTAATTCTATCAACGGATTATATTGCATTCAGGATGGAAAATGTAAGTTGACTAAATTGAACACAAATGGTAAAGAACAAATCATAAAATTTGTTAAAGGCGGTGACATATTAGGGCACCGCTCCATTTTAAGTGAAGAACCGGTTGGGTTAAATGCCACTGCTCTGGAAGATATGCGTGTTTGTTTTATTCCTAAAGGCGACATATTAGAATCAATCAAAGACAATCCCCAATTTTCCTTAAATTTAATCAAAAATATTTCCCTTCAGTTAAGCCACGCCAATACCGCTATTTCACAAATGGCCCAAAAACCAGTAAAAGACAGGTTAGCGGAGACTTTGTTAAGTTTGGAAGAAATATTTGGGATTGACAATGAAGATTGCATAGATGTCATTTTAACAAGGGAAGAAATTGCAAATACCATTGGAACAGCCACTGAATCGGCCATACGTTTGTTATCAAACTTAAAAAAGGATGGCGTAATTGATTTGCTTGGCAAAAAAATTAAAATTTTAAACAAAAATGCACTAAAAAATATTTCTGAAGGTTATTGATCATTGATTCTCTTTCATTAAAAAAGCCTTTTAGATTTTGTCTAAAAGGCTTTTTTTGAAATGATTTTGTTTTTATTGTGCCATCATAGATGCTGCAATGCGCTTGTAAATACCGGCTTCCAATTTAGAACGAATTGCTGAAAATGCTTCAATAGTTATTTTAACATCTTCTAAATTATGTGTTGATGTTGGAATCAGTCTCAAAATAATCAATCCTTTTGGAATTACGGGATACACTACAATGGAACAAAATATGCCATAATTTTCACGTAAGTCATTTACCATTGCCATTGCTTCAGGAATATCGCCTTCTAAAAACACAGGAGTTACACAAGTGTTTGTTTTTCCTATATTAAAACCTTGCTCTTTTAAACCATTTTGAAGTGCGTGAACATTTTCCCACAACTTTTCTTTAAGTTCGGGCATAGTTCTTAACATATCTAAACGTTTTAACGCGCCTATTACCATTGGCATTGGCAAAGATTTGGCGAACATTTGAGAACGCATATTGTATTTTAAATACTGGATAATGTCATTATCTGCCGCGAAAAAAGCACCAAATCCGGCCATAGATTTAGCAAATGTTGCAAAATAAACATCTATGCCATCTTGCACGCCTTGTTCAAAACCTGTACCTCTTCCATCTTCTCCTTGTGTTCCGAATCCGTGCGCATCATCAACTAAAAATCTAAAGTCATATTTTTCTTTAAGCGCAACAATTTCTTTTAATTTTCCCTGCTCACCACGCATTCCAAAAACACCTTCAGAAATGACAAGAATCCCGCCATTTGTTTCATCAGCAATTTTTGTGGCTCTTTGCAAGTTTTTTTCTAAACTTTCAATATTGTTGTGTTGAAATGTAAATCTTTTCCCGGGATGTAATCTAACACCATCAATAATACAGGCGTGAGCATCCATATCATAAACAATAACGTCATTTTTAGTAACCAGTGCGTCAATGGCAGATACCATTCCCTGATAACCGAAATTTACCAAATAGGCAGATTCTTTATGTTCAAATTCTGCCAATTCTTTTTCTAATTGTTCGTGGTATTTTGTGTGGCCCGACATCATTCTCGCGCCCATTGGATAAGCCATACCATATTGTGCGGCTGCTTCGGCATCAGCCTTTCTTACTTCTGGGTGATTTGCCAATCCGAGGTAATCATTAATGCTCCAGGTAATTACATTTTTACCGTTAAAAGTCATTTTGTTAGAAATTTCACCTTCTAACTTTGGAAAAACATAGTATCCTTCAGCTTGTTCAGCCCATTTCCCTAACGGACCTTTATCTTTTACAATTCTTTCAAATAAATCTTTCATTATATCTTTTTTCTGTATAAAAAGTGATTTATACTAATTTCATTTTTAAGGCTACAAAGTAAGTGATTATTTTTATGCTAATCAAATGTTATGAAACAAAAAAAGGGTCTGAAAATTAATTTACAGACCCTTTTTTGATATGTTTATACGCTACTTAATATATTCCACTACAGCCAAAGCTTGTTTTTCTGAATCAAAAAAACCTTGCTCTTTCATCCATTCATCGCTGTAAATTTTTTCCATATAACGAGAACCGTGATCCGGCAAGATTAAGACAACTTTAGAATTTTCGTCAAACATTCCCTGCGCAGCGTATTGCATTGTTGCCTGCATTACAGCACCACTTGTATAACCGGTAAATAAACCTTCCGTAAGCGCAAGTTCTCTGGCTCTATGAGCTGCAGCTTCATCAGTTACTTTTTCAAAAACATCTATAGCATCAAAATCTGTGGCAGTAGGAATTAAATTTTTTCCCAACCCTTCAATTCTATACGGATAAATTTCATTTTTATCGAACTCACCTGTTTCCTTAAATTTCTTTAAAATTGATCCAAATGCATCAACACCCAACGTTTTAATATTGGGATTTTGTTCTTTTAAATATTTAGACACGCCTGAAATTGTTCCGCCTGTGCCACTTGCAGCAACCAAATGTGTAATCTCGCCATTGGTTTGATTCCAAATTTCCGGTCCGGTTGAACTATAATGCGCATCTACATTTAATTTGTTAAAATATTGATTGATATACACTGAATTTGCAGTTTCTGTATGCAATCTTTTAGCAACTTGATAGTATGAGCGCGGGTCGTCTGCATCTACGTGTGCAGGACAAACATATACTTTAGCGCCCATAGCTTTTAACATATTTATTTTGCCCGGTGAAGCTTTAGAACTCACTGCCAATATACAGTTATACCCTTTGATAACACTTACCATTGCAAGGCTAAATCCTGTATTACCAGAGGTTGTTTCTATTATTGTACTTCCTGGTTTCAAAATCCCCTGCTTCTCAGCTTCTTCAATAATATGCACGGCAATCCTATCTTTCATAGAATGCCCAGGATTAAATCCTTCATATTTTACATAATAATTGCCGGGAAGGTCTTTGGTGATTTTGTTTAACTTAATTAAAGGAGTATTGCCTATTAGGTCTAAAATATTGTTACTTATACCTATATTTTCTGCCATTTTTTAAAATTTAATTCAGATATAATATTTTAAATACGAATTTATGAATAATAATCTATTGTGCAAATTTAATAATTTTTTTTAAATTTTCGTTCTTCCTTCCAAATCAATCACAAAACTGTAATCCCTTGCCGTTTCTTTTAAGGAATCAAATCGCCCTGAAGCCCCGCCGTGCCCCGCTTCCATATCAATATGCATCACTAAAATATTTTCATCAATTTTTAATTCCCTGAGTTTGGCAACCCATTTTGCAGGTTCAAAATATTGAACTTGTGAATCGTGCAAGCCTGTTGTAACCAACATATTAGGGTATTTTTGTTTAGAAACATTGTCATAAGGCGAATATGATTTCATATAATCATAATAAACTTTTTTATTTGGATTTCCCCATTCATCATATTCTCCGGTAGTTAAAGGAATGCTTTCATCTAACATTGTGGTGACAACATCTACAAAAGGCACTGCAGCAATGATTCCGTTAAACAATTCAGAATTCATATTAATGACGGTTCCCACCAATAAACCGCCCGCAGAACCGCCGCTTGCATATAAATGTTCGCTTGAGGTATATTCTTTTTCGATTAAAAATTTCGCGCAATCAATAAAATCTGTGAAAGAATTTTTTTTATGCAATAATTTGCCTTTTTCATACCATTTTCGACCTAAATATTCGCCTCCTCTCACGTGGGCGATTGCAAAAACAAAACCTCTGTCCAATAAACTTAAACGTGTTGTGCTAAATCCGGCATCAATTGAATGTCCGTAAGAACCATAACCATACAATAACAAGGGTGTTTCTTTGGACAGCGGCGTATTTTTATGATGCACCAAGGAGATCGGAATTTTAGTTCCGTCTTGTCCTGTTGCCCAAACACGTTCACTGATATAATTGTGTTTGTCGAACTTTCCGCCCAACACTTCCTGTTCTTTCTTTATTTCTTTTGTTTTTGAAACCACGTCAAAATCTATGATTGAACTTGGCGTTGTCATTGAATTATATCCGTAACGAATCACATTGGTATCAAATTCCGGATTGTTATAAACTCCTGCTGAATACGTTTCCTCTTCAAAAGGAAGGTAAAAATCTTCTGTTTGGTCCCAACGGATAATTCTAATTTTATTCAACCCGTTTGATCGCTCTTCAACCACCAAAAAATCTTTAAAAATGGAAATATCTTCCAACAAAACATCTTCCCTGTGCGGTAAAACCTCCACCCAATTTTCTATGGAAGTTGCCTTTTCCGACGTTTTCATCAATTTAAAATTGGTCGCCTTGTCTTTGTTGGTTAAGATATAAAAATCGCCGTTGTAATGCGCAATATCATACTCTAGATATCTTTCTCTTTTTTGAAAAAGTCTGAATTCTCCAGTCGGATTATCGGCTTCCAAAATGTGATATTCGGATGAAACTGTGCTGTGCGAGCCAATAATGATATATTTTTCTGATTTTGAGGCATAAACAAATGCATTAAACGCATGTCCTTTTTCATGATAAACTTCAACATCTTGAGACGGATCGGTTCCCAAGACGTGGCGAAATATTTTTTCGCTTCTTAAAGTTTTTGGATTTTGAAGCGTATAAAAAACTGTTTTATTGTCGCTTGCCCAAGCCGCGCCTCCTGTGGTGTTTTCAATCTTTTCCGGAAACAACTCGCCTGTTTCCAAATTTTTAAATTGCAAAGTATACTGTCTTCTGCCAACGGTATCAAAACCATAAACAGCCAATTCATTGTTTGGGCTGATGGACAATCCTGCCAGTTTAAAATGACAAAATCCTTTTCCAAGTTCGTTTACATCGAACATAATTTGCTCGGGTGTTTCTAAACTTCCTTTTTTACGTGAATAAATTGGGTATTGGTTGCCTTTTTTAAATCGGGTGATATAATAATAGTCCTTTTTTTTATAAGGAACCGACTCATCATCTTCCTTAATGCGCGATTTCATCTCTTCAAACAAATCTTCCTGAAATTGTTTGGTATGAGCTGTTATGGCTTCATAATAAGCATTTTCGGAATTTAAATAATCTATAACTTCTTGATTTTCCCGATCATTTAACCAATAATAATTGTCAATTCTCACATCCCCGTGAATTTCCAACTCCTTCGCTATCTTTTTCGCTTTTGGGGGCAAAATATTTCTCTTCGTCATCTAAATAATTTCAATATTTTGCAAAAATAATCAATATGAGTGAGTAAAATAGGCAAATGCCTTAAAAAAGTTTGTATAATGAAAGGAAAAGAAACAAATTTAACAAAATGAACATTGGATTTCAGAAGCTATTATTCATTAAAAAAAGTATCGGTAAAACCAATTAAATACACTTTTTCCTGAGCTCTTGTAACTGCGGTATATAACCATCTTAAGTATTCAATATTTTGTCCGTCGGGTAAATAAGGCTGCTCAATAAATACCGTTTTCCATTGTCCGCCCTGAGATTTATGGCAGGTAACGGCATACGCAAACTTAATTTGAAGCGCATTGAAGTATTTATTTTGCTTAATGGCCAATAACTGCTTGTATTTGGATTTTTCCTGAGCATAATCTTTGGCAACTTCTTGATACAATTTGTTAGATTCATCATAGGATAGCGATGGCGATTCTGAAGTTAGCGTATCCAATAACAATACGGTTTCAAATGGTTTTTGATTCGGATAATCGATCATCCTAATTTTCACTTCCGCAAATCGAAAACCATACAATTCCTTGATGTTAAAAATTTCCAGTATCTCACAAATATCTCCATTGGCAATAAATCCTGCTTCACTAGTGTCTTCCATCCAAAAATAATTGTTTTTAACAATCATAATATAGTCCCCCGTAGAAATTTCGTTTTCCTGTCCCCGAATTTTACTTCTAATTTGTTGGTTGTATTGGTTGGCGCGCTTGTTTGAACGCACAATAAAAGTGGTGTCTTCCACGCCAATATTTGTATAGGCTGTATTTATGGCGTCTTCAATATCATACCCATCAATCAAACGGATTAAATCCGGATAACCCAATTGAAATTGAAAATCGGTAAATCCATTATTCGCCAAAATAAGCCGTAATTCAGTTGCGTTTAATAAAATTCCTGAATCTGCGTGTTGGCGCATCACTTCGCTTAATTCAATTTCCACCACTTCTTTTTGATAATTTAGAGCCAGTTTGTGAGCATCTAATGCCGGACTAATTGCTAATTTTACCGGAGGTAATTGGGCGGTATCGCCAATTAAAACCAATTTACAGTTCACTCCTGAGTACACATAGGAGATTAAATCATCTAATAATGAACCCGATTCAAACAATTTTGCACCCATTGGCGCGTCGGAAATCATAGAAGCTTCATCAACAAAAAAAATGGTGTTTGAATGCTTATTTGTTTGCAATGTAAAATCGACACCACCCAATTTATTTTTTTTTGGATAATAAATTTTTTTATGAATTGTAAATGCCGGCTTGTTTGAATATCCCGATATAACTTTTGCAGCTCGGCCAGTTGGGGCCAGTAAAACCGACTTTTTCCCTATTCTCCATAAATTATTCACCACAGTACTAATTGTTGTAGTTTTACCGGTCCCTGCGTATCCTTTGATAATAAAAATGGCATTATTATTATT
>Ga0209231_1000747_pt1 | contig 15649 bp, 10 predicted proteins | sample Deesub45470m_DNA_FD_188086 | JGI IMG/M metagenome (GOLD analysis project Ga0209231, IMG submission 188086) | Deep subsurface microbial communities from North Pacific Ocean - 450_OLKR46/470m Metagenome (SPAdes) (version 2) | ecosystem: Environmental > Terrestrial > Deep subsurface > Unclassified ... | reverse complement strand
CAACAAGGCCTTCAGAAGTTTCAGATCCTTTTTTTAAATTTCCTTGGGTAACTTCAAACAATTTAGTTTCTGCATCATCCAGTAAATCAAAAACATCAATGGTTTCATCGTAAGCTTCCTCAATAATTTCAGATGAAATGGTGATTAATTTTCGCTGAATAAATTTTTGGAGAATGATACGTGCGTGAAATTCTATATGTGCTGATGAAGCAACTTTTTGGGTTAAACGAACCAAATAAAAATCGCCGCCAATAGCCTCTAAATTGTTGGTTTTTCGTAACTGGTTTGCAACGGTCAGTAAATCGGTGGGTTCAGAATTTTTAAATAAAGAAAATATGGCTTCATAAATTAATTGGTGTGCCTCTTTATAAAAAGCTTCTGGATGTAAAATATCAATAACATCATCAACACCCTTTTTATCAATCATCATAGCCCCCAAAACCGCTTCTTCCAAATCCAACGCCTGAGGCGGAATTTTACCTTTTTCAAGGCTAATAATGGTGCTTTTTTTGGGATTATAGTATTGTACGGGCTGCAAATTTTTCACTTTTTTGATACTTTAAATTTATTTGTTAAACAATATTTTATTTTTTGGTAAGTAATTTGAATCCTTTAATATACATCTTTTTTATCATAAAAATCAATTACATTTTTAATTTTATGAAACGAGCCATAACAAATTTTGATACACAGTAGAATGATTAATAGCGAACTGCATCTGTACCAATAAAAATAAAAATTTAAACAGATGAAATACCTGAATTTTATAGTTGGCCATTTTAATTAAGACAAATGTAATTTTTAAAACACAATTTTAGCTTGAATTTTTAATTATATTTTTAAACATATTTTGTTAACAAGTAACTAATTTGTTAATAACTGATTAAACGCCAATTTATGACAAAATATTGCTTATTTTTGAACTATGGACAATAAAAAAACGTATAAAATTCTTACGGTAATATTGGTAATGCAATGGGCTTTTCTTCAAATTATCGCCCAATTTCCTACAGAAATTGAAAAATATTATTCCAACGGACTCTATAGGTACATTTCTAAATTTTTAAATATGCTCTTCGGATGGATTCCATTTTCAGTTGGAGATATTTTATACGCAATTTTGTTTATTTTCATCCTAAAAAATATTTTCACCGCCATAAAAAACAAAAAAATTTCTTTAAAAAATACATTATTCAAAATTGGCGGATTTATTTCAATCCTGTTTTTTCTTTTTCATTTAAACTGGGGATTAAATTATTTTAGGCAGCCAATTTACAAAACCCTAAATTTTGAGATTGAAAAATATTCCACCAATGAATTGATCGATTTTACGGAAAAACTGATTGCTAAAATCAACCGGGTGCAACTTTCCATTACTAAAAATGACACTCTCATTGTAAATAATGCTTTTAACAATCCTGAAATTCAAGAAATATCCTACAATGTTTACGATCAATTTCAAGAGAAATATCCACAATTCCCGCATAAAAATTTAAAGGTCAAACACTCGCTGTACAGTTTGCCGTTAACTTATATGGGATTTGCCGGATATTTAAATCCATTAACAAACGAAGCCCAGGTAAATTATTTAATACCAAAAAACACTTATCCAATGATTGTTTGTCACGAATTGGCGCATCAAGTGGGAATTGCTTCAGAAAGCGAAGCCAATTTTATGGGGTACTTGGCAACCACAAATTCTGACAATGTTTATTTTAATTACTCGGGATATTTGATGGCAGTTCGTTTTTGTTTGTTTGAAATTTCTCAAAAAGAACCCGAAAAATTTGAATTGCTTAAAATTAAACTCCATCAAGGAATATTAAAAGACATTCGGCAAGGCGAGGAATTTTGGGAATCTTACCAAAATTGGTCTGAGCAATATTTTAAAACATTTTACGATTCTTTTTTAAAAGCAAATAAGCAAAAAGACGGGATGAAAAGTTATAACAAAGTGGTGGTGCTTTTAATAAACTATCACAAAAACAAGGAATTATAGCGGTTGTTTTCTTCCTTAAATATTGGTAAAAATTATTTTGGCTTTCAAAAAAATACTGCTTTTTTTATTTTTCCGGCAAGTAATATGAAATCATTAATATTTTATTAAATTGCTAGCCAATAAAATCATTATAATGTTAAATAATTAATTTTCTAACTAAATTTTAAACTTTTTTTTAATGAAAAAATTACTTTTAGTGATGCTGTTTTTGGGTACACTCAGCATAAAAGCCCAGGAATATTTTCCGGCAAATACGGGTGTAAAAACAACAGAAACAAGCATAATTGCGTTTACCAATGCTAAAATTTACATCACACCCACCCAAATTATTGAAAACGGAATTTTACTGATTAAAGACGAAAAAGTAATTGATGTAGGCACCGCTGTTTCTATCCCTAAAAATGCCCAAATTATCGATTTAAAAGGCAAATCTATTTATCCTTCTTTTATTGATTTATATTCAAGTTTCGGCATTGAAATTCCAAAAACAGCACAAACAAATATACGAAATTCAAATACTGCACCACAATATGACGCCAGTCGTGAAGGTTATTATTGGAACGATCATATTCGTCCGGAAACTAATCCTGTTTCTCTTTTTAAATTCGATAAAAAACAGGCTGAAGAATTGTTGAATGCTGGTTTTGGGGTGGTAAATACACATTCGCAGGACGGAATCATTAGAGGAAACGGACTTCTAGTCGCCTTAAATCCGAATGCCACAGATGCTTATCGTATTTTAGATTCGCGTTCGGCACAATATTTATCATTCAAAAAAAGCGCCAAATCAAAACAAATTTATCCAAATTCCTTAATGGGAAGTATGGCGTTGATTCGCCAGGCTTATAATGATGCTTCCTGGTATTCAAAAGGATTGGCAAAAAACAAGGATTTATCGTTGGAAGCAATCAATAAAAACAAAAATCTGGTTCAAATATTCGAAGCAGGCGGAAAACAAAATAATTTGCGCGCCGATAAAGTTGGCGATGAATACGGCATTCAATACGTGATTGTTGGCGGCGGCGACGAATATGAAAATATTGAAACAATCAAAGCCACCAATGCAACGTATATTATTCCTGTAAATTTCAGAAAAGCTTATGATGTGAGCGAACCTTATTTGGCTGACGAAATTGCGCTTGGCGATATGCGAAAATGGAATCAGGAACCTTCCAATTTGCAAATATTATATCAGAATAAAGTTCCTTTTTCATTGACCACAAACCAATTGAAATCAATTTCTGATTTCAATAAAAATCTGCAAAAAGCTTTTGATTACGGCTTTGATAAAACGGCAGCTTTAGAGGCTTTAACAACGGTTCCCGCAACTATTTTGGGAAAATCAAATGAAATTGGATCCTTAAAAAAAGGCAGTTATGCCAACTTTTTAATCACTTCAGGAGAATTGTTCGATAAAGAAACTACGTTGTATGAAAATTGGGTACAAGGCTCAAAAAATACCGTAAACGATATGAATGTTAAAGAAATTGCTGGAGATTATACACTTTCTTTAAACGGCAAAAATTACGATTTGTCCATTAACGGAAAATCTCCCAAATTAAAAGTTGCGATTAAAGATGGTGAAATCAAATTAAAATCAAAATTAATTTATAACGACAATTGGTTAAATTTGATGATTAACAGTCAGGTTGATTCCACAAAATTCAACCGACTTATCGCGCGGGTTTATCCAAATTCCGACAATTTAAGCGGAACGGCCACCGATGAAAAAGGAATGGAATCCAAATGGAATGCCATCAAAAAAAGTGACGCCAAAGAAAAAGAGAAAAAAGAGGCCATTGCAAAAACGATAATTTTACCTGTCACCTACCCTAATATTGCTTTCGGTTTAACTGAAAAACCTAAACAGGAAACCATTTTATTCAAAAATGTAACAGTTTGGACAGGTGAAAATGAAGGCATTTTAAAAAACACAGATGTATTGATATCAGCTGGTAAAATCACAAAAATCGGCGAAAATTTATCAGCAAAAGACGCGAAAATAATTGATGGAACCGGCAAACATTTAACCGCCGGAATTATTGATGAACATTCCCATATTGCAACGGTTGCCGTAAATGAATCGGGGCAGAATTCTACCGCTGAAGTCTCTTTGGAAGATGTTGTGGATGCTGACGATATTCAAATTTACAGAAGTTTGGCCGGCGGCGTTACCACGGTTCAAATATTGCACGGTTCTGCAAATCCGATTGGCGGCCAAGCAGCGCTCGTGAAATTAAAATGGGGAGAAACTGCCAATAATTTATTATACAAAAACAACGATAAATTTATAAAGTTTGCTTTGGGCGAAAATGTAAAACAAGCCAATTGGGGAAATACGGAAACAGTGCGTTTTCCTCAAACCAGAATGGGTGTTGAAGAAGTTTATATGGATTATTTTCAAAGAGCAAAAGAATATGATGCTGTTAAAAAAAGCGGAAAACCTTTCAGAAAAGATACAGAAATGGAAATTTTGGGGCAAATATTAAACAAAGAACGCTTTATTTCTTGCCACTCTTATGTACAAAGCGAAATAAATATGTTGATGAAAGTTGCCGATAAATTCAACTTTACCGTGAATACTTTTACGCATATTTTGGAAGGTTATAAAGTGGCTGATAAAATGAAAGAACACGGCGCAGGCGGTTCAACATTTTCAGACTGGTGGGCTTTTAAATATGAAGTAAAAGATGCAATTCCTTATAATGCAGCCATTATGCATAAAGTAGGAGTTACCGTTGCCATCAACTCGGACGATGCAGAAATGAACAGACGTTTGAATCAGGAAGCAGCTAAAACCATAAAATATGGTGGATTAAGTGAAGGAGAAGCTTGGAAACTGGTCACTATCAATCCGGCAAAATTGCTTCATATCGACAACCGCGTTGGAAGTATTAAAGTTGGAAAAGATGCAGATGTTGTTTTGTGGAACAACAATCCGCTTTCCATCTATGCAAAAGCAGAAAAAACAATTGTTGAAGGCGTTGTTTATTTTGATACTGAACGAGATTTACAATTAAGAGCACAAGTAAAAGATGAACGAAACTCATTGATTAATATGATGTTAATTGAAAAAAATAACGGAAATGACGTTCAATCTCCTAGTAAAAAAACACCGGTACATTTTCATTGCGATACTGTGCTAGAATATTAAAACCAAAAGAAAATGAAAAATCAAACCATATACAACCTGCTGTTTTTATTTTTAACGATAGCAATTTCAGCACAGCAAACTCCGGCTTCTAAACAAACAACCTATTTCAGTATTGAAGGCGCCACAGCGCATTTAGGGAATGGCGAAGTCATTGAAAATTCCTTAATAATGTTTTCCAACGGAAAAATTGCGTTTGTTGGCAGCGCTTTAGGGAAAATTGCCCGAATGGGAACAATCATAAATGCAACAGGAAAACATATTTATCCGGGATTCATTATCACAAATTCAAGTTTGGGATTGGGAGAAATTGATGCGGTGAGATCTACTTTAGACGCAAATGAAATTGGCGGAATGATTCCGCATGTTAAAAGTTTAATTGCCTACAATGCCGAATCGAAAGTGGTTGAAAGCGTGCGGCCAAACGGTGTTCTTATCGGACAAATAACACCAAGAGGCAGTGTTATTTCAGGAACTTCTTCAATTGTGCAATTTGATGCGTGGAATTGGGAAGATGCCGCTCTAAAAGTTAACGACGGAATTCATTTAAACTGGCCGCAAAGTTTTTCTGAAGGAAGGGCTTGGCGAGGTGAAGAAGAAGGCCTAAAACCCAATAAAGATTATTTAAAAGAAGTTGATAGAATTGTTTCTTTTATAACCAACGGGAAAAACTATTTAAACTCTTCAAAATCGCCAAAAAACTTGCCTTATGAAGCTTTGGAAGGTTTGTTTAATGGTTCACAAAATTTATTTATTCACGCCAACGGCGTAAAGGAAATTACGGATGCCGTAAATTTTTCCAAAGAAATGGGAATCTCCAAATTGGTGATTGTAAACGGAAATGATGCCTACAAAATTGCCGATTTTTTGGCTTCAAACAACATTCCTGTAATCATTGCGAGATCACACCGTTTGCCAAATAGCGAAGATGACGATTATGATTTGCCCTATAAAACCGCAAAATTATTGGTTGAAAAAGGTGTGCTTGTGGCCATAGGCATGGAAGGCGGAATGGAACGGATGAACTCTAGAAACTTGCCTTTTTATGCAGGAACTTGCGCTGCTTTTGGTTTGGACAAAGAGGACGCTTTAAAATTAATCACTTCAAACGCCGCCAAAATATTGGGAATCGATGCTTTTGCGGGAACATTGGAAGTAGGCAAAGACGCCACGCTGTTTATTTCTGAAGGCGATGCTTTGGATATGCAAACCAATAAACTGACTGATGCCTTTATTCAGGGAAGAAAAATAAGTTTAGAAACCCATCAAACGGAATTATGGCAACGCTACGATAAAAAGTACAGCTCACCAGAATAATTTAAAAGCCCTGAAAAATTTCAGGGCTTTTTTTATAATTAGCGCTGTTTTTAAAATTTTAATTATTAGTATCTTTACGGCTTATTTCAGCAACATGCACAAACAAATTACAAGCCCACAAAATTCTTATGTAAAAGAATTGGTTCAGCTTAAAGAAAAGTCACGTTTACGAAAGCAAACACAAACATTTTTAATTGAAGGTTTGCGTGAAATTGCATTGGCTATTCAAGGAAATTATGTAATTCAAACCATTTTGGCCGCCACTTCAATTGTTCAGGAAAGCGAAATTGAAAAACTAATGAATGCTGCGGATTATCCAATTGAAGTGATAGAAATTTCTAAAGAAGTGTATCAAAAATTGGCTTTGCGTGAATCTACTGAAGGAATTTTGGCAGTGGCAAAAAGCAAGGATTTATCTTTGAAATCAATAAAATTTAAGAATAAAAATCCTTTGATTTTGGTTGCTGAAGCACCAGAAAAACCGGGAAATATTGGGGCACTTTTAAGAACTGCAGATGCCGCCGGAATTGATGCCGTACTTATTGTCAATCCGAAAACCGATCTATACAATCCGAATATCATTCGCTCAAGCATTGGCTGTGTTTTTACAACGCAAATAGCGACTGGTACAACTTCAGAAATTATTTCATTTTTAAAGGAGCACAATATCAACATTTATGCGGCAGCTTTAACAGCCTCTGTGGAATATCAAACCATAGATTACACAAAACCCAGCGCCATTATTGTAGGAACAGAATCAACCGGATTAACAGAAGAATGGCTGCAAAGCACTTCAAAAAATATCATTATTCCAATGCGGGGCGCCATTGACTCTATGAATGTTTCCGTAAGTGCAGCAATTATTTTGTTTGAAGCTGTGAGGCAACGGGAAATTGATAATTGATAAAAGAGACTATATCCATAATGAAACCAGTAATCGATTAAAAAAATGACTTCAGAAACACTTTTCTACCTATTAATCGCAATCATCACTGTTAAATTTTTATTTGACACTTTTATGGATTCCTTAAATGCAAAACATTTTAATGATGCGATTCCGGCTGAATTGGAAGGAATTTATAACGAGGAGGAATATTTAAAATCCCAGGCGTATAAAAAAGCAAATTATAAATTTTCTGCGATAACAAGCTGCATTTCCATCATTGCCACACTGCTCTTTTTTATTTTTGAAGGTTTTGCTTTTGTTGATCAAATTGCACGAAGTTTTTCCGACAATAGCATTGTCATCACCTTAATTTTCTTTGGAATTATCATGTTTGCAAGCGATCTGTTTTCACTGCCGTTTTCTTATTATTCGACATTTGTGATTGAAGAAAAATTTGGCTTCAACAAAACCACAAAAAAAACATTTGTGTTAGATAAAATAAAAAGCTGGTTCATGATGATTATTCTGGGTGGCGGCGTTTTGGCATTGATCACTTGGTTTTATCAACTAACAACCACCAATTTTTGGTTGTATGCCTGGGGATTAATGACTTTTATTACAGTTTTCATGAATCTTTTTTATTCAAAATTAATTGTCCCAATTTTCAACAAACAAACGCCTTTGGAAAATGGTGAATTAAAAAATGATATTGAAAATTTTGCAAAAAAAGTGGGCTTTAAACTCGACAATGTTTTTGTGATTGATGGCTCAAAAAGATCCACAAAAGCAAATGCTTATTTTTCGGGTTTTGGGAAACAAAAGCGCGTTACGCTTTATGATACTTTAATAAATGATTTGGAGACTAATGAAATTGTGGCTGTTTTAGCCCACGAAATTGGTCATTACAAGAAAAAACACATCATTTACAACCTGTTTTTTTCCATTTTATCAACCGGATTAACGTTTTATATTTTATCATTATTGGTTGGAAATGCAACCTTGTCGCAGGCTTTAGGTGTTGAAACTGCAAGTTTTCATATTGCACTTATTGCCATCGGTATTTTATATGTTCCTATTTCTGAAATTACAAGCTTGCTGATGAATGCTTTATCTAGAAAATTTGAATACCAGGCCGATGATTATGCTAAAGAAAATTTCAATGCAAACGCTTTAATTTCAGCCTTAAAAAAATTGTCTAAAAATAGTTTGAGTAATTTAACGCCACATCAATTATATGTTAAAATTCATTACTCTCACCCCACGCTATTGCAACGATTCTTAAATTTGAAAAAATAAATACAAATAAGTTGGTTTATCAGGTATAATCCCTATTTTTAAACGATGACATACAATTTATCCATAGAAGAAGAGAATAAAGAAATTGCAAGGCGCTACAAAGATTTGTTGAAAGGTGCCTATCAAACTTTTACGGATACCGATAAAAAAGAAATTAGAAAAGCTTTTGAATTGGCATTGGAAGCGCATAGCAAACAACGCCGCCTAACTGGAGAACCCTACATATTTCATCCTATCGCTGTTGCCAAAATAGTTGCCTACGAAATTGGGTTGCACGCCACTTCTATTATCGCTGCTTTATTGCACGATGTTGTGGAGGACACAACCTATTCTATTAGTGATATTGAGAAAATGTTTGGCGAATCTGTTGCAAAAATTGTTTACGGATTGACAAAAATTTCTCACTTAAAAAAAGACCAGGACGCATCCATTCAAGCAGAGAATTTTAGAAAAATGCTCTTGACTTTAAACGATGATGTAAGGGTTATTTTGATAAAAATTGCAGACAGGTTACACAATATGAAGACTATGGATGCAATGCCGGCGGACAAGCAAGTGAAAATTGCTTCGGAAACCTTGTATATTTATGCACCGCTTGCACACCGATTAGGGCTTTACAACGTAAAAACAGAATTAGAAAATCTTGGGTTGAAGTATACCGAACCGGAAGTTTATAATGAAATCGAGGACAGAGTTACACAAAGCAAGGAAGAGCAAGATAAATATATTGAAACATTCTCCAATATTATAAGAGAATCATTAGATAAAGAGGGGTTTAAATATTTCATAAAAGGCCGCAGAAAATCGATTTATTCCATTCATAAAAAAATGCTTTCCCAAGGGGTTAATTATGATGAGATTTATGACAAATTTGCCATTAGAATCATTTATAAATCAACGCCAAAAGATGAAAAATTTGATGCCTGGAAAATATATTCCATTGTAACTGATCATTTTAGACCAAATCCAAGCAGGTTACGCGATTGGATCAGCCAACCAAAATCTACCGGTTACGAATCGCTTCATATTACCGTAATGGGTCCGCAGGGAAAATGGGTTGAAGTGCAAATTCGTTCAGAAAGAATGAATGAAATAGCCGAAAAAGGCTATGCTGCCCATTATAAATATAAAAATGCAAATGAGCGTGAAAGCGGGTTGGAAGACTGGCTGAATAAAATTAAGGAATCTTTTGAAAATGCCAACGGCAGCGCATTGGATTTTGTGGAAGATTTTAAATTAAATCTTTATGCCAAAGAAATTTTTGTATTTACGCCAAATGGAGACTTAAAAGCGTTACCTAAAAATGCCACGGCATTGGATTTTGCCTTCGCCATTCATACTCAAGTTGGAATGAACTGCAGAGGCGCAAAGGTAAATGGAAAGTTAAAACCGATAAGCCAGGTTTTGCAAAGTGGCGACCAGGTAGAAATAATTACTTCAAAAAGTCAGAAACCAACAATTGGCTGGCTGGATTTTGTGGTAACCGCCAGAGCGCGAAATAGAATTAAAAATGCGTTAAAAGAAAGCCAAAAAAAAATTGCCGAAGACGGAAAAGAGGTTTTGACGCGAAAACTCAAACATTTAAAAATAGAACTCAATGAAAAAGTAGTCAACGAACTTGTGACGCATTTTAAACTGAGAACAAGCCAGGATTTATTTTATAGAGTGGGTATTGGTTCAATTGACAACCCTATGTTAAAGGAATTTATCCACAAACGAAACAATGCTTTTGTAAGTTTCTTTAAAAATAGAATTAAACGCAGTGCAAACAAGCAGGAACTTATTGAAAAAGATGAAATTGTAGATAAGTATGATTCTTTGGTTTTCGGGAAAGAAGAAGAACACTTGGATTATAAAATGTCTCCCTGCTGCAACCCAATTCCGGGTGATAAAGTATTTGGTTTTATCACCATAAACGACGGCATTAAAATTCACAAACAAGACTGTCCAAATGCCATCAGTTTACAGGCAAATTATGCCTATAGAGTTTTAAATGCCAAATGGATAGATTCCACAAAACAGGAATTTAAAGCCATCATTAAAATTTACGGGGTTGACCACGTTGGTTTGGTGAATGAAATTACTCAAATTATTTCAAATAATATGAACGTAAATATTCATAATTTAAATATTTCAGGTGATGATGGACTTTTTGAAGGAAACATTACGGTGAGTGTCAAAAACAGATCACAGCTTCAAAAATTATGCGACAACCTTAAAAAAATTGAGGGTATTGATACGGTAGACAGAATTTATAAACATTAAATTTGTTCACAATTCAAAGTTAATAAATATGCAACTTACCTGCCCCTTTATTAAAAAAATAGCATTAAATTTGTTCAGTTTTAAAACTCAATTTCGATAATTATGAGTAATGAAGATCAAAAAATTGTAAAGGCTGTTTTTGTAAGTTTTCTTGAAGCAAACAGTCATAGAAAAACGCCTGAGCGATTTGCTATTTTGCACGAAATCTATAATTTGGACCATCATTTCGACATTGAGTCACTCTATATCCAAATGAAAAACAAAAATTATAGGGTGAGCAGAGCCACACTTTACAATACCATTGAATTATTATTGGAATCAGGTTTGGTAAGAAAACACCAGTTTGGCCAAAATCAGGCATTCTATGAAAAATCATATTTCGACAAACAACACGACCACGTTATTTTAACCGATACCGGTGAAGTCATAGAATTTTGCGATCCACGAGTTCAAATTATAAAAAAAACCATTGAAGAAACTTTTAATATTGATATTCACAAACATTCACTTTATTTCTACGGAACAAAAAAAACAAACAACAATTAATATATAATTTAACAAATGGCTGTAAATTTATTACTAGGACTGCAATGGGGAGATGAAGGGAAAGGCAAAATTGTAGACGTCCTCACGTCTAATTACGATATTATTGCTCGATTTCAGGGAGGTCCAAACGCAGGGCATACTTTAATTTTTGATGGACATAAACACGTTTTACACACCATTCCTTCTGGTATTTTTCACAAAAATGCGATGAACCTTGTTGGTAACGGCGTTGTGATTGATCCCGTAATTTTTAAAAAAGAATTAGAAAACTTAGAAAAATTTAATTTAGACATAAAATCTAAACTGTTAATCTCCAGAAAAGCACATTTAATTTTACCAACGCATCGTTTATTAGATGCAGCGAGTGAAACTTCAAAAGGAAAAGCAAAAATTGGCTCAACCTTAAAAGGAATTGGCCCAACTTATATGGATAAAACCGGAAGAAACGGTATGCGTGTTGGCGATTTAGAATTGGAAGACTGGAAAGAAAAATACCACGCATTGACAGAGAAACACCTTAGAATGCTTGAATTCTTTAAAGTTGAAATTGAATATGATTTGACGGAACTGGAAAAAGAATTTTTTGGAGCTATTGAAGTTTTAAAACAACTTCCTTTTATTGACAGTGAAGAATATTTAAACGAAGCCATCAGAAACAAAAAAACCATCTTGGCGGAAGGTGCGCAAGGATCTATGTTAGATATTGATTTTGGAACGTATCCTTTTGTAACTTCTTCAAACACTACTGCAGCCGGAGCTTGCACGGGTTTAGGCGTAGCGCCAAATAAAATTGGCGAAGTTTTTGGAATATTTAAAGCCTATACCACACGAGTTGGTTCAGGCCCCTTTCCTACGGAATTATTTGATGAAGATGGCGCAACTATGGGAAGAATCGGACAAGAATTTGGTGCCACAACAGGAAGACCTCGCCGTTGCGGCTGGTTGGATTTGGTAGCGTTAAAATATGCTATTCAAATTAGTGGTGTTACCCAACTGATTATGATGAAAGGCGATGTGCTTTCTGGATTTTCTACACTTAAAGCTTGTACTTCCTACAATTATCAAGGAACGGAAATTAGCCACTTGCCTTATAACATTGAAGAACACAATGTAACGCCTATTTATACCGAATTTAAAGGTTGGAAACAAGATTTAACCGGAATGACAAGCGCAGCAACAATGCCAAAAGAATTGATCGATTATATTAAGTTTATCGAAGATTTTGTTGAAGTACCCATAAAAATTATTTCTGTTGGTCCAGATCGAAAGCAAACAATCATAAGATAAAAAACAAAAAAGCTTCAAAATTTGGAGCTTTTTTATTTTAATTGGTTTTAGAAATTACATCCTACTTTTTCATTAGTTTTGTAACAAAATAAATAAGTTTGAAAAAAATACTTTTCGTCGTAATCATTTTTGTCAGTATTTCAGGATTTTCCCAAACAAAAAAAATTAAAATCCTTAGCGCAGACAACACATTCGTAAAACCTGAATATCCAGGAGCAACAATTTCTGTCGGAAATGTTTTTATCGAACACGAAGGCGCAACATTGCGTTGTGACAAAGCCTATATTTATCAGGAAAAAAAGTTGGTAAAATCGATGGGAAACGTTGTCATAAATCAAGGTGACACCATTGTGCAAACCAGTAAATATGCTGATTATGACGCAAATTCAAAAATAGCGACTTCTTGGGGAAATGTGGTTTTGAAAGATGATATGATGACCCTGCAAACGGATACATTAAAATTTAACAGGGAAACACAGCAACTTTATTACAAAAGTGGCGGAACCATTACTGATGCCACCAATGTTTTAAAAAGCCGGATTGGCGATTACTATTTACGCACCAAAAAATTTCAGGCATTTACCAATGTCGTGGTTACCAATATAGACAGTAAAGTGGTTTCAAACCACCTCGATTATTATACCAATACAGGCATTGCCGATTTGCACGGCCCATCAACCATCACAAGCAAACAAAATTCAATTTATACAGAAAAAGGACATCACAATTCAAAAACAAATATTTCCCATTTTTTAAAAAACTCTAAGATATTTTATAACGACAGAACCATTGAAGGCGATAGTTTATACTACAATAAAAACATTGAATTTGCCTCTGCAACAGGCAATATCATTGTGGTGGATACCATCAACAAATCGATCATAAGAGGTGGCTATGCCGAATATTTTAAACTGAAAGATTCTGTTTTTATCACCAAAAAGGCGGTGGCAATTTCACTCATTGAAAAGGATTCTGTTTATATTCACGGCGATAAATTAATGGTCACCGGAAAAGTTGAAGATCGCATTGTGCGGGCTTTTAATCGCGTAAAATTCTTTAAATCCGATTTGCAGGGGAAATGCGATTCTTTAATAACCTTCGAAAAAACAGGTTTGACCAAATTGCTTGTAAATCCGGTAATGTGGACCCAAGGAAATCAAATAACAGGAGACACCATTCATTTAATATCGAACCCAAAAACAGAACAACTCGACTCCTTAAAAATATTGAACAATGCCTTTATGGTGCAAAAAGATTCTGCAGGTTATAGCCAATTGAAAGGAAAAAATATGTACGGGCGATTTGAAAAAAACGAACTCAAATCATTGGATGTTGTCGGAAATAGTGAAGTTGTTTTCTATGTTAGAAATGATCTTCAGGAATTGGTGGGAATTACCAGAATGAAAAGCAGCAAAAATATTTTTATCATTATGGAAAATAACGAAATTGAAACCATTGATTTTATTGAAAAGGCCGATGGAAAAACCTATCCGCCATCTAAACTCCCTGAAAATGAAAAACTTTTAAAAGGATTTATTTGGAGGGAAAATGAACGTCCGCTCAACAAAGATGGTATTTTTATTTATGATGATTTAGATGCCAAAAAAATAGAAACTAAAGTAAAAACAAGAACTACAGCAAAAGAAGTTACCAAAAATTGAAAGAAGAATTTTTCAAATACCAAGCACAAACATCCCCTCACCCATTGGCCATAGAAATTTCGCACGCCAATGGATGTTATATTTATGGGGCCGACGGCAAGGAATATTTAGATTTTGTCGCGGGAGTTTCTGCAAATACACTGGGACACAATCACCAAAAAATTTCACAAGCCATAAAGGATCAGGTAGATAAATACACCCACGTGATGGTTTATGGCGAATTTGTGCAACAGCCCCAAGTTGATTTGTGTAAGTTATTGGCTGATCATTTGCCGGCGCCATTAGAAACCGTTTATTTGACAAATTCAGGAACAGAAGCCACAGAAGGCGCATTGAAATTGGCAAAACGCTTCACGGGAAGAAGCGAAATTATTGCGGCAAAATTTGCCTATCACGGAAATACCCAAGGTGCTATGAGCGTTTGCGGTGCCGAAGAACAAAACAGTGCTTTCAGGCCCTTAATTCCCGGCATCAAATTCATCACTTTTAACAATTTAACCGATTTAAATAAAATAACCGCCAAAACTGCCGGCGTTATTTTAGAAACCATCCAAGGTGGCGCAGGTTTTATTGAATCTCAAAATGATTATTTAAAAAAGGTTAAGGATAAATGCGCTGAAGTTGGCGCTTTACTCATTTTAGATGAAATTCAATCGGGTATTGGCCGCACGGGGAAACTCTTCGGATTTGAAAATTACAATATTGTTCCCGATATTATTGTTGCAGGAAAAGGTTTGGGGGGCGGAATGCCAATTGGCGCGTTTATTTCTTCCTTTCAAATTATGGACTGTTTAAAACAACATCCAAAACTTGGACATATCACCACTTTTGGCGGTCATCCGGTAATTGCTGCCGCTGCGCTGGCAACGCTCAAAGAATTGCTTAGTTCAGACTTAATAGCGCAAACACTTCAAAAGGAAGCTTTATTCAGAAAATTATTGGTCCATCCTTTAATTACCGAAATTAGAGGAAGAGGATTGATGCTTGCGCCGATGGTTGAAAGCAGCGAAATAGCCTCTAAAATAATTATGGAATGCTTGAATCGAGGATTGATTATGTTCTGGCTTTTGTTTGAAGGAAAAGCATTAAGAATAACGCCACCGCTTACTATTTCGGAGGATGAAATATACAAAGGCTGTAATATAATTATTGAAGTTTTAAATGAAATTCTAGCCGAATACCACCAATTAGATTAACCTCCCCCCTACTAAACTCTTATCATATAACACATTAGTTAAAAT
>Ga0209231_1000746_pt1 | contig 15667 bp, 15 predicted proteins | sample Deesub45470m_DNA_FD_188086 | JGI IMG/M metagenome (GOLD analysis project Ga0209231, IMG submission 188086) | Deep subsurface microbial communities from North Pacific Ocean - 450_OLKR46/470m Metagenome (SPAdes) (version 2) | ecosystem: Environmental > Terrestrial > Deep subsurface > Unclassified ... | reverse complement strand
CGCCCGCCCCTATGCCGTCACCAACCTGCTCCGGGTCGGCGGCTTTCAGCAGGTGCTGCTGGAGGTTAAATTTGCCGAGGTAACCCGGCGCTCCAGTCGCGATTGGCAGGCCGCTCTAGGGGTTACCGGCCAGGGACAGGACCTGCAGATCGCCGCCGGCATCGGGGGGCTCGACGTCTCTACCGGGGTTCCACCCGGCCTCAGCCAGGGGAGCCTGCTGCTCAACTTCGCCGGCAATCAGGCCAATATTTTCGCCAAACTCGACAACCTCACCGCGGCTCTCAAGTTTCTTGAAGAAGAAGGGCTGGCCCGGGTTTTGGCCGAACCCCGCCTGGTGACCCGCAGCGGGGTTCCAGCCAGCTTTCTGGCCGGCGGAGAATTCCCGATCCCGGTGATGCAGCAAACCGGCGGCAGCAACGCCATCACCATTCAGTTCAAAGAATTCGGGGTCAGCCTGAAATTTACCCCGGTGGTCCTCAGTGACGGCAAAATCAGCCTGCAGGTCGCCCCGGCGGTCAGCGAAATCGTCCTGGGCGATCCCAGCCGCATCCCGACCGGCATCCAGGGGGCCAACTTTGTCGTCCCCAGTCTGACCACCCGCAAGCTGGAGACAACAGTCGAACTCTACGACGGACAGACCCTGGCTCTGGCCGGATTGCTGCAGGATACCATGCGGGAGTCGGCCAAAAAGATTCCTGGCCTGGGCGATCTGCCGATCCTTGGCTCGCTGTTTCGCAGCTCCAATTTCATTCAGAACAAAACCGATTTGCTGATTGCCGTCACCCCGCATCTGATCAAGCCCAACCGGGAAGGGACTCTGACCTATCCTGGTGAATTCATACAAGTCCCTTCCCGTTATGAATTCTACCTGGAAGGCCGGCTTGAAGGCGCTCGCGCCCCCAACGACATTTCAGCCTTGAGCCAGCACGGCTTTACCACCCGTCGTCTTCCCCTGGAACAAAAGGGAGGATTGGAGGGCGACTTTGGCCATGAAGCCCTCAAAGCGGTGGAAAGGAAAGAGCCATGATCCGACTGTTTCTGGCGGCGGCCCTGTGGTTCGCCCTGATGGGCTGCGCAGCTTTGGAAGAAGCCTATTACGTCGATCGCGAATTCGGCATCGCAGCTCAAAACACCTGGGATCGCCAGGTCTCCCACCCCGATCTGCGCCATGCCGGCAACCTCCCCCGGGGCCTCGACCCGCGCACAGCCGAGGGAACGCTGCAGTCCCTGCGCCCAGGCAACCAAGCGGCCCCGACCCCATCCCCAGGCCTCCTCATTCTGCAATAGTCAGGGAGCACTCCGTGGTTACGAATCGCCAAATTACATGGTTTTGCCGCAACAGACCGAACGGCACCACGCTCGCCAGCACTCTTTCGGTGGCAGTCCTGCTGGCTGGCCTCACGGCCTGCACCCCAGTGGCGCAACCCCACAGTGTAGAATCGACCCTGTCGCAGCTTGGCCCGAACAGGCCGCTGGCTGAAAGCCGACTTGCCGGCATGTCAACCGCCGATCTGCTGGCGGCGGGGCAGGATTATCTCAACGCCAAAAACACCCAACTGGCGCGCCTGCATTTCGCCATGGCCCTGCAGCATGAACCAACCAATCCCACCGCCTTTGTCGGCATCGGTCAGGCTCTCTATCTGCAAGGGGAAGGCAATCAGGCTCGGGAATCCTTCAGCCAGGCCCTGAAAACCGACCCCTCCAATAGTGCCGCTCTGCTCGGCATTGCCCGCATCTACCGGGAGCAGGCCTTCCACAGCACCGCCATCGAATATTTGGAGCGGGTTCTGGCTGACGCCCCCGACCAGGTCGAAGCTCTTTCGGAAATGGCCATGAATCAGGACGCTATGGGGCAGGAAGCAGCAGCCGAGGCCCTGCATCGCCAGGTCGTCGCCTTGAGACCCCAGGATCCATCGGCCTTCAACAACCTCGGCTTCAACGCCCTACTGCAAGGGCATTATCCCGAAGCGGTGGAGGCCTTCCGCCAGGCATTGATCCTGCGGCCCGATGATAAACAGGTGCGCAACAATCTGGCCACCGTTCACGCCCTCAATGGCGACGAAGACCTTGCCCTGCAGCAGTTTGAAGTCGCCGTTGGCAAGCCGGCAGCCTACAACAATCTCGGTTATATCTACATGACTCAAGGGGAGTGGGACAAGGCGGAACGGGCCTACAAAAAGGCCCTGGACCTCAGCCCAATTTTCTATCTGCGGGCCCAGGAGAACCTGGAGCGGTTGAACCGGATGCGGACCAAATCCGAGGATTAAGACTACTGTTATTGACCGAATTCTGCTCATTCATTCCGCGGTCAGGACTTGACTCCAGAGTATCCAGACGATATTTTAATCCACCCCCTGATCACCCATTTCGGACCATTCCATGTCGAGCCCGCTCATACTGCTGGTGGATCAATCGAAATTTTTCCTGGAAATCCAAAAGGGTTTCCTGAAGAATACCGACGCCCGCATTGTTTGCGTCGGTACCACTCGGGAAACCCTCGATTGTCTGCGCCGGCAACCCGCCAACCTGGTCTATCTGACCAGGGAACTGCCTGGAGATGACGGCCTGCACTGCTGCCAGGCGATAAAAAAAGACCCTGAACTAGGCCACATCCCGGTGGTCATGCTCTACGATGCCGGAGCCCCTGCCGAACGGGAGCGTTGTCTGAAAGCCGGCAGTGATGGGGTTCTGTCCCGGCCTCTGGAACGCCGCAGCTTTCTCGATGAGGGGCGCAAGTTCCTGTTCAAAGTGGAGAGACGTGAGCCCCGGATTCCTTGCCAGGCATTGGTGGTCTTTCGGTACAGCGGCGTCAGCTCCTACGGCACCTGCCATGACTTGAGCCCCGGGGGAATCTATATCGCCAGCAACCGGCGGGTACAGATCGGTGATCGCATCACTCTGAGCATGGTACTCCCCGGGGGCAACGACCAACTGGTTGAAGCCGGTGGGCGTATTGCCTGGCTCAATCCCGGGCCACGACAACTGAGCAACTACCTTCCTGCTGGGTTCGGAGTGGAATTTTTTGAGTTTTCGCCCGGTTGCTCCCTGTTGCTCCAACAGTTCCTGAAGCAGCCCCCCTCCTCCCTCTCCCTGGCCTGATCGGCCTAGCCCTCAACCTCCCCAGTTGCAGCTTCCCACTGGGCAATCGCCAACCGCAGCGCCTCCGGCATGCGCCGCGGTTTGCGCCGGGCATAGTCGAAACAGACCAGCGCGGTGGAGCCTTCTGCGGTCACCTCCCCTTGCCGCTCGATCCGATACTCCATTTTCCAGGAGGAGTTTCGAACCTCCCCCACCCGCACCCCGATCTCCAGAGCCTCCCCCAGAAACATTTCCGCCAGATAACGCACCTGAGCTTCCGGCAGGATGACCCCGCACCCCTCCCCAAGGTCGAGTTCAGAAAAGGGCCCGAGAGCCTGCAGATAACCGATGCGGGCGTCCTGGAAATAATGCAGGACCGCGGCGTTGGAAACGTGGCCGCCGTAGTTGATATCGGCAATTCTCACCTGGTACGGCAGGATGAAGCGATAACCTTGCATGCTCGGCCTCCTAGTCAGTGTTGGCAACGGGGACAGAAATAGCTGGCCCGCTGGGCGATGCGTTGCTGGCACAGGACTGCCCCGCACCCCGGGCAGGGCTGGCCACTGCGGCCATAGACCCGCAATTGCTGACTGAAATAACCAGGACGGCCGGCGGCATTGGCAAAATCTCGCAAGGTGGTGCCGCCAGCGGCAATCGCCGCGCTCAGCACCTCGCGGATCGCCTCGGCCAGGTCCTCGAAGCGAGCCTTGGAAATCCGTCCGGCGGCGCGCTGGGGATGAATGCCGGCCCGGAACAGGGCCTCGCTGGCGTAGATATTGCCAACTCCAACCACCACCTTTTGGTCCATGACAAAGGACTTTACCGTGGCGCGCCGCCCCTGGGCCAGGCTGTAGAGGTAGTCACCGGTCATTTCCGGGGCAAAGGGTTCCGGGCCGAGCTGGCGGAGTAAGGGATGGCTATGGGGGTCCTGTTCGATCCAGAGCAAAGCACCAAACCGCCGCGGGTCATGATAGCGCAATTGCTGGCCATCGCTTAACTGCAGATCGACATGATCGTGTTTGCCGGCCGGGGTGGTGCAGGAGACCATGCGGAGATGACCGCTCATCCCCAGGTGCAGCAGCATGGTTCCATGATCGAAGGCTATCAGCAGATATTTGGCACGGCGGCTGAGCCCGCGGATGGTTCGACCCCGCAACAACTCGGCCAGATGAGGCGGCAACGGCCAGCGCAGAGCCGGCGTGCGCACCAGAACCTGAGTCACCTGCCGGCCGAGCAGATGGGGGATCAAGCCTCTCAGTGTGGTTTCGACCTCGGGCAATTCCGGCACGGCTAATCCTTCCCCTGCAGCCAATGCTCCATCCGCCGCTGCAGAGCGGACAAATAGTCGGGAGTCTCAAAGGCCCCTTCCGCGGGAGCCCAGTCAGGCCAATCCTTGTCATCGATGGGCCGATAGGGTCCATCCTTGGATTCGAAAAAGACCGTGCCCGATTCCAGACAGATCACCGAATGCCACAGCCCTGGGGGCACATCGACACCGAACACCCCGGTTCCAGGCCCCAACAGCACAACCTGCTGCAACTCGCCGCCATCGTCAAACAGGCACAGGGCGAGTCGACCCTGCAGGGCGATGAACGTTTCGGCCTTCAGTGGCGTCGAATGGCGATGGGGTCGGACGTAGGTTCCCGGTTCCAGGGCATTGAGCATCCGCTGGCTGGGTGCGGACAGATCGGTATGAAGATTGAGGTTTTGACGCCGGCGGGGGTTGGATTTGGCGCATTGACTGAGTTGCCGGCACAAGGCCTGATCGAGCAAAGTTACGGAGGACATAGCCAAAAACACTCCTCAGAAAAAAACCTGGTCCTTCACCTGCTCGAAGGCTGTCCAATCAATCTCCTCGATCGCTCCGGCGAATTCATGCCGCTCCAACTTCTGACTGGAGAGATAGCGCCAACCTTCGGCAGTCGATAAAAAAATGGAGAGTTCGAAGGTTTCGGAAGCCTCACCCTGATAGGTAGTGGCCAGATAGAACAGCACCCGGGCTTCGCTTTCACCGATCTCCTCCCGCAGCACCCGGCATTGATTGATCCGATAATCCCGCAGCAGTTCCCCCCGACCCTGTTGCAGATAGCCCTGGCGTTGCGGGTACAGATTGCGAAAGGGAGAATCAGGGTGGTAGCTGTCGTAGATAAATCCGAAATCCCCCCGTTGAAAGGCGGAGCAGCGGGCATCGACCAACTGCGCCGGAGTCAGATCAGGGGCGATGACGGACAAGGGTTCGCTGCTGGTTTTGGCAAGACAGCACTGCTTGTACTTCCGGCCGCTGCCACAGGGGCAGGGCTCGTTGCGGCCAGTCTTCATCCCTCCTCCTTCAACCGCGGGTCGAGGGCATCCCGAATCCCTTCACCGAGGAGATTGTAGCCGAGGACCGTCAGCAGAATGGCCAACCCGGGAAAGGCCGAGAGCCACCAGGCGGTTCCCAGGGTCTGTTTGCCGGCGATCAGCATATTGCCCCAACTCGGGGTTGGCGGCTGCACGCCGATCCCCAGAAACGACAGGGCGCTTTCGGTGAGAATCGCTCCGGCCACCCCGAGGGTGGCAGAGACCAGCACCGGGGAGAGGGCATTGGGGAGGATATGGCGGAAGATAACCCGCCCGTCGCTGGCCCCGAGAGCCCGGGCGGCCTGGACGAAGTCCCGCTCCCGCAGGGAGAGGAATTCGGCCCGCACCAGACGAGCCACCCCCATCCAGCCGGTCAGACCGATGATGATCATGATGTTCCAGATCGAGGGTTCGAGAAAGGCGATGACCGCCAGGATCAGAAAGAAAGAAGGGAAGCAGAGCATGACGTCGACAAAGCGCATGATCAGCGAGTCGACCCAGCCACCATAGTAGCCAGCCAGGGCTCCGAGCAGAATGCCGATCAAGGTGGCGATACCAACAGCGACAAAACCGACCAGCAGCGAGATCCGGGCCCCATAGAGAATGCGGGTCAAGACATCGCGGCCGAGGTCATCGGTTCCGAGGAGATAATCTGCGCCGGGCGCTTGCAGTCGGGCGGCGATATCGATGGCACCTGGATCCCCGCCGAGAATCGGCGCCAGCATCGCCAGGGCAAACATCACGAAAACGATCGCAGCACCGGCCAGAGCCATGCGATTTTGCCGCACCCGCTGCCAGAGGACCTCCCGAAAAAACGATTGGGGGCGACTCCCGCCCATAGCACTCACCTCGAAAGACCTCAATTTATTTGAGCCGTTCATATTCCCGCAAAGAAAGAACACCCTTGTCGAGAAGAACCCGCAACAGTTGCTGAAACTTGTCGTCGGTCTGCGGACGGGCCAGACCGTTGAACAGCGGCGCCAGCGCCGAAGCAGGCGGAGCGCTTTCCTTCACCGGCGCGGGGGGATCCGATTCCTGCAGCGCCTGGGGAAGACCGTAATAGTGCTCGATCGACTTGCGGATTGACTCTTCGGACGCCAGTGCCGGAAAAACCCGACAACCGGTCATGAACTGCAGCGCATCGATCACCGGCAGATTGGCCGGATCGGCCATGGCGACCAGCAGATTCAGGGTCCCGGACATCTCTTTGCGATCCACCGGGATGACATTGAACTCCCGGGCCTTATCCGCCGGAACATAAGCCAGCAGGTCGGCAGCAATCACCCGTTTGGCCAGATCGACCCGGGGCAGATTAAGCTGCTCGGCCAGAAAGGCCAGCAGTTTTTCCTCGGCCACGTATCCGAGCTTGACCAGCGAAGCCCCTAGTCGCCCCCCCCAATGTCTCTGGTGGGAGAGCGCAGAATTGAGCTGGAAGCCATCGATCAACCCGGCCTTCAACAACATTTCACCTATTTTCAGACTTTTCCGCTGCAAACCGTCCTCCTGTCGAAACGCCTATAGCTTCTGCAGCATAGCAGGGAATCGGCGATAATGGCAAAAGTTAAATCAAAAGAGGAGGTTAAGGATATTTTGAAGGCCTACGGCCGAAACCGACAGGCCCCTGCCCGCTAGGTGCGAACAGGGGCCCTTATCGGTTTGGAACAAGGCAACGATCGGTTAGAGAATAGTCAAGCTCAAAGACTTGGTCATTGCCACGAAAGGAGCGCCGGTCACTTCAGCCGAAATGGTGTAATTGCCAGAGGCTGCCAGAGTGTTGAGGTCGCGGCCACCGTTAGCCTGCAGTTGGGTGTTCAGTGCAGTAATGCCGAAAGAAACGCTGTTGCCGCTGGCCGTTCCCCAGAGAGTGCTGGCCATGTCGAATACGATCAGGGCCCCCGAACCGGTGAGACCTTCAACATGCAGCGGATTGCTCCCCTTGATCAGGGAGAGGGTGCCATCGGCGGCAACATTGGCCGTCAGTCCACCAATCGACAGAATGATGCTGCGGCCATGGGTGGCATCAGCAATGGTCAACTTCAGCAGCACGTCGCTGAAGCTTTTGGCCACTCCGGTGGTGTTGGTGGCCGAACCGCTCACGGCAATGGACAGCGGCAAAGAGGACAGGTTGAGAGTCGTCGGCAAGGCGGCGGCGGTCCAGGACTGTGGCCCAGCGTTGGTGGTCAAAGTGAGACTGGCGAGGGAGAGTTTGACCTGGGAGGTGACAACCGTCCCCAGATTCTGGGTGGCGGTGGCTGCCGCTGCTTCAACCACTGCCAGAATGGCCCCTTCGGTCACCGTGGCACCGGGCGGAATGGCCCCAGCCACACTGGTGGCAATGGCCGCCATGGCATCGCCGAAGGCGGTCAAGCTGGTGATTTGCAGGTTGGGATCATTCAAGAAGGCAAAAGCGCTTTGCGCAGCAGTCCCGACCAAAGCCGGAAGATTGGCGTCAATATTGGCTGCAGTCAAGGCCGGAGCAGCGGCAATGGTCATTCCCAACCGCTGCAACACCACCTGCTGCTGAGCCCAGCTTCCGACCCCCAGGGAACTGAAACCGCCAAGGACCTCTTCGACGGTCTTGACCGCCAGCATCAGCTCACGTGGCACCGCGTTGGCGGAAAAGTCCAGGGTGCGGTAATCGGCCACGCCCGCCAGTGCATTGAGTTGCGCCACCAGAGCGGCACGTTGCGGCCCTGCAGGGGTCATTAACTCCATGGTGGTCAACATCGACATCACCTTGGCACCGGCCGGAGCAGCCATATTGCGGGCGGCAACGTCCTGACCGGCCCCATTGAGGGTCAGACCCCCTTCGGAAATCAGGTCGTAGGTTTGAGTTGTTGCCCCGTCGAAGGTCAGGGTGAAGTTACCGTTGGCATCCGACTGGGTAAAGGGCTCGGTCGGATCGCAGATTTTGTTTTTATTGAGATCGGCGCAGACTTTGGCGTTTTTCACCGGCGCCTGAAGCAGCCGGCCCGATTCAGTGAAGGTCTGAACGCTCCCCGGAGGAGCATCGAGATTGGAGCCGCTGCTGCAACCGCCAGCAACCAGCAGGGTGCCAGCGGCGAGCAGGGCGAGGGTGGATTTTAATTGATGAGCTTTGGCCATTGATTCCTCCTTGAGAATGAGAAAAGGCCCCTGTTCCAGCACCGCTACGGCACTATTGAAAGGGGGATTTTAAAACCGGGCAGCCACCCCCAGATGGACGGTGCCATAGTCGTGGTCGTAACTGGTTTGGGTATAGCGATTGTAGAGAAAGGGGATGACCCCGTTGAGTTGCCGGCGATAATAGGTCGCCCCCAGATTCAGCGCCCAGCGGGGCGTCAGCGGCCAAATCAGATCGGCCTTGAGGATATGGTTGTCTTTGACGGCATCGAGACCGTCAGGCCGGTCCAGGCGCAGATATTCGTAGCGCAGATTCCCCTGGGTACCGAAAGGACCGGGACCGTAGAGATTGAAACCGAGCTTGCCGTAGGTCTCGACCCGGTCCTGCTGCAAAGGGAAATCGGCCGCCGCGGTCGAAAAGGTGGTCCCGACAATTTGATTCAGGTTGCTGTCAATGGTGGAATCGATCCAGCTTCGGCCGAGTTCCACAAACAGAGCCGGCTCCCAGCGTCCCAAAGTCCAGCCACAGCTGCCGCGAACAAAAGGGGTCAGATCAAACAGATCCTCCACCGCTACATGCAATCGAGGAGTGTTCGCGCGGGGAAAGAAACCGGTTCCCGGGCCGTTGCTGATGACCAGGTGGGTTGGAGTTTGGGAGACGGAATAGTTGCGGTTGATGCGTTTGACGAACAGGTCTATCTCGGAGATGGAGCGGATGGTCTGGTCGCCGGCGCGATTAATTCGGGCGCCGAAATCAACCGCCCAGGCCGAACGCCCCTCACTTGCTGGACGCACCAACTGCCGAACCGAGAGTTCGTAGCTATCGATGTCCATTTTCAGCAGGCCGTTGTCGAGATTGCGCCAGCTGTACTCACCGTGCAACATGGTGGCGGGGAGCAGCCCCCAGTTCGCCAGCAGTCGCGCCCCTTTCAAATCTCCCAGACCGGCAAAGGTCTGGGCGGTTTGCGCCGAAATCTCCCGCTCGCGAAAGTCGAACAGGTCGATATGATCGTCCATGCGCAGATGCAGCGCAGTCAACTCCACCACCCCCACAGGAAGCACCGCGACCCGGGAGAAGTCGAGAAAATAGTCAGAACCGACAGCTTTGGCCGAGCCGGGGAGTAGAAAACCCCCAACCAGCAGCGCCAGCACCACCAACCAGCCTGGCGCCAATCGCCTTTGACAATTTCGCATGTCCAACATTCCCCTCCAGGGAAGGCCAAATTTCGGCCTTTGATTCAGCCGCCGCCACCTCTAACAGTCAACACTTTGACTTTGGCAGCAACAGAACATTGGACACTTCAATTTTTACGCCAATTCAGCACAGGGTTTGGCCATTGAAGGCTAACACCCTGAATCGATTAGCTGGATAATTTTCCCACCTGCTGCTCCCAGGCCCAGGCGCTGCCGACGATGACGGAAAGGTCGTCAAAACGCGGTGTCCAGCCAAGATTCCGACGGATTTTGCCGCTGTCGGCCACCAGTTCCGGCGGGTCTCCATCGCGGCGGGGGGCGGTGACGACGGGAAAGTCGACCCCGGTCACCGCCTTGGCCACTTCGATCACTTCCCGCACCGAGGCACCGTGGCCATAACCGCAGTTGAAGACCTCGCTCTCTCCGCCCCGCAGCAAATGCTCCAGGGCACAGAGATGGGCGCTGGCCAGATCGTCGACATGGATATAATCGCGGATACAGGTCCCGTCCGGGGTCGGGTAATCGGTGCCGAAGACCTGCAGTTGCGGATAGACCCCGGCGGCGGTTTTCAGCGCCCGGGTGATCAGATGAGTCGGGTTCTTGTAGTGTTGGCCGATGCGGGCCTGCAAATCAGCCCCGGCGACGTTGAAATAACGCAGGGCGACGTAGCGAAAGCCCGGGTCGGCGGCGGCCAAGTCACTGAGCAACTGCTCGGTCATCCGCTTGGAGGCGCCATAAGGGTTGATCGGCGCGGTCGGGGTCATCTCGCTGACCGGCATGATCTCAGGCTCACCATAAACTGCGGCGGTGGAGGAGAAGATCAATCGCCCCACTCCTTCCTGACGCAAAACCTCCAGCAGATTCAAAGCATGGACAGTATTGTTGCGGTAATACTTGAGGGGATGGGAAACGCTTTCTGCCACCTCGATGGAGGCGGCGAAGTGAATCACCCCATCCGGCCGAAACTCCCGCACCACCTCGGCCAGACGCTCCTTATCCGCCAGATCGCCAATGACCAGATCGCCATAAAGCACGGCCCAGCGATTGCCCGTCGACAGGTTGTCGTAGCTGAGCACCTGATAGCCCGCCTCGCCCAGCGCCTTGACCACATGACTGCCAATATAACCGGCCCCGCCGGTCACCAGAATCCGTTGTTTCATCGTCCCCTCCCTTGATTCAGTCCCAAAAACATTCAACGCCGACCGATACCAAAATACTCGAAACCATCGGCCTTAAGAGTTTCGGGATCATACTGGTTGCGGCCGTCGAATATAATGGCCTGGCGCATCATCCCCTTCATCGCCTGATAATCAGGATGGCGGAAAGGCTTCCACTCGGTCACCAGGATCAGGGCATCGACATCCTCCACCGCATGGTACTGGCTGCGGCAAAGCTGCAGTTGGCCGTTTTCAAACCAGGGGGCCGGGAGCTCCTGGCGAGCATTCTCCATCGCCACGGGATCATAGGCCTTGACCTTGGCCCCGGCTGCGAGCAGCGCCTCCAGCAGCACCAGTGCGGGGGCTTCGCGCATATCGTCGGTTCCGGGTTTGAATGCCAGGCCCCAGAGGCCGAAGGTCAGATTCTTGAGATCGCTGCCGAAGCGAGCACTGATTTTCTCAAACAGCACCTTCTTCTGAGCTTCGTTGCGCCGGTCAACCGAAGCCAGCAGCAACGGCTCCAGTTGCTGTTCCTCGGCCATGTGGATCAGCGCCTTGACATCCTTGGGAAAGCAGGAACCGCCATAGCCGCAACCGGGATAGATGAAGGAGTAGCCGATGCGGCTGTCCGAGCCGATGCCGAGGCGCACCTTCTCCACATCCACCCCCAAACGGTCGCAGAGGGCAGCAATTTCGTTCATGAAAGAGATCTTGGTGGCCAGCATGGCATTGGCGGCGTACTTGGTCATTTCCGCATCCCGCACCCCCATCATCTGAATCCGGTCGTGGTTGCGGGTGAAGTCGGCATAGAGGGTGCGCATCAGCTTGCGGGCCGGTTCGCTATCGGCGCCGATGACAATGCGGTCAGGGCGCATGAAATCGTCCACCGCCGCCCCTTCCTTGAGAAATTCCGGGTTACTCACCACATCGAAGGGGATCTCCACCCTGCGCCGCTCAAGCTCGGCGGCGATGACCGCCCGCACCTTGTCGGCGGTGCCGACGGGGACCGTCGATTTATCGACGATCACCGTGTACTGCTGCAGATGCTCGCCGATCTCCTTGGCCACCCCAAGCACGTACTTGAGGTCAGCCGAGCCATCCTCCCCCGGCGGGGTGCCGACGGCGATCATCAGCACCGCCACATCGCCCATGGCGGCAGCCAGGGAGGTCGAGAACAGCAGCCGGCCGTCGCGAACATTGTTACGCACGATCTGGTCAAGCCCCGGCTCGTAAATCGGTAGAATTCCTTCGTGTAATTTATCGATTTTGCGCTGGTCGATATCGACACAGGTCACCCGGTGGCCCATTTCGGCAAAACAGGCGCCGGAAACCAGGCCGACATAACCAGTCCCGATCACAGTTAAATTCATAGTCAATCTCCCTTGGATTCAATATCTCTGGCAGGGCAGCCCCGCCGCCCGCAATTACAGAACGATCTGTTCGATCCCCAGCGCTTCCAACTTTTGCTTCAGCGTCGTCTTGGCCTCCAGATCGCCGTGCACCAGCCGCACCAGCTGCGGCTTCTGGCGCATGCGGGCGATAAAGTTGACCAGACCCTTCTGGTCGGCGTGGGCCGAATAGCCGCCGATGGTGTGCACCGCGGCGGCAATGGTGATCTTCTGTCCATCCAGCACCACGTAGCCACCGCGAGGCCCATACTCCTGAATCACCCGTCCCGGGGTGCCGAAGGCCTGATAGCCGACGAACAGCACATCGGTGCGAGCATCGCCCAGCAGGGCTTTAAGATAATTGACGATCCGCCCGCCGCTGCACATGCCGCCGGCAGCCAGCACCACACAGGGTCGACCACTGCGCTGCAGCGCCGAGACGTTTTTCAGATGATCGCCATGGCTGTCGATGGTGGTCAACTGCTCGAAGCGCAAGGGATGCCGCCCCGAATGCAGCCGCTGCCGCGCCTCGCCGTCCCAAAAGGGGCGAAGGGTGCGATAGACCTCGGTAAAACGCGCCGCCAGAGGCGAATCGACGATCACCTCGAGCTCGTCCCAGGCCAGCTCGGCCGAGGCCTTGCGGCTGCGATTGCGGAAGATGATATCTTCCAGCTCGTAAAGCAGCTCCTGGGTGCGGCCGATACTGAAGGCCGGGATCAGCACCGTCCCCCGGTTCTGCAGCGCCCGTTCCAGCACCTGCTGCAGCCGCAGCCGCCGCTCGGCCCGCCCCTCGTGCAGGCGGTCGCCATAAGTACTCTCCAGAACCACGACATTGGCGCCGTAGGGGGCTTTCGGTGCCGGCAACAGCGGCGCGTAAGGGGCTCCGAGGTCACCGGAAAAGATCACCCTCTCCCCTCCCCGGCCGCCACTCTGCAACTCCACGTAGGCCGAACCGAGAATGTGCCCCGCCGGCTGCAACCGCAGCCGCAACCCGTGGGCCTCACAACCGGCGACCTTCTGCCAATGGCCATAGGGGATTGCCACCATCTGCTGCCGTAAACGTTTCAGCACCCCCTCCACCAACCGCGCATCCCGGCTGATGCCGACCTTCACCGCATCCTCCAGCACCAAAGGGAGCAGCAGCGCCGAAGGTTCGCTCAAATAGATCGGCCCCCGGAAACCAGCGGCCAGCAGATAAGGAATCCGCCCGACATGGTCGATATGCACATGGGTCACGATCAGCGCGCGGATGTGCTCGATGGGAAAATCAAGCTCCAGCCGCCCTTCCCCGGCGCCGCCTTCAGACTCCTCCGCCCCCTGGAACAGGCCGCAATCGACCAGTACAGCGCAATCGGAGGCCAGGCGCAGCTCATGACAGGAACCGGTGACGCCGGTGCGGGCGCCGTGGTGGATGATTTCTGGGTAGGTAGGCATGGGAGGATCTCCAGGGTTAGGGGAAGATCGAGGAAAGGCGGCTGGGGGAGAGGCTCGGCAGCGGCGCCTTTGGGTTTGTCCCTGGCCAAATGCCGGCTGAGGGGCACCTTAAACCAACCACCCCCAAGCACCGCGCAGGGTAATGATCCCCAGTACCGTCAGAACCGGATAAACGATCCAGATGGTGTAGCGCTGCCCGAAAAACGACACGACCTTGATACCAATAAACAGAATAACCGCGCTGATGAAGGGTTGTGAAAGGTGATGCAGGTTTTCATTGGTCGAAAAAACCACCGCCAGCAATATGGTGACCGCCAGCAGAAGGTAATCCAAACTTGCCAAAAAGAACCGATTGCCACGCCGAAAGATTCCCAGCAGCAACACCAGCGCCAGCACCGCCAAAAACAACAACTCACTCAGCCGGCCAAGAGTCAGGCCTTCGAACAACGCTTGCTGGCTCGTCCCTTCAAGGGTGAACTCGATCACCAGAAGATTGACGTAAAGCAGGACGAGTAGAAAATGGTTGGCAATATCCCGGGTCTGATAAAGCAGAGTCATGCTGACCACCAGCAGCAAGCCGGCCATTTGCCACAGACCATCCTCAACTTGGTTGGCAAATACCACGGCAAGAGCCAAGTAACTAATCACCAGGAGCAACAGCAGCGGCACCAGACGTTCAGCAGCCTGCGCCACCCACTGATAGGTGACCGTTTCCCGGATACTGCCCGAGGAATCCTTGCGCAACAGATCAAATCGATCCTTGTTGACCCGAAGCAGGTGTAAGCCGAAATAAAAACCCAGAGTCAGAACGACGTAAACCGACAGCAACGCCCATTCGACAACCCCATTGAACAACACCGCCACCAGCGCCCAAAACAAAGAAACGCCGTAAATGACAATCACGGTGAAGCGGTGCTGGAAACCCATGGCCAGAAACTTGTGATGCACATGGGTTTTGTCCGGCTCAAAAGGACTGGTCCCAGCCAAGACCCGTCTGCTCATGACCAGCAGAGTATCGATTATCGGTACGCCGAGAATCAACAGCGGAGCGATGGGACTGACTGAACTCCCCTCCCCTTGAGAAATATGGATGGCCAGAAAGGCGAGGATAAATCCAAGGCTCAGGCTGCCGGCATCTCCCATGAATATTTTCGCAGGGTAGACATTGTATTTCAAAAAACCGAGCAAAGCCCCGAACAAACCGGAGCAAAGCACCATGGCGGTGGTGTTGCCGTCCAGCCAGGCCAGCACGAAAAAGGCAGACAAGGCGATGGAGGCGACTCCACCGGAAAGCCCGTCGAGGCCATCGATAAGATTCAAGGCATTGATGACCCCAACCGCCGCAAACACAGTAAAAGGAACAGCAAACCAGCCAGGTAATAAAATTTCGCCGGAGCCGAACAGATCACCCAGGCGAGTGATGGTCAGGTTGCCAATCACCACCGCCATCAGGCAAGCGGCAATTTCACCGAAGAATTTCCGCTTGGGAGAGAGTCCATAAAGATCATCGACCAGCCCGGTGCAAAACAGGATCAACCCGCCAGCGAGAATCCCCCGCACCTGCGGAGACATCTCAGCAAACACCAGCATGGAAAACAGAAAGGCCATGAAAATGGCCACCCCACCTAGGCGGGGTATTTTCTGGCTGTGCACCTTGCGTTCATCGGGATTGTCGACCACATCGACCGCCAGGGCCCACTTGCGCAGAAAGGGGACCATCAGCAGCGCTGTAAACAGGGAGGTAATGAAGATGTAGAAGTACAGTTGCAAGAACATCAATAAGATCCCGGAATCATTGCAGCGTGAATTAATATCCGCCATTCTGGATCAGCGAACTCAATTCCGAACCTGATTAGCACCAATCTTCCGCTGGTCGCTGGCGCGACATATTCTGACACGACCGGCACGTAACTTCATGGCATTGCTCCTAAGGAGGTGTGCCGTGAAGATGAATCGGATCCAGTTCCAAGCTGG
>Ga0209231_1000745_pt1 | contig 15693 bp, 13 predicted proteins | sample Deesub45470m_DNA_FD_188086 | JGI IMG/M metagenome (GOLD analysis project Ga0209231, IMG submission 188086) | Deep subsurface microbial communities from North Pacific Ocean - 450_OLKR46/470m Metagenome (SPAdes) (version 2) | ecosystem: Environmental > Terrestrial > Deep subsurface > Unclassified ... | reverse complement strand
GGAGTTAAATTATCACTTACTTTTCCTCCTATTGTACCTCTTATTCCTGAAATTGATTTTATTAATGACATAACTTAAATTGAGTTTTCAAAGATAATTGTTATAGTTGTAATAACGAAAAAAAAAGCTGTATCAATTGATACAGCTTTTTATATTATAAAATATTAGAGAATTTTATTTCCCTTCCATTTTTTTCTTTAATGCAGCTAAATCACCACCTAAATCACCAAGAGTTGTTTTTTCGGCAGTATCAACACTTTTTTGCTGTGCAACCTTAATGTTTTTCTCTTCTTGAGCTTTAAATATTGATGTGTGAGAAGCTACTACACGTCTAAATTCTTTGTTAAATTCAATAACTTTGAATTGAGCTGTATCACCTTTCGCTAATTTAGAACCATCTTCTTTAATTATAAAACGGCTTGGCACAAATGCTTCAACTCCATCTTCTAAAGAAACAATTAGTCCTTTATCACTTTTATCTTTTACAGTTCCTTCGTGAATTGAGTCTATTGAGAATTTATCTTCATGAGCATCCCAAGGATTTTCATTAGTTTGTTTATGACCTAAATTTAATTTACGTCCTTCAATATCTAATTCTAATACTTGAACTTCAAGTTTATCACCTACAGATACGAAATCTGATGGGTGCTTAATTTTCTTAGTCCAAGAAAGATCAGAAATATATACTAAACCGTCAATTCCTTCTTCTAATTCAACAAAAACACCAAAGTTTGTATAGTTACGTACAGTACCTTCATGAGTTGAACCTACAGGATATTTCTCTGCAATGTTAGTCCAAGGGTCTGGATGTAATTGTTTAATTCCTAAAGACATTTTACGATCTTCTCTATCTAAAGTTAAAACTTGCGCTTCAACCTCATCACCTACAGATACGAAATCTTGTGCTGAACGTAAATGGGTAGACCAAGACATTTCTGAAACGTGAATTAAACCTTCAACACCTTGAGCTACTTCGATAAATGCACCGTAATCAGCGATTACAACTACTTTACCTTTTACAGTATCACCAACAGCAATTTTAGCATCTAAAGCTTCCCATGGGTGAGCGTTTAATTGTTTTAAACCTAATTGAATTCTTGTTTTCTCATCATCAAAATCAAGAATAACAACGTTTAATGTTTGATCTAATTCAACCACTTCACTTGGGTGATTAATTCTTGACCAAGATAAATCTGTAATGTGAACTAATCCGTCAACACCACCTAAATCAACAAATACTCCGTATGAAGTAATGTTTTTAACAACACCTTCTAATACTTGTCCTTTTTCTAATTTACCAATAATTTCTTTTTTCTGAATTTCAATATCAGCTTCTATAAGTGCTTTATGAGAAACTACAACGTTTTTAAATTCGTGATTGATTTTCACAACTTTGAATTCCATTGTTTTTTCTACATATTGATCGTAATCTCTAATTGGTTTCACATCAATTTGTGAACCTGGTAAGAATGCTTCAATTCCAAAAACATCAACAATCATACCTCCACGAGTTCTACACTTCACAAAACCGTTAACTACAACACCTGTTTCGTGTGCACTAATTACGCGATCCCAAGCTTTAATAACTCTCGCTTTTTTATGAGATAATATTAATTGACCTGTACTATCTTCTCTTTTATCTACTAAAACTTCAACAATATCTCCAACTTTTAAACCTGGATTGTAACGAAATTCGTTTAAAGAAATAACACCTTCAGATTTAGAATTGATATCAATAATTGCTTCACGATCAGTTTTTCTAACTACAACACCGTCAATTACTTCACTTTCATTTACAACACCTAAAGTACCATCTAAAGCTGCTTCAAATGCTTTGATATTTTCTGCATCAATAGCTTCAATACCTTCTTCATACATATGCCAATCAAAATTAGCTAAAAATTCTTCAGGCTTTACTTTTTCAACTTTAGGAGCTTCTACAACTTCTTCAACAACAGCTTCTACTTTTGCTTTTTTTGCTTTTGGAGTTTTTACTTCTTCTGAAACCTCATCAGTAACTTCTTCTTTTGCAGCTTTTTTAGCTTTTGGAGCTTCAGCAACTTCAGATATTTCTTCTTTCGCTTCTTCTTTTACAGCTTTTTTAGCCTTTGGAGCTTCTACAACTTCAGACACTTCTTCTTTAGCTTCTTTTTTAGTTTCTTTTTTGGCTTTTGGAGCCTCAACAATTTCAGACACTTCTTCTATTGTTTCTTTTTTGGCTTTCGCCACTGTTTTTTTTACTTCAGTAGCTTCTACTTGCTCTTCCGTTTTTTTTGTTTCTTCAGACATATTAGCTGATGATAATTATTTGTATCTTATTGTTATTCAGATTTTTACACGATAATAACGCAAAGAGATGATTTATATTTTTTTTTCTTAAATTCCTTTTAAAATCTGCTCTCGTTTAAAGGAGTGCAAATTTAGGGAATTTATTTTTTATAACAAAAAGATTATGAAGGATTTAATTGAAATGAAAGTCAAAAGTCAATAGTCAATAGGCAATAGGCAATAGGCAATAGGCAATAGGCAATAGGCAAAAGTTTAAAGTTTAAAGTTTAAAGTTTAAAGTTTAGAGTTTAAAGTAAACATCATACTATTTTAGAAAATGATGAAATGTGTTATTCAATCCAATTTTTAAAATCCTTTACACGCTCTCTGCTAACTATTATTTCAGATTCATTATATGTTTTCAGAATCAATTTTAATCGGCTATTTGAATAGGAGATGATGTCTTTTATTGCATTCATATTTATGAAAAACTTACGGTTTACCCTAAAAAAGGTTTCTGGCTGTAACTTTTCTTCTAACTGCTCTAGAGTTTCATCAATTAAATAACTTCTATTTTCAATAGTATGAATATTTGTACCCTTATTTTCACTGTAAAAACATTCAATTGCATCTACTGAAATCATTTTAAGATGTTGACCAATTTTAACCGTAAATCTCTTTTTATAATTTTTTTGATAGGGTGAAATCAGATCTTTAATTTGTTCAATATTTAGACCAATTTTAGGAGTTAAAACATGCGAGTTTTTAAATTGATTTACTGCGTTTTCAAGTTCATCAGTATCAATCGGTTTTAATAAATAATCTACACTATTTAATTTAAAAGCCTTTAGGGCATATTCATCATAGGCCGTAGTGAAAATGATAGCACTCTTAACTTCAACTTCTTCAAAAATTTCAAACGATAAGCCATCTGAAAGTTGAATATCTAAAAACAGCAAATCTGGGTGTTCATTTGTATGGAACCAATTTACAGCTTCTTCTACGGAATGTAGCATTGCAATAGGCTCAATATGAAGTTCATTAAGCATTCTGCTTAGCCTACGTGCTGCTGGCTTTTCATCTTCAATAATTACTACTTTCATTTTTTTATCGGGTATTTGGTATCTGGTATCTGGTATCAAGTATCTGGTATCAAGTATTGGATATTGGATATTTAGGCTAACTAACTTTCAACTTTCCAACTTTCCAACCTTCCTACTTTGAACTTTGAACTTTTAACTTTTAACTTTTTTTCTACTCCCAAAATTCGCGTTTATCCTTATCCATATATTCTTTTATTTTACGATCTTCCCAATCTTTTCCTAATAAAAAACCCATTCCAAATACGTTAAAGGCATGAAATAAAACTCCTATTCCCCAAAAAATTGCTGTATTATAGGTTTGCCATTCCCACAAATCTTCAAATCCACCACCTGAAAATGTTCTTGATAGTATTAAAAAGGCATTTACTATTAAATAAACTGATAAGTGAACATAAAACCCTTTTATTGCTTTTACTTTCTTTTTGGCTTTTATATATTTTTGTTCTTCAAAATTTTTATTTTCCATGACTTTAAAATTTACGATTATTTTCTTGATCCATTAACTCCTTAATTTTGCGATCCTCCCAATCTTTTCCAAACAATAAATTATTTCCAAAAACTCCAAACCCATGAAACGCTAATCCAATTCCCCAACCCAGCATTGGCCAAAAAAACCACCAATAATTTGGAGAAGTCATATAATTTATAAAAAATAAAAATGGAATTACTAAACAATACGACAGTAAATTTGAATAAAACCCTTTAATATTATCTACTCTTTTCTTTGCTCTTCTATATTTTTCTTCTTCTGTATAAAATGTTTTCATTTTCTTTAGTTTTATTTTGCTGTAAGCATTATGCTTTAAGCTGTTTTATTAATTAATTTTGTTTTAAATTATCTCTCGACTTCGCTCGAGTAGACAACTTTAATTCAATCTTTGGTCTTCCAACTAATAAACTTTTCAACTTTAGACTTTAGACTTTAGCCTTTAATCCTATTCCCAATATTGTTTACGATCTTCATTCATGTATTCTTGAATTTTACGATCTTCCCACTCTCTTCCTAGAAATGGATTGTATGCAAATGCTTTAAATCCTTGAAATGCTAAACCTATACCCCAACCCATTATTGGAAACCAAAACCAATGAAATTCTGGTGTATATTTTAAATTGATAAAGATTAAAAAAGGAATTACAATGCAATATGCTATAAGACTTGAATAAAACCCTTTTATTTCTTCAACGCGCTCTACCGCTCTCATATATTTATTGTTTTGTTGTGTATCTGATGTTTTCATAATTGTTGTTTTTTGTGTAAGTAGTGGTAATTTTACAGTAAAATTCACAGTGTCGTTTTCTACCAAAACCTTTTTTAAAGTTAATAAATGATATCTCTCTACAATATTGTTTAGTCCAACCTTAGTCCCTTTTTCCAATACTGTTTTAGGATTGTAATTATTTGTGATTTTTAAGTAACCATTTTCTTCAGTGATGATAACTTTTAATGGGTTTTCTTCTGAAACCACATTGTGTTTTATTGAATTTTCTAACAGTAATTGTAACGATAACGGAATAATTTTTAATTCTAAAGAACTTGCTTTTTCTGGAATTTCAAAAGAAACCGCATTTTCAAAACGCATTTTCAACAACTCCATATAGGTTTTAGCAAATTGCAATTCTTCATCTAATTCAATTAAATCTTTACTTTTTTGTTCTAAAACGTATCTGTAAACTTTAGACAGTTTAGTTGTAAACCGTTCTGCTTGTTTTGGATTTTCACTAATTAATGATGTTAATACATTTAGACTATTGAACAAAAAATGTGGATCTATTTGACTTTTCAACGATTCATATTTTGCAGTCTCTGTTTTTGCAACAATTTGCTGTTCTTTTACTTTATTTTCGTTTAATGCTTTGTAAAAAAACAACGCATGAAAAACCAAACTAATTATTAAAGTCATTACAAACCCAAATAAATAGTAAGCTCCAGCATTTTCATCATTCGTAAATCTTTCAACAGGATTGCCAAGAATAATAACCAGAGACACAAACCTTAACAAAACCAATCCAAGCATTGTTATAATAACTGAACCAACTGCCCCAATAAGTAATCGCTTTTTCGAATCCTCTTTCCAACTATATTTTTGCTCAATATATCCATAAAAATAACCATTAAGAGCACATAATACAATTGCATACATAAAATGCATACTAAGTATCTTAAACAATTCACTGAAAGGCAAATCAAATCCGTTTTTTGTTAATGAACGTTCAATAAAAAACAGTGCGAATGCTAGAATTGCTGCTATTTTTACAATATATTTTAAGCTGAATTTCATTCAAAATTGGTTTATGTATTATTACTGCAATTTAAAACTTAATTTCTAAAGTTACATCTTCATCCATCAATTCAAATTTTGAACTTTCAAAATCTGGTGGACCAAAATTCATAACATTGTTAGATGTTCCATAATTTTCTTTTGGCATACCATTTTCTTGAAAATCCATTCGCCCATTTTCATTTTCATCATGAAAACAAATGATGGCATATTCGCCTTCTTCTAAATTTTCAAAAACCACGGCACTAATTCCATTATCAATAGCTGAAGCTTTACTGTTTAATGGTTGTTTCATAAAATTTTCTTTATTGTAAAGTGCAAATTTTACATTCCCATTATTGTTTAATGCATTAACGACCTTAACTGTTACTGTTTTTCCTTCTAAATTTCCGTTATTTTCTTGTGCTTTCATTAAAAAAATCGATGAAAATAATAGTACAATTGTTAAAATTAAATGTTGCATACTTTAAATGTTTTAGTTAATATTTTTTTTACACATCAAAAGTCTTTCAAATTTGTTCATTTTAAAATTTTAACTTTCCCAATTGTAGTTTATGATGGCTGAATTGTAAAATTTGTTTCAAATCAAAAATTGTTGGATTATAAATTAACCTTAATAGTAAAACTCATTATAAAAAACCCTAACATTCGTCATCTTTTTAAATAAAAAAGTTTGTAACTTTATGGCACTTTATTTATTTAAAATCTTAGATTATGAAAATATATGATGATAAACACATTAAAAATGTTGCTTTTGTAGGCGCACATAAAAGTGGTAAAACTACATTAGCAGAGACCATGCTCTTTGAAGCTGGATTAGTCAACCGCCGTGGTAGTGTAGAAAACAAAAACACTGTTTCAGATTACCACGAAATTGAACATGAAAGAGAGACTTCCGTTTATGCCACTCCACTTCATACCGAATGGCGCAATTACAAAATAAATATTATTGATACTCCTGGCTTAGATGATTTTATAGGTGAAATCGCATCAACAATGCATGTTGCAGATTCAATCGTAACAGTTATTAATGCACAACATGGTGTTGAAATTGGTACTGAAATTATTTGGGAATACGTTGATAGATATGGCCGCCCAAGTTTATTTGTAATCAATCAAATCGATAACCCAAATGCAGATTATGATGAAAGTTATAAAAGCATTGTTGAATTGGTAGGGAAAAATGCAGTTAAAATACAATATCCACTAGTTGTTGATAAAGCACAATGTATTATTGATGTGCTTAAAATGAAAATGTACAAATTTGGTCCTGATGGCGGAAAACCTGAAAAGTTAGAAATTCCTGCAAATCAACAAAGTTTAGCCAACGAACTTCATAATGAATTAGTAGAAAAAGCTGCTGAAAATGACGAAGCATTAATGGAACTGTTTTTTGAAAAAGGAACACTAAACGAAGATGAAATGCGTGAAGGAATTAAAAAAGGGATGTTAAACCATGAACTTTTTCCAGTATTTTGTGTTTCTGCTTTAAATGATATGGGAACTGGAAGATTGATGGGATTCATTGATAATGTTGCACCATGTGCCGCCGATTTAAAACCTGAACAAAGCGTTGAAGGTAAAACCATAGAATGCAAACCTTCTGCACCAACATCTTTATTTATTTTCAAAACATTGTTTGAACCTAATTTAGGTCAAATCAGTTTCTTTAAAGTGAAATCTGGTGAAATTAAACAAAATGATAAATTAGAAAATTCTAGGAACGAGGAAATTGAAATTTTAAATCAACTTTATATCATGGATGGAAAAAACCGTGAACAAGTTGAAAAGTTAAGTGCAGGTGATATTGGTGCAACGTTAAAATTGAAATTTACCAAAACTAATGATACTCTTAGAGTTAAGGGGTCTGACATTACTATTAAGCCTATTAATTATCCAGAAGCCAGAATAAATAAAGCTGTAATCGCCGCTGACAAAAATGATGAAGAAAAATTAAATGAGGCGCTTAAAAAAATTAATATTCAAGATCCAACTGTAAATATTAAATATTCAAAAGAGTTAAAACAAATGATTCTTTCTTGTCAAGGTGAGCTACATTTAGCAACTATTGATTGGACTTTACAAAATGTTTATGGTATTAAAGCAGAATTTGAACAACCTAGAGTTGCATATAGAGAAACAATTCAAAGGTCATCTACAACTAGCTATAAACACAAAAAACAATCTGGTGGATCAGGACAATTTGGTGAAGTACACATGAAAATTGAACCTTGGTTTGAAGGAATGCCTGAGCCAGAAGGTTTTAATATTAGAGGAAAAGAGGTGGTTGATTTAGATTGGGGAGGAAAATTAGTATTTTACAACTGTATTGTAGGTGGTGTAATTGATGCTCGTTATTTACCTTCAGTTTTAAAAGGAATTTTAGAAGTCATGGAAGAAGGTCCATTAACAAAATCATACGCTCGTGATATTAGAGTAATGCTTTTTGATGGAAAAATGCACGCAGTAGATTCCAATGATATTTCATTTAAAATTGCAGGCGCACATGCTTTTAAAGCTGCATTTTTAGATGCAAAACCTAAATTATTAGAACCAATTCATGAACTTACAGTTAAAGTTCCAGAAGAATTAATGGGAAATGTAATGACTGATTTACAATCGCGTCGCTCAATTATCTTAGGTATGGATAGTGATGGAAAATATCAGACTATAAAATCTAAAACACCATTAGCAGAAATGTATAAATATTCAACTACTTTAAGATCTATTACACAAGGTAGAGGTAGTTTTAGTACTAAATTTTCTAATTTTGAATTAGTTCCTAATAATGTACAGGAAGAATTAGTAAAAAACGGAAGTTAATGTAAATTGATTTTTTATAAAACAAGAAGTATCCCGTAATCTGTGTAAGTTTACGGGATAGTGTCTTTTTAACATAAAAATTCTTTTACCTCATTAAATTCATTTATAATATCATTTATAATATCAGCCGCAGGTTTTATCTCATGAATTAATCCCGCTACTTGTCCAATTTCTAATTCGCCATTTTCTAAATCACCTTCAAACATTCCCTTTTTGGCTCTTGCCCTACCCAATTTTTCTTTTAATTGTTCAATAGTTGGTTTTTGCAAATACAATTCTTGTAATTCGCTGTAAAATTTATTTTTTATCAAACGAACAGGAGCCAACTCTTTCAACGTTAATTGTGTATCACCATCTTCCGTTTTAATAACTTCATTTTTAAAATTAATATGCGCTGAAGATTCAAAACTTGCAACAAATCTACTCCCAATTTGCACACCATCTGCGCCTAAAACCATTGCTGCCAACATTCCTCTTCCAGTTGCAATTCCACCTGCTGCAATTACAGGAATTTTAACCTTTTCCTTCACCATAGGAATTAACGTAAAAGTGGTCGTTTCTTCTCTTCCATTATGCCCACCGGCTTCAAAACCCTCAGCAACAACAGCGTCTACACCTGCTTCCTCTGATTTTATTGCAAATTTTACACTACTAACAACGTGAACTACTGTAATTCCTTTATCCTTCAAAAAAGAAGTCCATGTTTTTGGATTTCCTGCCGAAGTAAATACAACTTTAACATCTTCATCCACAATTATTTTCATAATTTCTTCAATGTTTGGATAAAGCATTGGTACATTAACACCAAAAGGTTTGTTGGTTGCATTTTTACACTTTTGAATATGTTCTCGTAAAACTTCAGGATACATAGAACCGGCACCTATCAATCCTAATCCGCCAGCGTTACTTACTGCTGAAGCCAATTTCCATCCACTATTCCAAATCATTCCAGCCTGTATAATTGGATATTGAATTTTAAAAAGTGCTGTAATTCTATTGTCCATTAGTTTTTTAGAAGTTTAATATTTTGAAAATTATTATTATATTTTATTTGTAGAAAGTATAAACCTTTTGATAAATAAGAAATATTTAAGGTAGGTTCAGTTTTTTGAATTTGATTTGTTGTAATATTTTCTCCAAGTACATTTAGAACAGTTACTTCCATAGCTTCTATACCTTCAGGAAACTTAAACTCTATACTTTTTTCTGATGGATTTGGAAACAAAGAGAATTCAATAGTTTCATTTCCTTCATTCATAAGTAAGTTATAAATAGCTTCAAAATTAGGAATACCATAACCTTCTTGATTTGTTGAATTTGGGAATAAATGTGCAGATTCCTTCACCAATTGTGTAATTTCTGCATTTGTTTTATTTGGGAAAGCCTGCCATAAACAAGCAATAACACCTGTTAATACTGGGGAAGAAAAAGAAGTTCCATTAGAGGTTGCAACATTTCCTAAACTATTAATAACATAAACTCCGGCACCTTGTGCGCATACATCTGGTTTTAATCTATTATCAGAAGTTGGTCCAAAAGAACTAAAACTAGCTATTGTACCTGTTGCATTTACAGCTCCTATACTTAAAACCGAAACAGCATCTGCAGGTGCACTTATATAATGCCAAGAACTGTTTCCTTCATTACCCGCAGAATTTACTATTATCATTCCTCTTGAAAAAGCAATTTCAGCACCTCTGGAAATAAAAGTTGTTTTCCCATCCATGTCGTTATAAACATAATTATAACTCGGTTTATCAAAAGTTGTATATCCAAGTGACGTATTTATAACATCAACACCTAAACTATCTGCTTTTTCCGCAGCCTCAACCCACAAACTCTCTTCTAAAGGTGTTTCATTAACACTATCTTCTGTAATAAATAAATAAAATTTTGCGTCTGGAGCTGTCCCAACAAACTGATTATCTATATAGCCTGCTATGGTAGACAAAACAGCCATTCCGTGATAATAACCTGTATAAAAATCTGGATTTCTATTTACAAAATCATACCCCCCCAATATTTGATTATTGTCTCTAATTCGTTGAAAAGCAGCAAAATTATCTACATTGGGAAACCCAGCATCAATTACAGCAATTTGCATTCCTTCACCAGTAAAATTATTTTGATGTAACACATTTCCTTTCAACATTTGAATTTGGTTAGCTCCATTTCCATAATTAAAATCAGTTGTGAAATCTAATTTATCATTCTCTCGTAGTTTTTTTTGAGAAATTACTTTTTTAGAAGAGGTGTTTAACAATTTATTTGCGAAATCAACTTTTTCAACAAAAGAAAAACTTAATAAATTTGTGATATCAGCTTGATTTCCTTGTATATGCAATGCATTTAACCATTTAGATCTTGCTTTTATTGTAATTCCAACAGCATTTTTTATTTGATTTACATACGAAGCCTCAATAGGAATATCTTTTATATCTAATGAAATGTTATAACGTGTTCTTCTATCTAAAGCTCTTTGAGTTAACATTGATAATGGGGTAGTTATAAAAGTCGTTTCGCTTGGTTTGTCTTTAAAATAAACCCAAGCATCTTCACTTTGGGCAAATAAATTGCTCAATGAAAAAAATAAAATAAAAACAAGTAGTTTTCTTTTCACAATAGATAAGATTTGGAGTTTACTCTTCGAAATTACAAATAATTATTTAATATTATTTTTTATAATTCTTGAAATTATGAAATAACTCCTGAACCCAAAAGTTCTTCATTTACATACCAAGCCACAAACTGACCTTCAGTTATAGCAGATTGCATTGTTTCAAATTCAACATACAAACCACTTTCCACTTTATACAAAATTGCTATATCCAAAGCCTGACGATATCTAATTCGTGCCAATACCTGTAAACTTTCACCATTTTTTAAGGCTAAATCTGTTCTAATCCAATGCAATTCTTCATTAGTCACAAATAAAACGCTACGGTATAAACCATTGTGTTCTTTACCTTCTCCTGTATAAATTACATTTTCAATAACATCGGTATCTATTACAAATAAAGGCTCTTTTGTACCACCAACCGCTAAGCCTTTTCGCTGCCCTTTCGTAAAATAATGCGCTCCTTGATGTTTAGCAACTATTTTCCCATCACTTATTGAATACTTATATTTTTGAGCAAAAAATGACAATTCATCTTCCTTCGTTTTAAAGGTTGGGATTTCTCTGTTATAGATTTCTGAATTAGCTGGTATTTGAACTATTACACCTTCTTTTGGTTGTAATTTTTGTTGTAAAAACTCTGGTAAACGCACTTTTCCAATAAAACACAATCCTTGAGAATCTTTCTTTTCAGCGGTAATTAAATTTTGTTCTGAAGCAATTTTTCGTACTTCTGGTTTAGTTAATTCCCCAATTGGAAATAATGCTTTTGACAATTGTTCTTGTGACAATTGACACAAAAAATAGGATTGATCTTTATTTTTATCTTTTCCTGCCAATAACTTATAGACTGATTTTCCATTTATTTGAGCTTCCCCTTTTCTACAATAATGACCGGTAGCGACAAAATCTGCGCCTAATTCTACAGCTATTTTCAAAAAAACATCGAATTTAATTTCTCTGTTACATAAAACATCTGGGTTTGGCGTACGTCCCTTTTCATATTCATTGAACATATAATCTACAATACGCTCTTTATATTGCTCACTTAAATCTACTACTTGAAATGGAATACCTAATTTATCTGCAACAATCATTGCGTCATTACTGTCCTCTAACCAAGGACATTCATTAGAAATAGTTACAGAATCATCATGCCAATTTTTCATAAACAGGCCAATTACCTCATAACCTTGTTCTTTTAACAAATAGGCTGCAACACTACTATCTACTCCTCCAGAAAGACCAACAATTACTCGTTTCATTTTAATAATTTTACTTTGCAAAGTTACAGATAACTTTTTTGACCAAAAAGTTAATATTTTGACTCAAGAAAATTCAATACCTTAATAAAAAAAGAAGTAATTATAAGTATAAAACTCTTTCAAATCTTTAAACGTATAACACGTTTTTTTAATTGTAAGGTTTAAGTAATTTTGCTATTAGTCCCATAAAGATTTGGGTATTTCCCGTTTGATTTCATAGGTAAAATCTTCAATTTCTTGTCGCATTTCATCTTCACTAATCTCCCTCTTTTCTTCAATTGCAATTGAATTTTTTAATACAATTTTTTCAGCCAATTCACGTGCCTTCAATTCAATAAATTTATCAATTGAATTGTGATTTGAAACAAAACCATATACAAATTGCATGTCTAGTGCTTTTCCAATTTCTCTTAATGATTTTATTGTAAGGGAACCTGATAATTCTCTTTTTTCGATGTCTTTAACCCCTTGTATGGTGATATTTAATTTTTTCCCAAGTTGTTGTAAAGTCATATTAAGTGCCGTTCTAATGGTATGCAGCCATCCTCGCTCAGGAACTTCTATGTTTTTTATTTCATAAAATGGCTTAAGTGTGCGATCAAGTTGCTCGATAACTATTTTTTTTTGATTACGCATGACTTTTTTTATTATTTAATTTTAAAAAATAAGCTTATTAACTTTGGTGAATAACCCTTTGTGGAAATGGAATTTCAATTCCTTCCCTATCAAATGCAATTTTTAATCTTTTTCGAAGCTCACCGGTTATCTCCCATTGTTTAAGTGGTAAAGTTTCCCCTAATATTTTAAGCATTACAGAGGAATCTGCAAAATCATTTACCCTTAAAAACTGGGGAGCTTTGATTATAAATTCTTTAAATTGGTTGTCTTGTGCCAATTCATTTCCCACTTCATTTACCACACCAATTACATGTTCCAAATTGGTATCATAAGCTACGCCAATATCCAAATTTACACGCGCAAAATCTTTGGCATAATTTGATACTTCTTTAATTTCGCCATGTGGAATATGGTGAACAGTTCCGTCCAAATCTCTTAAGGTTGTCATTCTTAAACTGATTTTTTCAACCACTCCACCTAAATTTTCAAACTTAACATAATCGCCTATTCTATATTGATTTTCAAGAATAATAAAAAGTCCGGAAATAATGTCGCGGATAAGATATTGACCTCCAAATCCAAATGCCAATCCAACAATTCCTGCGGCGGCCAAAATAGGGCCTATCGCAACACCAAATTCCTCCAACACCATTAATATAAGAATTGAAAAAATGGTAATTTTTGCGGTAATCGAAAAAATTTGAATTAAAGTATCTTCCCTTTTCTTTTCTGCTTCCATGGAAGAATGATTGCTGGGCACAACAGCCAATCTGACCGTTTTATCTATTAATCTGGTAATGATTTTATTTATAAATAAAGTAACAACAATAATAACCATTATTCTCAATCCGCTTGATAATAACCAAGGAACCAAAAGTGCTGTCCATTCTGCAAAGTATTCTTTCATATTTTTTTAGTTTAAAAGTATAATGTTTAAAAGTTAAAAGTTAAAAGTTTTTTAGAATTACTTAAAACCGTTTACTGATTCATTAATACTGATTACTGCGACTGTAATCTGATTATTAATTTTATTTGAATTTATTTGATGTATTTAATGAATGAAATTTAAAATCACTTCCTATTTATGTGGTATATACAGAATTAAACAACACATAATCAGTTGTTAAATCTGTTCCCCAACCTTTTGATTTGGCTTTCCCATTGTGAAGATCCAACACAATTTTAAGATGTGATTCCCTCAATAGTTTTTTTATGTAATTAGGGTCGAATTCCAATGGAATTCCCTGTTCCAATACCTTTACTGCTTTTTTTTCAGAACCAATATAAAGGTCAATTTTTTCATAATCAAAAGGCAGCCCTGCATTACCAGCAGCACTAATAATTCTTCCCCAATTGGGGTCGCGGCCAAACATAGCTGTTTTCACAAGCGCTGAATCTGATATTTTCCGAATCATTATTCTTGCATATTCTTCCGTTGGCGCATTCACTATTTCATATTCGATAAACTTTGAAGCTCCTTCACCATCTGAAACAATAAGTTGGGCCAAATGCACCATCATTTCTTCGAGGTGTTTTTTAAAAACTTTGTAGCCCTTGTCCTTTTTGGTTTTAATCTCATCATTCTGCGCCAAGCCATTGGCCAACACAATAACCATGTCATTTGTAGACGTATCGCCATCAACTGTTATCATGTTGAACGATTTATCAACAGATTCCTTCACCATAATTTTCAACAGTTTAGGTTCTATGGCAATATCTGTAACAATAAAAGCCAGCATTGTAGCCATATTTGGATGAATCATTCCAGAACCTTTCGCAATTCCTCCCATATTAATTTCACGACCGTCAACTTCAAACTCCACAAAACCTTCTTTCGCAAAAGTGTCTGTAGTTAAAATAGCGTTTGCAACAAAGGATCCTGCATTGGATCTGTTGGTCAGATTTTTTGCGTTTTCCCGAATTCCTTCAATAATTTCAGTAGTTGGAAATTTTACACCAATAATACCTGTTGAAGCCACCAATACCATCTCTTTGTCAATTTTCAATTCTTCAGCCAATGATTGGGTCATGGCCTCCGCTCCTTCCATTCCTTGTTTTCCTGTAGCGGCATTTGCATTTCCTGCATTAATTACAATGGCTTGTGCTTTACCGTCCTTAATATGTTTTCTTGATACGGTAACTGGCGCTGCAACCACTTGGTTTTGCGTAAATACCGCTGCCGCACTTGCCGGCACTTTTGAGAAAATGATGGCCAAATCCCTTTTCATAGACTTTACGCCTGTATGTGCGCCCCAACAAGTTATTCCTCTTACGTTTGTTATATTTTTAATCATTTCAATAAATAGTATTGTTTGTTAAATTTTCTCTTAAATTAAAATATTATGGGTTTAGCGGAATCAGATTCAGCCCTTGAGTTTCTTCCAGACCAAACATGATATTCATGTTTTGAACTGCCTGTCCTGCCGCTCCTTTAATAAGATTGTCAATAACACTGATAACAATTACCATATTGGTTCGCTTGTCATACGTTACATATAAATCACAATAATTAGTTCCCCTCACATCCTTTATTGCTGGCTCTTGCTTTCTTAACCGCACAAAAGGCGCATTTGCATAAAAGGCCGTGTACAATTCTTTTAGTTTGGCTTCATCCATTTTTTCTTTAGGACGCACATAAATAGTGCTTAAAATACCACGATCTACAGGCAATAAATGGGGTGTAAATTGAATAAGTGTTTCTTTTCCCGAAACCTCATCCA
>Ga0209231_1000744_pt1 | contig 15717 bp, 15 predicted proteins | sample Deesub45470m_DNA_FD_188086 | JGI IMG/M metagenome (GOLD analysis project Ga0209231, IMG submission 188086) | Deep subsurface microbial communities from North Pacific Ocean - 450_OLKR46/470m Metagenome (SPAdes) (version 2) | ecosystem: Environmental > Terrestrial > Deep subsurface > Unclassified ... | reverse complement strand
CGAATTTCTGAAAACTCTTAAAATAAAAACCTTTGCTTATCTTAAAAAAAAGTATGCTGTAATTGACATAGATTTACCGATTGAAAAACAAATAGAAAACCTCAACTTTCTGAAAGAACGCAATGTAATTACAGAAAATGAATATAGAGCTTTGAAAGAGAAACTGAAAAATATAAATATAGATGTAAAGGGTTTTAAATTTTGAAAGAAAATAGTTTAATGCAATGATTATATATACAACCTCAAAAACAAGCCAAGATCTCTCTGAAATAACCATTTTACAGAAAAGTAATTTACGCCAAAACTTAACGGCAGAAGAAATACAAAATCAGGGTTTTTTAACTGTGTCCTACGGTTTGGAAACACTTCAAAAAATGCAGGACATTGAAAAGCATATTATTGCAAAAGAAAACGATAAATTAGTTGGATATGTACTTGCTTTGACCAAAAAATCAAGGTTTGATATTCCGGTTTTGGCACCAATGTTTGAAACCTTTGAGCTGATACAATATAAAGAAAAACTGGTTTCTTCCTATAATTATATTGCCATTGGACAAATTTGCATTGACAAAGAATATCGCGCAAATGGATTGTTTGACGGTTGTTATGAAGCCTACAAAAACCATTTTAAAAACAAGTATGATTTTGCCATTACGGAAATCGCCACAGACAATAAACGTTCAAGAGCCGCCCATAAAAGAAATGGTTTTAAGGAAATTCATACTTATAAAGATTTCAATGATGTAGAATGGGTTATTGTGATATTGGAATGGAATGACGCAAATGATTGCTAAATATTACCTTTCCTAAAATCAATGCTAGCTTAGATAAAAAATATAAAAAAATGATTCTCGACCATAAATTTGATTTGGGTTTTTTCCCGACGCCATTGCATCAACTAAAAAATATTTCGGAAAAATACGCTTCTTATAACATTTTCATCAAACGCGATGACCAAACCGGACTTGCTTCCGGAGGAAATAAAACCCGAAAACTTGAATATCTAATACAAGAAGGTTTGGATAATGGATGTGACACCATCATTACTGCCGGCGCACAACAATCCAACCACTGTAGGCAGACTGCAGCCGCTTGCGCCATTGCCAAACTGAAATGTCATTTGTTGTTGGGCGGAATTGAACCCCAAAATTATAACGGCAATTTATTATTGTCGCATTTACTGGGCGCACACATTCATTTTACTGGAGAAAACAGAAAAGGAGAAGATATTGGTCCGTTAAAACAAGCATTGGAAATAGAAGGAAAAAAGCCCTTTATTGTTCCTTATGGCGGATCGAATCTTACAGGAGCACTTGGATTTGTAAATGCCGTGAAAGAATTAAAATCGCAACTTATTGCCCAAAATCTTAAAATTGATTATCTGTTTTTTGCTTCGAGTTCCGGCGGCACACAAGCAGGATTGACTTTGGGAAATGATTTGCACCATTTAAACATCAATTTGATTCCTGTAGGAATTGACAAAAGTGAAACTCAGGGTTTGAGCCTTGAAGAAGCCGTTCTTAACATTGTTAATGAGGGAAAATCACTTCTAAATATTAAAAAAGAATATACACTTTCTGACGTTAAAATCAATAATGATTATAATGAAGCCGGCTATGGAATTATCACCAAAAATGAAACAGAAGCCATTAAAGTATTGGCACAAAATGAAGGAATTATTTTAGATCCGGTTTATACCGGACGGGCTTTTTATGCGATGATGGATTATTTAAACAAAAACAAAATTTCAAAAAATGCCAATGTACTTTTTTGGCATACCGGCGGATTTCCAGCCAATTTTTATTACGCTGAAAAAATGAAGTAATCATATCATGATTTGCTTCAAAAAAAATTGACGCCACTATATTTGATATCAGGAAATTTTTTAATTAATGAGCCTCCTTTTGCTTTTTTGTTAGCTACAAAGTGTGAATCTTGTAACTTTTTATAAGAGTTATGTAACAAGATTCCTTCTAAAAAGGATGAAATTTACATCCTTAACACCTATAAAATTTTCATCAATTAAAATAAAGTAAAAATGAAAGGAAACGCAAAATTAATTACCGTATTAAATTCGCTACTTGCCGATGAACTAACTGCTATAAATCAATATATGGTGCATTCTGAAATGTGCGAAAACTGGGGTTACGAAAAACTTCATAACGCAATTCGTGCACAAGCAATGGATGAAATGCATCACGCAGAATGGCTTATTGAAAGAATTATTTTTTTAGACGGTTCCCCAACAGTATCTAAGCTTAATTCCATAAATATCGGAAAAACAGTTCCTGAAATAATTAATAACGATAGCGAAGATGAACTTGATGCAATTCGCTCCTATAATGACGCCATTAAACTTGCCCGTGAGGTTGGTGATCAAATCACTGCCGATTTGTTGACCAAAATATTGGGTATGGAAGAAGGTCACGCAGATTGGGCCGAAATACAACATACACAAATGGCGCAAATGGGTGTTGAAAATTACTTAATGAATCAAACCTCAGGTTCGACCGCAGGTTAATTTATTACTCGTTTTTTGTTTTCAACTTTTAACATATTAAATTGATGTTTGAGATTGGTTACAGCAAACTTATTTTCGACAACAAAGCTGAAAATGGAACTGAAATTGTTTTTCAATTCAAAAAAACAAATAAACAGGAAAAATATAAACGAAGACGGAAGAAAGAGAAACAGAAAATGTTAGACGGTATTTTATGGATGAATTTAACTTCAAACTCCTTTCTTCGGTCTTCGCTCTTCAAACCACTGACTAAAATTAAAGTAAAAAACAGCATACTATGAGACTAACAGGTAACAATCTCAAGATAATAGTGAATGACATTCATGTAAGTTACAACGATGAAGGGCCGGAAAAAGCACCTGTTATCATTCTTATTCACGGTTTCCCCTTAAATAAATCCATGTGGGACAATCAATTGAAATCATTAAAGGATAATTACAGAGTGATTGCTTACGATATTCGTGGACATGGGAATACGGGAATTGGAGCTATTGATTTTACAATTGACCTATTTGTTAAAGATTTATTGGGTTTTATGGATGCTTTGATGATTGATAAAACCATCATTTGCGGTTTATCCATGGGAGGTTACATTGCGTTAAATGCAATTGAAAATTATTCAACCCGTTTTACTGCGCTTATTTTAAGCGACACAAATTGCACCGCAGATTCGCCAGAAGCAATAGAAAAACGGATGAATACCATTGAAAGCATCAAGGAAAACGGGGTAGATAAATTAGCCGATGATTTGATTCCAAATCTGTTTGCGCCTGAATCTTTTAAAACAAATTCAGAAGAAATTGTCGCTGTGAAGGAGATGATAGTAACAACCTCCAAACAATCGCTTTATAATAGTTTGCACGCATTGGCAAATCGCAAAGAAACCTGCAGCAAACTGGCTGAAATAAAAGTGCCTGTGCTTATTTTGGTTGGAGAAGAAGATAATATTACGCCAGTTGAAGCATCAAAAGCAATGCACGAAAAAATAGACATAGCGTTATTGAGCATTATAAGCGAAGCAGGGCATCTTAGCAATCTTGAAAACCCGGAAGAATTCAATAGCCAGCTTCATAAATTTCTTAATGCATTAAAATAAAGGTTGAAGAATTAAAATATAAAATATGAATAATATTAACGACGTAAAGTGAAATTTCATATCATAAAGCATTTATAAAAATGGAAAATAATCCCAAAAAAATAACAGAATCCAGTCGAGAACCAATCAAAATTCATCAAAAAATAAGGTTGGATTTTGAAGGTCAAGAAACACCTAAAAAAATGTCTTATAATGACATTGAAAAGGATTTGAATTCAAAAATTATGGAAATTACTATGATTATAAAAGACAAATATCCTGAACTGATAGAATATTTGAATGAAATGCCAATGACAGTTCCAACAAAAAAAAATCCGGAAATAACGATTAAAAATTTAAATTCTTATTACGATTCGCTTAACGCGTTATTAACCAAATACAAATTGGAACATCCCTAAATCACAAAATAAATAAGTTTTTTTATTTAATCGCAACAAAAACTAAAACAATGGAAAAATTACTTAAAAACCAAATGTCCAACATTGCAAGAGCCGAATATATGGAAGTATCCCCAAATGTAAGCCTCCACATTACGGATGCCGGCGAAGGCAAACCTATTGTTTTAATACACGGATGGCCATTGAGCGACGAAATGTATGAATATCAATACTGCGATTTTATCAATAAAAATTTCCGTGTAATTGGAATTACGTTAAGAGGTTTTGGAAAATCAAGCAAACCTTATGGCGCTTATAATTATGATGTACACGCTGCAGATATTAAAACTGTTTTAAGCAAACTGGACATAAAAGATGCTGTTTTGGTCGGATTTTCTATGGGCGGTGCCATTGCAATTCGTTTTGTCTCAAAATATTTTGGGGAACACGTTTCCAAATTGGTTTTAGCCGGAGCGGCTGCACCAATATGGACGCAACGAGATGATTTTAAGTACAATCTGCCTCAAAGTGCCGTTGATGATTTAATTGCATTGAACTATAAAGACCGTCCAGCTCTTCTTTCCAATTTTGCTAAAATATTTTCAGCTACCGAAACTTCCTTAAATAAAGGTATTGGAGATTGGCTAAATATGATTGGTTTAAGCGCCTCTTCCCACGCGACGGCCGAATGTTTGATAGCGTTGCGCGATACAGATTTAAGACCTGATATGAAGAAAATTAAAATTCCAACTTTGATTTTACATAGCAAAAAGGATAAAATATGTTCTTTTGATTTGGCTGAACAGATGTTAGCCGGAACCTCAAATTCACAACTCATTGCATTTGAAAAAAGTGGCCATAGTTTGTTTTTGGAGGAAACAGAGAAGTTTAATGCTGCCATTATAAAATTTGCCGAAACCAAATAGGAATCAACAGATTTGTCTGGATATTATTTACGATGGTAAATCTTCAATTTCAGCGTAATTTCCTGTATTAAAAATCAATAAATGGCAAAAAAAAAATTAAGATCGGAAACCGACTGCCTCAACTGCAAACACATTGTTGAAGAGCGTTTTTGTCCAAACTGCGGTCAGGAAAATACGGAAATTCGCATCACGTTTCATCATTTATTCACCCATTTCTTTCAAGACTTAACGCACTACGACAAAAAGTTTTGGAAAACAATTATCTATTTGCTATTTAAACCGGCTGCCGTTACAAAAGCCTATACATCAGGACAACGTATGTCCTTTTTACCACCTTTTAGGTTGTATATTTTTACCAGTTTTGTGACTTTTTTGCTGATTTCCTTATTCCCGGCTGAAAATACCAAAAAAGCGGTTACCAACGTAAAAAACAAAGTGGAACAAGTGGTTCCTGCATTAGACTCCTTAAAGATTGAAGAAAAAGGTGTGGACGGACTGACTAAAATTGGCATAATTTCTCAGAATAAGAATGATACCATAAAAAAATTATTGAAAGACACAAAGGAAATTAATATCGAAAAAATTACGGATTTTGGCTACAAAGGAACCAAACAACTAGATTGGATCCAAAAACACAGTGCAAAAAAAGAAAAATTAGGCAAAACAGAATATTGGTTTCTAAAAAAATGGCTGACCGTAAAAGAAGAAAACACAAACAAAGAAATAGTAACTAAGTTTGGCAAATCCTTTATCCTTAATATGCCTAAGGTTTTGTTTATTTATATGCCGGTTTTCGCCTTTTTCTTATGGCTATTTCACGATAAAAAAAGATGGTATTTCTATGATCACGGCATTTTCACACTGCATCTCTTTTCGTTTTTGCTGTTGATGATCTTATTGCTGTTTTTTATAGATAAACTTTTTTCATTGTCTGTTTCACCAATTTTTGGCTGGTTAAATCTGATTGTTCAAACAGCCGGACTTATTTGGATGGTATTCTATTTCTTTCCTGCGCACCGACGTTTCTATGGGGAATCTCATTTGGTTTCCTTTTTCAAAAGCAGTTTGGTGTATGTGCTCAATTTAATTATTGTCGTTGTTTTGCTTATTTTATACGGTTTATATACCTATATCAATTTAGAATAAACACCTTTTAACAAAATATCAAAAAGTGTGAATCATATAAAATATCGTCGGAATTATGTAAGATCATTCATCATTAATAGAAATACCTTTGAAATGTGAAAACGCATTCACAATTAAAATCTAAAACAATGAACACAACTGAAGCAAAAGGAAACTGGAATATCCAGAAAGCCAAATTGAAACAAAAATATGCAGATTTAACGGACAATGATCTTATGTATGAAGAAGGTCAAAGAGATGAAATGCTTGGAAAACTTCAAGTAAAACTTGGTAAAACAAAAGAAGAATTAAACAAATTTTTAGACTCACTATAATTAATGGTTTAATTGATTGAGGATTTAATTTTCTATCGCAGCAAGTAACGTATTATGATTGAAAAGTAATCTCTTTACTACCGCTTCAGTGATCTTAAATCTGATTAATATGAATCATAAAACCTCTTTAAATCAGATTTAAAGAGGTTTATTTTTTTGGATTTGATTTATATATTCAGAAAACCAAACTTCCCTCAATATAAAATTTCTTGTTTCCTTGCAAGTGAATACCAAAGGCAGTAACTTTAATTGCCAAATAAATACGCATCCTTATGAAAATAATTCACAAAATTTTAGTGGGAATTGATGGAAGTGATTCTGCCTTAAATGCAGTAAATTACGCCATTGGACTTGCAAAAGAAATGCAGGCTGAGTTAGAAATTATTTATGTAATTAGGTTTTCCATTGGAAATGTTGAAAAAGGGATTTTACCTGTCAGAATTGAAGAATATGAAAAAGAAAGAGCGATTGAATTGGTTGAAAAAATTAAAAAGCAACATCCCGACATAAAAATTAGCGATATAGAGCCTATCGGCCGCCCATTTGAGGAGATTAACAAAGCCATTGACCATTGGAAACCCGATTTATTTATCATTGGCCATCATACCAGTCATTTTTTGGAACATTTATTTATTGGCAGCATCGAAAAAAAACTGCTCAGCAATTTGAAAATTCCTTTATTGATTGTTCCTGAAAATTATAAATGCTAAAAATAAGCTTAAACTTTAGTTTTACTATGATTCTATTTTATAATGAATTCAGACAAAACATACACCCTAATTTTGATTAAGAAAACTAAAACGATGATTTCAAAATTACCGCTCACATTATTGCTCGTCATTTTTATCACCTATTTTAATCCGTTTTATTCCCAAGAACGGATTATCACCAATCTAAACAACGATTGGAAATTCTCTAAAGGAAATAACGAATTTGGCTATCAAAAAACAATGGATGATTCTGAATGGGTGTCTGTTACAATTCCACACGATTGGGCAATCGCGGGTCCGTTTATTTTGGACGGAGACGGAAATACTGGAAAACTTCCCTGGAAAGGAGAAGGCTGGTATCGGAAAAATATGGCTATTCCAGCCAATTATGAAGGAAAAAGATTGTATTTGTTGTTCGACGGAATTATGGCTTTTCCTAGTATTTACGTTAATGGGCAACTTGCAGGAAAATGGGATTACGGCTACAATTCCTTTTATTTAGACATCACAAATTTGGTAAATTTTAAGGAAGAAAATACATTGGCCATCCACGTTGATACACGAAAACACGACAGCAGATGGTATCCGGGAGCAGGAATTTACAGAAAAATACAGTTGATTGCGGTAAATCCGATACACGTTGCCGTTTGGGGAACATATATAACAACACCTGTCCTAAAACCAAATTATGCGGATGTAAGAATTGCCGTCACCATAAATAATTTTTCCAAAAATTCTGATAAAATTAAAATAAAACACACCATTTTATCGCCCAGTAATGCAATAATTGCCGAAAAAGAAGTTGAAGGAATCATTGCTGTTGACAAGGATAAAATTATTGAAACAACCTTAACAGTTCCCAATCCGAGACTTTGGGATATTGAAAATCCTCAGTTGTATCAAATTGTTACCGCTATTTACCAAAACAATAAACTTCTTGATACCTATAATTCCACTTTTGGCATCAGAGATATTCGGTTTACGGCAGACAACGGATTTTATTTGAACAACAAACGCATGCAATTGAAAGGTGTTAATTTACACCACGACCACGGACCCCTTGGAGCTGCTTTTAATGAAAGAGCAATGGAACGCCAATTGGAAATTATGAAAAATATGGGCGCCAATGCCATAAGAACCAGCCACAATACTGCCGCTCCTGAATTATTGGATTTATGCGACAAGATGGGAATTTTAGTTTTTAATGAAGTATTTGACAAATACGATGCGAAAGCAGGTATTGTTGACAGCACCAATTTTGAAAGTTTTGCCCAAAGAAACATTAAAAATTTTATGGTGAGAGACAGAAACCATCCTTCCATATTTTTGTGGAGCGTTGGAAACGAAATTCCCGATGTACAATGGAATCTTGACAATGGATTTAACCGACTTCAAACGATGCTAAACTATGTTGAAAAATATGACAATACCCGTCCAACCACCTTGGTTTGCGACAGTTACAAAAGTGCGGAATTAAGGCATTTCGACTATTATGATGTGCACAGTTGGAATTATGGACGCAGATACAGTTTGGCCCGCCAATTGGAACCGAATAAATCGGTCATCATCAGTGAATCAGCTTCAACATTAAGCACAAGGGGTTTTTATGAATTCCCTTTGCCTGCGAAAAAAATTGATTTCACCAAATCACTTCAGGTAAGTTCATACGATTTAAATGCGCCTGAGTGGGCCGAACTTGCCGATGACGACTTTATGTGGCAACAAGATGAACCTTATGTTGCAGGTGAATTTGTTTGGACCGGTTTTGATTATTTGGGCGAACCTACGCCTTATGACAATAAATGGGTAAAAGAACAAGGAATGACCGACAATGAAGCTTCACGAAGTTCTTATTTTGGCATTGTTGATTTATGCGGTATTCCAAAGGATCGATATTATTTGTATAAAAGTTATTGGAAACCCGAGGAAATCACCATTCATATTCTTCCTCATTGGAACTGGAAAGACAGAGTTGGGAAAATTACGCCGGTTTTTGTTTACACAAACGGCGATTGTGCTGAACTCTTTTTAAACGAAAAATCCATAGGAAAGAAATGTAAAAATCCCAAATCAGAAAAATCAACTGAACGATTCAGATTGATGTGGAACGAGGTGATTTATGAACCTGGAACATTAAAAGCTGTTGCCTATAAAGAAGGAAAAATTATTGGTGAACAATTGATGAAAACGGCCGGAGAACCTTATAAAATAAAACTGACTCCCGATAGAAAATTGCTAAAAGCAGATGGAAATGACTTGTCCTATATATTGATTGAAGCGGTCGACAAAAACGGTAATAATTGTCCGTTAGCCACCAACAACATCGAAATAAAGATAAACGGAGCTGCCAAAATTGCAGGCGTCGGAAACGGGAATCCGCAATCTATGGCCACCTTTAAATCAAATTATGTGAAGTTGTTTTACGGAAAAGCGATGCTTATTGTGGGTGCTGAATTTACCAAAGGAAATGTCACTGTTGAGGCAACTTCAAAAGGGTTAAAAAATGAAAATGTTGTTTTAGAAATGAAATAGTATTAGTTTTATAGGAAGTATATAAAAATGAATCAATAAAAACGAAAGCGATGAAACATTTCTTTTTCTGTTCAATTTATTTTTTAATTGGACTGCTTTTTCTGAATACAAGTTGCGAAAAATCAAGTTTAAATATTGATGCTCCAAATTGTATTGAAAATGAAATAAAAAAAATAAAAAGTGAAGCCGTTCGAAATCCTCCCGCCGAAGTTTGGAAATGGGAAGCAGATGGACAAATATATTATTACATAACATCAGACTGCTGTGACCAATATAACTATCTTTACAATAACAATTGTGAGGTAATTTGCGCTCCAGATGGCGGATTAATTGGATCTGGTGATGGGAACTGTCCTAATTTTATTGAGCCAATTAAAAAAACACTTATTTGGAAAGACAGCAGACGGTAAGCTTAATATTTACCAATACTCAACAATACCAACGTACACGCTTCTTCAAATGCAATGTGATGTTTTGTCAGTAAATTTTGTAATTCCTCATTTTCCGTTCCCGGATTAAAAAGCACCCGATTGGGTTTTAAATCTAGGATATAGTCATAATATATTCCCTGATTTTTTTTGCTTAAATACAGTGTTACTGTATCAATATTTTCGAAAATCACCTTTTCTGTGATGATTTTTACACCACTCACTTCTCCGGCTTTATTGCCTATTGCTATTACTGGATGTCCGTAATTGGTTAACTTCTGAATTGCCAAAAATGAATATCTGCTTGGATTTGTTGAGGCTCCAATAACCAATGTTTTTTTTATCATCCGACAAAAATAAACTAAAGTTTATAAAAAAGTGTAACAAAGTATTAAGTAAATAGTCTATTAAAAACGAAAGCTTTCAAAAAACAAATTAAGGCGGTCTTAAATTATAATGTTAAATAAATCTTAAAATAGTACTTTGTTTTGCATAGTACTAAAATAAAATATAGTTTTGTCCTACTAAATCAAAAAAACATAAAAATGAAAACAACAAACACTACAAATACCAGATCAATTTATGAATTGTTAAGCGCCACAAAACGCACAAACTGGAACAGTAAAAGACGTTATGAAGTTTTAACGCATTTCAAATTTTAATACCAATCAAAAAACTTACTTATAATTACTACTTACTAAAATGAAAAAAATACTTTTATTATGCAGTCTGCTCATTTCATTGACTGTTTCTGCACAACTTCCAGCAAATGACAATCCAAAAACCGGTGTAATTACCGGAAAAGTGATTGATGAAACCACAAAACAAGCGATGCCTTATGTGAGCATTGTTGTTAAAGATGCCAGCAAAAAATCTACTACTGGCGGAATCACTGACGATAGCGGAAATTTTACCATCAAACATATTCCTGAAGGTGAAAATAATGTTGAAATTCAATTTATTGGCTATAAAACCGAAACTAAAAAAATAAACATTACCCGAACAAACACCAACATTAATTTAGGGATCATTGCATTAAAAGAAGAAGCCGCGCAATTAGAAGAAGTAGTTGTTGTGGCAGAAACTTCAACAGTGACGCAAAAAATAGACAGAAAAGTGATTAATGTAGGAAAGGATTTAACGTCTGCAGGAGCAACAGCATCAGAATTATTAAACAATGTCCAATCTGTTTCAGTAGATAGTCAAACCGGTAATTTAAGCTTAAGAGGCAATGAAAATGTACGCGTGTTGGTTGACGGAAAACCTTCAAATATTGATACGGCGCAACTGCTCAAACAAATTCCGTCAACATCCATTAAAAGCATTGAGTTAATTACCAATCCTTCAGCCAAATACAACCCTGAAGGGATGAGTGGCATTATTAACATCGTATTGCACAAAAATTCTAATTTAGGTTTTAATGCAACTGTTAACACGGGAGTAACATCTGGCGTAAATAACCGATTCAACGGCTCATTGGATATGAATTTTAAAACCGGAAAAGTGAATTTCTTTTCAAATTACGGGGTAAAGGATGGAAAAAGTAAAAATTACGGGAAAGTTGTCAGATACGATAACAATGCTGTCCAAAACTTTATGTTTGTTGAAGATGGCACTTCACACCTGCTAAAACTGGGTGCAGATGTGTATATAAATGACAAAAACACTTTTTCTTTTTACACTACCCAAAACATTGCAAACCAACTATTTAATGGAAGTACTTTGGTTGCTTATAACAATGTTATGAACAGTAACAGTTTAATGTTTGTAGACTCGGAAGACAACGCTCAAGCCTATAATTTTAATTACACCTTAGATTTTGAAAAAAAGGAACATAAATTAGAATTGGAAGCCAATTTTTCAAACTCTGAAAGTCCGGAAGATGCCTTGTACAATGAAATTATCCATCCCAATGATTTGACCGCAAATTACAATGATAAAGTGGACAACGATCGAAAAACAAACTTGATTAATTTGGATTACACCAACCCTTTATCAGAAAAATCAAAGCTTGAGCTAGGTTTGGAAGCAAGATTAGAGGATACCAAAAATAATAATGTTACCAACCAACACGAATTTGTTTACGACAATAACGGCAATTTAATCGACGATGGAAATGGCTGGTATGAAACCTCGCCAAAAGGCAATTCCTCCTTTGAATATGACCGAAAAATTTATTCTGGTTACGCAAATTACAACCAGACTTTCAACAAATTGGCCATACAACTTGGGGCACGCTTAGAGCAATATGAGGTAAATGGTACTTTTGTTAAAAATACAGAAACTGCTATTTATAAAGATGAAATATTTACAGTGTATCCATCTGCATTTTTGACCTACAATGCCAACGATAAAAACCAATTTCAATTAAGTTATAGCCGCAGGGTCGACCGTCCTTCAATTGGCCAGGTAAACCCAATTAGAGAATGGAGTACGCCAACAATTACCTCTGTAGGAAATCCAAATTTAAAACCTCAATTCACCAATTCCTATGAACTAAATTACACACGTAATTACGATAAAGGATCGGTAACTTTTGGAACATTTTACAGAAGGGTGAACGATAATATTTCAAGAATCTTGAATGTTGATCCTTTAGATGAAGACAAAGTAGAATTGTCTTTCGCAAATTCTGACAGCAATAACCGTTATGGCTTAGAATTATCCGGCAATCACAAAATAGCAAAATGGTGGAAAGTGAACGCAAGTTTCGATTTATATACGCAAAAAGAAAGCGGTATTGCCAATGGAGAACAACTTGAAGTTACCAACAACTCCATAAATTTCAGAATAAACAACAATTTTACAGCCACCAAAAATCTTCGTTTTCAATTGTTTGGAATGTACAGAGGCGGAGGAGAATCTATCCAATTTAAAATTGATCCGATGTGGATGATAAATACTGGTGCCAGTTTAAATGTACTTGAAGGAAAAGGAACTATCAGCATAAGGGTTAATGATATTTTTGAAGGAATGAAATTCAAATTTGATTCAGAAAATCCTTATCCGCAATCCGGACAATTTAACTGGGAAAGCAGAACAGCTTATGTTGGATTTATGTACAAATTCGGAGGCGGAAAAAATAGCGCGAGAAATCGTAAAACCAGAGACAATAACGAAACTCAAGGAAGTGGCGGATTTATATAAAAACATTGTGAATTTGTTTACATTTAATTAACTATATTTTAACAAGTTAAACACATTAAACCCTTAAATTTGCAGCAAAACATTCTGCCTACAAAAGGCATCTAAATGCCGTAAAAATATAAAAGAATATTTATAATTATTTGAATTAGTTAATTGATAGTCTTTTTGATAAAGCCTCTAAACTTGCGTTTTAGAGGCTTTTGATTTTTCTCCTATCCACAGCCCTTTCCGAAGGAAAGGGAGTTTGATTTGTTTTACCTTTCAACTTTGAGTTTCTGACTTCCGACTTCGGACTTTTTTTTACCACCTAATAATCACGCTTCCCCAGGTGAATCCGCTTCCAAAAGCAGCCAATACCACAATGTCATTGTCTTTAATTTTACCCAATTCCCAAGCTTCGGAAAGTGCAATGGCAATAGATGCCGCAGTGGTATTTCCATATTGCATAATGTTGTTGTACACTTGGTCATCGCTCAATCCAAATTTTTTCTGAACAAATTGTGAAATTCTTAAATTCGCCTGATGGGGAATTAATAAATTAATATCTTTCGCCTCCAAATTATTAGCTTGCAATCCTTCCACAATCACTTCATGAAAACGAACAATGGCGTGTTTAAACACAAAAGTCCCGTTCATATAAGGGAAATAAGACTCGTCATTCTCGTCATTGGCCTCTAAAATTTCAGGAACCCAATGTTTAATGCTTGGCGCCGCCACTATTAATTCATTGGCGTGTTTTCCTTCGGAATGCAAATGAGTGGACAAAATTCCTTTATTGTTATCTTCGGTTCTCGACAATACCGCCGCACCTGCCCCATCGCCAAAAATAACCGTAACGCCTCTGCCTCTATCTGTTTTATCCAATCCGCCTGAATGAAATTCAGACCCAACCACCAGCACATTTTTATACATTCCTGTTTTAATGAACTGATCGGCAACAGAAAGCGCATACACAAAACCCGAACATTGATTTCTGACATCTAATGCGCCAACAGTTCTCATATCAAGCATTTCCTGAATTTGGACACCACATCCTGGAAAATAAAAATCGGGACTCAAAGTGGCGAAAACGATAAAATCGATGTCGTCTTTGGTAAGTCCTGACCTTTCAATGGCAATTCGAGCAGCTTTTGCGCCCATAATGGAAGAAGTATCTTCACTGCCTTCAGGAATCCATCTTCGCTCTTTAATTCCCGTTCTTTCCTGAATCCACTCATCATTGGTATCCATCATTTTCGCTAAATCATCATTGGTTACAATATTATCAGGAACGTAGAAACCAAGACCGGATATTTTAGAATTATACATAAATTTTGCTTTTTTGGTATATTTATTCAAACTTACTAAAATCAAAAACTATTTACAACAATAATTTTACGATGTTCATAACTATTTTATGGCTGATATTAAATAAAATATTAAACATAACTATTACATAATCATTGTAATAACCATAATATTCCGATTTGTAGAATTACGATAGTCAACCAAAAATAAAATAACTAAGAAAAAAGATAAAAAATAATTCGATTAAAACAGCTATTTAAAAATTATCTCCCAACATCTAAATAAATTATTGAAATGCGAATAAAATGAATATTTTATTAAATTCATAAAATAATTAATCTAAAAATCACCTTCTGATTTCTTAATTTTTAAAACTTATTTAATTGTCTTATTTGGAATTTTGCTCATTGCATATTCCGTGATTGCGGTGATGGTCAAGGACGGATTTACACCCGGATTTGCAGAAATCATTGAACCGTCACAAACGAACATATTTTGATAACCAAAAACCCGATTGTGTTTGTCAATAACGCCTTTTGAAGAATCTTCCCCCATCACTGCGCCACCTAAAATATGTGCAGTTGTTGGTGTTCCCAATAAAACATCCACAAAATTTCCAAAAGGAATTCCGTTGACTATTTTGCCGTATTTTTTACTTAAATCAAAAGCTTCAGGAATAATTCCGGATGGAGTTGTCCCCATTTCACTCACCGTTTTCATTTTTGTGATTTTTCCCAGTTTTAGCCGAATGGTGCTGTCAACCGTTTGCATAAACAACAGTACAGTAGTGCGTTTTGCATAATTTTTGGCAAAAATTGTTTTCAGCAATTTCAGCGGAAATTTTAGAAATAAAAATAAAACTCCCAAAAGGCGCAATAAAGCATATTTGCTGAAAATGACAGGAATGGTCAGTGTTCTGAAAAAAGCTGAGCCTTCTCCATATCGAACCGGTTCCAAATGCGAATTTTCACTGGTTTGCAATATGGAGCCAATGGCAATGCCTTTAGAAAAATCTTTGAAATTTTTATTGGTTGAAGTCACCAACATCAACGATTCATTGTTGGTTCTTATGGAGCAGCCAACCATTTCAGATAAATTGGGCAACGATTTATTTTTCAGTTTTAAAAGCAACGGAACTGTGCCAACTACGCCACCCGAAAAAATAACGCCTTTTGCGTTAATACTGCCTTTTTCCTTTTTTCCAATGCTTGAAATAAAGTCAATTTTATAGCC
>Ga0209231_1000743_pt1 | contig 15738 bp, 13 predicted proteins | sample Deesub45470m_DNA_FD_188086 | JGI IMG/M metagenome (GOLD analysis project Ga0209231, IMG submission 188086) | Deep subsurface microbial communities from North Pacific Ocean - 450_OLKR46/470m Metagenome (SPAdes) (version 2) | ecosystem: Environmental > Terrestrial > Deep subsurface > Unclassified ... | reverse complement strand
TCCACGTTCGACTCCGGCCGAGCGCCGAAGCGGCAATGACATCCTACCGCAACAAAGCGGAGGTCGAGTGTGGCGATTACGTTAAGTGGTGTAGGAACCCGTGACGATGATCTGGTCTGCTTCCGTCGGATCGGTCGGCGCAGATGTCTGCGCCTGTGCGGGCGCGACGAGTAGCAGCGCAAGCGGCGATGCCCCGATGGACAAAAGAATGACGTGCGACTTTGGCATGGCGATGCCCCCCGATAATCTGCTTATATTGATATTGCGAATGATTCGCGTTCTCCATATGCGTTTTCGCGCCCACGCTGTCAATCGGCATGGATTGCGTCACCGTCACCGTCGCGTAACATGAGGATGATTGAGCGCTTGCTTTGGCGGACGGAAGCCGTAGCTTCACGCCTCATGGCAAAGGAACCGGCATTGGCGACCATCGCGGTCTACAGTCTCAAGGGTGGCGTGGGCAAAACCACATTCGCGATCAACCTCGCCTGGGCATCGGCCAGCATATCGAAGCGGCGCACCCTATTGTGGGATCTCGATCCGCAGGCGGCGTCCAGCTGGCTTGTGTCCACCGACAGCAAGAGTCGCGATGCCGCGCAGGCGATCTTCAGCAAGGATGTCGAGGTCAGGAAACTGATCCAGCCTTCGACCGTGCCGGGGCTGGACCTGATCGCGGCGGACACGTCGCTGCGCAGCCTCGATCATCTCTTCCGGGAGATGGACAAGAAGAAGCGATTGTCCAAGCTGATCGAGAGCTTAGGCAAGGATTATGACCGCATCATTCTCGATTGCCCGCCGGGCCTCACTGAAACCAGCGAGCAGGTGTTGCGCGCCGCCGACCTGATCGTCATTCCGGTCATCCCCTCCCCCTTGTCGCAGCGGGCCATGGGCGAGGTCGCACGCTATCTGGTCGAACGCGGCGGGGCGCATGCGCCTATCCTGCCGGTCTATTCGATGGTCGATCGCCGCCGCAGCCTGCATCGTAAGGCGCTGGACGAACATCCTGGTTGGCCCGCTATCCCGATGGCCAGTATGATCGAGCAGATGACGGTGCGCCGCAAGCCGCTGGGGAGCTTCGCGCCCAATTCGCCCCCGGCCAAGGATTTTGCCGCGCTCTGGACTACCGTCGAACGGTTGCTGCGGGGCGGTTGATCAAGCGATCAGCCGTTCGGGCGCCGCCAGGAACAGAGCGCCTGCGTCGTCGGCGGACATGGGCCGTCCGAAATAGAAGCCTTGTACCTTCTTGCAGCCCAGCGCCAATACCATCGCCAGTTCCGCCTCTGTCTCCACGCCTTCCGCCGTCGTCGCCATCCCCAGACTATCGGCCAGTGTAACGACGGCGCGAATGATGGCCAGGCTTTCCGCCACATCCTTGGACGCGCCGACCACGAAACTGCGGTCGATCTTGATCGTGGTGAAGCGCGTGCGGCTGAGATAGCCAAGCGAGCTGTAGCCAGTGCCGAAATCGTCGAGCGAGAGCTGGATACCCAGCCCAAGCAACTGATCCAGCACGCGCAAAGCACCCGCATCTTCGTTCATGAACACGCTTTCGGTGACTTCCAGTTCCAGCCGCCGTGCGTCCAGGCCACTCTGCGCCAGTGCCGACACGACGGTCGCGACGAAGCTCGGATGGCTCAACTGTTCGGCCGACACGTTGACCGCGATCCGCACGTCATCGGGCCAGTTCAGCGCCTCGGTACAGGCCGTGCGCAACACCCACTCACCGATGGGTGCGATCAACCGCGCTTCTTCGGCCACCGGCACGAATTTGGCGGGCGAGATCGGCCCCAGTTCAGGATGCGTCCAGCGGGCTAGCGCTTCGAAGCCGACCACCCGGCCGCTATCTGCCTGCACTACCGGTTGATAGAGGACGTGCATCTGGTTCTTTTCCAACGCCGCGCGCAGCGCCAGTTCCAGCAAACGGCGTTCCTCGGCCTTGGCATGCAATTGCGGCTCATAGGCGTAATGGACCCCGCCGCCGTCATCCTTGGCGCGATACAATGCCAAGTCCGCGCTGCGGATCAGCGCTTCGGAATCCCGCCCATCGACCGGCGACAGCGCCGATCCGATCGACGCGCCGATATAGAGGATATGGCCATCGATTTGATAAGAGGCCGACAATATGGCGATGATGCTGTCTGCCAATTGGGCGATCGCATGATTGTCCAGAGCGGACGGCACGACCACGGCAAATTCATCGCCGCCGATCCGTCCGCAAAATTCCTGCCCGCGACAGGCCTTGCTCAAACGGCGCGCGACCTCGCTCAGCAATTTGTCGCCAATCTGATGGCCCAGCGTATCGTTGACCGACTTGAACCGATCGAGATCGACCATCAGGAAAGCGCAGCCGGGGCGGCGCGCGCCTGCGGCGGCGACCGCCTGGTCCAGCACTTCGCGCAGATGGCTGCGGTTGGGCAGACCGGTCAGCGGATCGAACCGCGCCAGTTGCGCAATCTTGTCCGCCGATTCGCGCTGTACCGTCACATCCGAGGCGACGCCACGGAAGCCAAGGAAGGCCCCACTATCATCATAGCGGGGCGAGGCCGACAATTCCCACCAGCGTGTCTTGCCCGACACCTCGACCGGCAGCACGAGGTTGGAAAAACTCTCGCGCCGCTTGAGATGATCCGCCAGGCTGTGCAGTCCGGCGGCGAAGCGGCCGCTTTCCCACGCGCTACCCGCCAATATCTGAACCAGCGGCACGCCCTCCAACTGTTCGGGCGGCAATCCCATCGTCTCGGCAAAACGCTTGGACGCGCCGTTGATGCGGCGCATCGTGTCGGTCTGCCACAGCCAATCCGAGCCGCCTTCTTCATATTCGCGCAGCAGCAGGCTGACGACTTCGGATTTTTCCGCCAGTTGCGCGGTGCTGCTATGCTGGTGCGCGAATGTGCGCACATAGATGAAGCAGCCAGCGAGCAGCGAGAGCGCATAGCTGGTCGCGAGCGCGTGCAGCGGCAGTTGCAGGCCGTCGCCGAACATAGCGAACAAGCCGCCGATGCAGGGCAGCAGAAACGCCGTCGCCGCCAGCGGCGTGGCGGCATAGCTGATCGCGCTGCAGACCATGATGCAACTGACCAGCGTCCAGAGCGCGACCAGTTCCTCTGTCTCCCCGGCATGGGCCACGATCATCATGCATCCCGCCCAGGACAGGCCCAGCGCCAAGCCCCCCATCCCATGGCGACGCAAATCCCGTGCAGTCAGGCCGACATTGGCTGAAAGGCGACGATTGCGGTCGAGCCATAGTCCCAACATTATCGTGCCGATCAGCGCCACGCTCCACCCGGCCAGCAAGATCGGCGAGCAGCAATGGGCGAAAACGGTCCAGACGAAAATCAGGCCCAGCAGATTCATCACATGGCGCAGCAGGGCGACGCTGTCGGCGGCGCGGAACTGCGCCTCCAGCACGCGATATTGCGCGTCGTCGGCGATTGTGCCCAGACCCGTCATCGCCCGAAGGCTTATCCGCTCCCGGCCATCCGCGTCGCTGTGCTGATGATCCCTCTTGCCCACCGTGCCGCGATAACGGCTATGGGTTATGATTTGGTAACCTCGATCCGACTTTGTCAGGCGGCGATGTCGTAGGGGCGGATTTCCCCGGTCAGATAGAGGTTGCGCGCTTTCGACCGGCTCAATTTGCCTGAACTGGTGCGCGGCAGGGTGCGCGGCGGCACCAGTTCGACGACGCAGTTCATGCCGGTGATGGCGCGCACGCGCTCGCGAATCTGGTCGCGCAGGCGCGAGCGTTCCTCATTGTCGGAGGTGCGGCAATGGACCAGCACGGCGGGGGCTTCCTCGCCGCCCGGCGTGGTGATGGCGAAGGCGGCGATGTCGCCCTGCTTGAAGCCGGGCAATTGTTCGACCGCCCATTCGATATCCTGCGGCCAGTGATTCTTGCCGTTGATGATGATCATGTCCTTGGCGCGGCCGACGATGTAGAGATAGCCGTCGCTCAGATAGCCCATGTCGCCGGTGTCGAGCCAGACGCGGCCAGAGGCATCGGCGGCCATGCAGGCATCGGTCGCGGCCTGATCACGGAAATAGCCGACCATCAGGCTTGGCCCGGTGGTCCAGACCTTGCCGATCTGCCGTTCGCGCAGCGGGCCGCCATCTTCGTCGCGGATTTCCACGACCATGTCCTTGGCGGGCTTGCCGCAATTGACGATCGAACGGAAGCGCTGCGGCCGGCCTTCGGTCGCGTCCCCGCCCGACAGGTCGGTTTCCTCGACCAGTTCGACGATGATCCCCTCGCCCGGCGGCATGATGGTGACGGCCAGCGTCGCTTCGGCCAGGCCATAGCTCGGCAGGAAGGCGCTGGGCGAAAAACCGGCATCGGCAAAGGCATCGACGAAGCTCTGCATCACATCGGGACGGATCATGTCCGCGCCATTGCCCGCCAGCCGCCAGCGCGACAGGTCGAAACGATCCTGCGCCTTGGTCTGGCTCGACATGCGGCGCGCGCAGATGTCGTAGCCGAAGGTCGGCGAATAGCTGATCGAGGTGCCTTCGTTGCGGCTGATAAGGTCGAGCCAGGCGAGTGGACGGCGGGCGAAATCCTCGGTCTTCATATAGTCGGTCGACACCTGATTGGCGACGACGGACAGGAAGCAGCCGACCAAGCCCATGTCATGATACCAGGGCAGCCAGCTGATGCAGCGGTCGCTGTCCTGCACCTGCATCCCGTGGCTGTGCGCCGACAGGTTGGACAGCAGGGCATGATGCGTCACCGCGACGCCATGGGGGAAACGGGTCGATCCGCTGCTATATTGCAGATAGGCAATTTCGTCACTGCGCGCCTGCGGCAAGGCGCAGGGGGTGGCGTCGCGGGCAATGAAATCCTCGAACGCGATGCTTTCGACCGCCTTTTGCCGACCGGATTCCCCGGCCATGTCGGCCAGTTCGCGGGGAAAGAGGAACAGCATGGGATCGCAACTGGTCAGCTGGACATTGAGCTGGTCGATATAGCTGTCCTTGCCGCCGAAGCTGGTCGGCAGCGGCAGCGGCACGGGCCAGGCCCCGGCATAGACGATGCCGAAGAAGAGCTGGGCAAAGTCCGCCCCGGTTTCCGCGACCAGCGCAACGCGGTCGGCGGGCTTGACGCCATGAGCGATCAGGCGGTGGGCGCAGGCGACGGCATCGGCACGCAATTCGCTGAAGGGATAGGGTCGCGCCAGATTGCCGCGCGCATCATGGAAATTCAGGCCCCGCTTGCCCCGCGCCGCATAGTCCAGCGCCTCGCCCAGCGTCTCGAAGTCCGAGAAGCGGCGCGGCAGGTCATCGGTGGTCGGCGTCGGTGCCATCATCTCTTGCGAACCCGTCATATTGGCGTGACCATATGGTCTAAAAATCGTGAAAGCGCGGCCGCTATCATCTTTGACTGCGACATGCACCGGATATTGCACTCCAGCATCCACTCATAGCGGACCAGGAACGGTAAAATTCCGGCCCGACTGTGGCATAAACATGGCGCATGGCCCATGAAAGCGAATATGTCCGGCAAACGCCTCCCCCCGCCGCTCGATGAGGCGACGATGCGCGACATGGCGCTGCGCCATGTCGCCCGCTTTGCGACCAGCCGGGGCAAGCTGCTCAGCTATTTGAAGCGCAAGATCAAGGAGCGCGGCTGGGGTGGCGAGCAGCCCGCCGACCCGGAAGGCCTCGCCGATCGCTTCGTGGAGATGGGCTATATCGATGATGCGGGCTATGCGGTGATGAAGAGCGGGGCGCTCGCCCGGCGCGGCTATGGCGCGCGGCGGATCGACCAGGATCTGCGCGCGGCCGGGATCGGCGAGGAAGACCGGGTGCAAGCGGACGCGCAGATCGCGGCCGAAGCCTGGGCGGCGGCGGACCGCTTTGCCCGGCGCAAGCGGGTCGGCCCCTATGCCACCGCGCCGCTCGACCCCAAGCAGCGCGAGAAAGCGATCGCCGCCTTTTTGCGCGCAGGCCATGATTATGCCGTGGCGCGCCGCTGGGTGGACGCCGCGCCGGGCGAGGCGCTGGCGCAGGAGGAGGAATAGCGGGCCAAGGTTACGGCAAGGTCACAGGGCGCAAGTTCACACCGTGGCTGGCGTGATTTTGTGCGGGAAACTGGGGTGTAAAGGTGCGCAAAGTGCCGACGAAGCCCTGGTGACGCGCCTGTTGGGTCACAATGAGGTGCCTGTAGGGTCACAGGGACGCACCACCTGCGCGTCGGCGACGCGGCTGGGGGGTTGTGTGGGGGGAGGCTGTCGCGCGTGGCACGAGCGGATCGGCGGCGGGATCGGGGTTCATCGATAAGGATAGATCAGATGAAATCCTATTTTGGAAGAGGGTTTTGGCGTGGGGGACGATCTGGCCCTTCTTACCCCTCTCCCTTGAGGGAGAGGGCTGCGCAGACTTGGCAGCTTGCTGCCTAGTCGAAGCTGGGTGAGGGTGTAGGACCATCGGGTTTCGCGCTGCCTCAGCGTCGACCCCCCTCATCCAACTGCGCCTAAGTGCCTGCGGCACTAAGGCTGCGTATCCTTCTCCCCAGCGGGGAGAAGGGGTGGTTAGGGGACGGTCGGCTTTTGGGGAGACGAATCCCGATAGCAGAAGCCATGCGGTTAGAGGCCATTCTCCATCAATGGCCCTAGTTGCGGACGCGGCGCGATTCGGATTAGACCATTGCATGGTCGAGAATCTTTTCACTGTGGTCTCAGACTTTCGCGGCACGACGAGCAGCCTTCAGGTGTATGCTGCTGACGAGCAGGATGCTGTGCTTGCTTGGGCGCAACTCCTTTCCAAAGAACGTCATTTTGGGCGTGCTTCGGGATATATCGCTAGGGCTTTCCAGTCGTGGAGCTTTCTGGCTGAAGCAACCGCAGTGAACAATCAATCGAACGTTTGGGCTGCGGGCGCGTCCTGCGGAGGAGACCATGTATGCGTGACGATTGTGAAAACGTGTTCTCCGACCGACGACCATTAACCGCCTAGAGTCTGGCATCTGTTTTTCGATTTGCCATCTGGACGAATGGCGGGTTTTGGGCTTCGGCTGACAGTGGCTGAGTGACCACGATTGGTCGATTCCTTCCGGACCGCTTTGCTGCTCAGCATAGGACAAGCAACTGATGGGTGGCGCGCAGGAAATCATGGGTCGGAAACGGTGTTACGGGGTGGACCGACGCGGGCGTTGCGCTCGGCCCACCCCCTTAACCCCCTCCCGCTGGCGGGAGGGGGGACAGATAGTGGCAGCGTTCAATCCCCCTCCCCTTGGCGCGCGAAACGGATTAGGCACATCGCCATGATCCGTTTTGCCGCAATTCTCGCCCTTGGCCTGCTCGCCGCCTGTTCCAGCCCGCAAGCCGCGCCCGACAATGGTGCGCAGGCGCAGGCCGTGCCTGCGTTGCTGCCGGTGGTTATCCGCACCGCAAAGGGGGCGCATCGGTTCGATGTCGAAGTTGCGGATACACCGCAGGCGCAGGAGAAGGGGTTGATGTTCCGCAAGGAGCTTGGCCCCAATAGCGGCATGTTGTTTCCGATGGACCCGCCGCGCACGGCGAGTTTCTGGATGAAGGACACGCTGATCCCGCTCGACATGATCTTCATCCGCACCGACGGGACGATCGCCTTCCTGCAGGCCGATACCGAACCCTATTCGCGCGTGCCCGTGTCGGCCGGGGTGCCGGTGGCGGCGGTGCTGGAACTGGCGGGCGGGCGCGCCGCGGCGCTCGGCATCAAGGAAGGCGACCGGGTTGCGTGGGGCGGGTGCGCGGTGTCGGGGGGCAAGGTGACGACCGAGCGCAATTTCTGCCCGTCCGCGCCCTAAGGGCGAGGCCGCGCCTACCAACCGTTCGCTTCGAGCATAGTCGAGAAGCGTCTGGCGCTGTGCCCTGTGTTTCTCGACTTCGCTCGAAACGAACGGAGATGGGGGGAACCGATCCGCCGCAGGGCATCCCGATCCGCCTCTCGATTCTCGCATATCCGCCTTGCCAACGCCCCGCTCCAGCGGCTAAGCGCTTGGGCCATGGGAATCCTCGGCAAGATCTTCACCTGGTGGGATGGCGCGACCATCGGCACTTCGCTCTTCACCGCTCGCAAGGGCAGCAAAGTGGGCGAGGATCATCAGGGCAATGTCTATTATCAGGGCGGCGTCGATGGGAATGGCCTGACGCGGCGCTGGGTCATTTATAATGGCGCCAACGACGCCAGCCGAGTGCCGGCCGAATGGCATGGCTGGCTGCACCATTCGATCGAGGGTGCGCCCGAAAGCTTCCTGCCGCCGCCGCGCATCTGGGAACGCGAATATACCCCCAATGCCACTGGCACGGTCAATGCCTATCGCCCGTCCGGCGCGATGGAAAAGGGTGGCCTGCGCCAGAAGGCGACCGGCGATTATGAGGCGTGGAGCCCCGACGCATCATGATCGGGCGTGCGGCGGGCATTGCCCCGTCGATCCTGATCGGCGCGTCGCTGCTCGCGCTTGCCGCCTGTAGCGATGGCGAAGTGCCCGTGGCCAACCAGACCGGCCCGGTCAAGGTGCAGGGCACCGCGATCCGCTCCGCCGACAAGGACAGCCTGCCCGGCACGCCGATGGCCGAGCGTAGCGCCGTCGTCGGCCTGCTCAACAAGCGCAACGGGCTGACCCGCGACCTGACGCTCAAGCCCGGCGAAGCGGTGCGGGTGGGCGACGCGATCGTGCGCCTGCAGGCCTGCGAAACCAGCGCGCCGTGGGAAAATGTGCAGGACACCGGCGCGTTCGTGCAGCTCGACGTGCGTAGCAGCTCCGATGGCAAGTGGCGGCGCAATTTTTCCGGCTGGCTGTTCCGCGACCGGCCCGACCGCAATGTCGTGCAGCACCCGATCTATGACATCTGGGTCAGAAGCTGCACGATGGCATGGCCCGAAAGTGGCCCCGACACGGTGACGTTGGGCGCGAAGGGCGAACCGGCATCGGCGCGCCCGGCGAGCGGCGCGAACGCCAGTTCGGCGGCAGCCCCGGAACCTGAACCCAGCGCCCGGGCCCCTGCGCCCAGCGCCGCGTCCCCCACGGCCGCGCCCAGCAACTGAAGATAGTCGCGCTGGCTGATTTCGACCGCGCCCATCGAATGGAGATGGTCGGTCATGAACTGACAGTCGAGCAGGGTGAAACCGCCAAAGCGTAGCCGCGCCACCAGCCAGGCGAGCGCGACCTTCGACGCATCGGTGCGCCGCGATACCATAGATTCGCCGAAGAAGGCGCGGCCCAGCGCGACGCCATAGAGGCCGCCGACCAGTTGCTCTCCCTCCCACACTTCGACCGAATGGGCGTAGCCGATGGCATGGAGGTGGCGATAGGCGCTCTCAATCTCGCGGTTGATCCAGGTCGATGGCCGATCCGGCGCAGCCTGCGCGCAGAGCGCCAGCAGGTCGGGGAAAGCGCGATTGGCGGTGACGCGGAACGGATCGCGGCGGAGTGTCTTGGCGAGCGAGCGGGACAGATGGAAGCCGTCGAGCGGCAATATGGCGCGCTGCTTGGGTTCGACCCAATAGACTTCGGCGGCATCGCGGTCGTCCGCCATGGGAAAGACGCCGATCGAATAGGCCTGGAGCAATATCGCGGGATCGATCATCATTGCCCGTCTTATGGCGCATATTCGGCACCGGGCGAAAGCGCTTTGGGCGGCGCGGGCGATTTTTAGCCATTGACGTGGGGGGATGCCACCATAGGCTCCAGCGCCATGATCCTGTTTCGCCTGATGGCCCTGTCGCTGCTGCTCGCCCCGCTGCCGCTCAACGCCGCGCCCGATCCTCATTCGGCACGCATCGCCCGTATCTTGAAGGCCACGCCGCTGATCGACGGGCATAATGACTGGCCCGAAGCGCTGGCGGAAAAGGCCAAGGACGCACGCTGGACGATGGACCTGACCCGGCTCGACCCGGCGACCTATCATACCGATCTCGATCGGCTGCGTGCGGGTGGGGTCGGCGGGCAGTTCTGGTCGGTCTGGGTGTCGGCAGACCTGCCGCAGGTGCAACAGGTCAAGGATACGCTCGACCAGATCGGCATGGTCCATAGCCTGGCCGCGCGCTATCCCCGGCATATCACCTTGGTCCGCACGGCAGCGGAGCTGCGCGCGGCGCACAAGGCGGGGCGGATCGGGTCGCTGATTGGGGTCGAGGGTGGCGGCCAGATCGACGGCAGCCTCGCGGTGCTGCGCGCCTATCGCCAGCTTGGCGCGGCCTATCTCACCCTGACGCATAGCCGCACCATCGCCTGGGCCGACAGCGCCACCGACAATCCGCAGCATGACGGCCTGACCCCGTTCGGCGAAGATGTGGTGCGCGAACTCAATCGGCTGGGCATGTTGGTGGACCTGAGCCACGTCAGCGAAGCGACGATGCTGGATGCGCTGCGCATGACGAAGGCACCAGTGATCTTCTCCCACTCCAACGCCCGCGCGCTGTGCGACACGCCGCGCAACGTGTCGGACGCAGTGCTGCGCCAGGTCGCGGCCAATGGCGGGGTGGTGATGGTCAATTTCGCCGCCCAATATGTCTCCGAAGCCCGCCGCATCTGGGGCGCGGATCGCAGCGCGGAAATCACCCGCAACAACGCCCCACCCTTTGGCGGCCTGCATATCGGCGACCCCAAGGGCGCGGCGCAGGCACTGGCCGACTGGGAACAGGCGCATCCCGAACCCGTCACCACGATCGCGCAGGTCGCCGACCATATCGATCATATCGTCAAGGTGGCAGGGATCGACCATGTCGGGATCGGTAGCGATTTCGACGGCGTGGGTGCGTTGCCGCAGGGGTTGGGCGGCGTCGAGACGTACCCAGCTTTGCTGTCCGAACTGATGCGGCGCGGCTGGAACGATGGAGACATCGCGAAGCTGGCGGGCGAAAATGTCCTGCGCGTGATGGCGGCGGCGGAGAAGGTTGCGGTGGGGAAGTAGATGCTGCCTAGGGCCAGGACAGCGCTTGGCGGATCGTGGCTGACGACCACCTCAAAAACATATCCCTTGATCCGCATTGTCACCAGGCAACAGAGCATCATACCGCGATAGCGCGCGGGCGAGAGGACGAGTGCGGAACGGTGCCCAGGCCGACATCACCAGACTTCCTTGCCGATCGGAGCACCGAAATCGACATCATCGGGAAAAGTGTCGGCCGTCATTGCGGATAGCAATTCATCGAAATCATAGACTGGCGCCCGGATCGGCTCGATCACCACGCGGCCACCTTCTTCCCGCACATCCACCGCCTGATCGACGTGCAAAGCAGCAGCAGCCATGACCGATGCGGGAATCCACACCGAGGCGCTGTTGCCCCATTTCTTGAAAATTGCCCAAGGCTGACTGTCGTTGGCCGCTATACGGGCGCGAATATGCTGGCGGACGATGTGCCGACCCATAGCCTCTGCGACGCAGGTCAGCGCTGCTCTTACATCCATGTCAGGCGGTTCGGTGACAACGTCATTGTCGTTCGCGGCACCGATGCGATGGTCTGTGGCCTTGCTGCTGGCGTTCATCGCATTGGCACAAACCTGACCTTGCCTTCCACCTTCTGGAGACCTTCGAGCGCTATGGTCATCCGGCGGCTGCTATCAGCAGATTTCTAATCGAAGAAAAGCCGTACCAACAAACGACCGGTTCCGGCCGTTCAGCGATCAAATTTTCTTCCCAATGAGCAGACCGTTTCCTTTCCTTGTCGGCAAGATGTAAATTTGCACGGTCATACGGTTCCTATCATTGCCTCATCACGCTCAGCCATCATGACCTCGCGCATGGCGAATTTCTGAATTTTGCCGGTGACCGTCATCGGAAATTCTTGGACGAACCGAATGTGTTCGGGAATTTTATAATGAGCGATCTGGCCGCGGCAATGACCGCGTATTTCCGCTTCGGTAAGGTGCGCATTGCCCGTTCGTATCCATGCGCAGACGGTTTCGCCCAGTCGCTCGTCGGGGATGCCGAATATCTGGGCTTCCTGCACATCCGGGTGGCGGTGAAGGAATTCCTCAATCTCGCGCGGATAGATATTTTCGCCGCCGCGGATGATCATGTCTTTGGCGCGACCGGTGATGCGCACATAGCCATCCTCATCCATCGTCGCCAGATCGCCCGAATGAATCCAGCCGCGCGCATCGATTGCCTCGGCGGTCCGGTCAGCATCCTCCCAATAGCCGTTCATCAGGCTGTAGCCGCGGAACAATATTTCTCCCTGCATGCCTCGCGGCACCACCCGTCCGCGGCCATCGACGATCTTGGCCTCGACAAAATCATGGACTTGGCCGACCGTTTCGACCCGCCGTTCCAGGCTGTCGCCCGGCATGGTCTGGAAACTCAGCGGGCTGACCTCCGTCATGCCATAGCCGATCGTGATATCGCGCATGTGCATCTGCACGATCACCCGCTCCATCACGTCCACCGGGCAAGGCGCGCCAGCCATAATCCCCGTGCGCAGGCTGGACAGGTCGAATGTCGCGAAGGCGGGATGGTCGAGTTCGGCGATGAACATCGTCGGCACGCCATGCAGACCGGTACAGCGCTCGTCCGCGACGGTTTCCAGCACCACGGCGGCATCGAAGGCTTCACCCGGAAAGACCATGCAGGCGCCATGGGTGATGCAGGCCAGCACACCCAGCACCATGCCGAAACAATGATAGAGCGGCACCGGGATGCAGAGCCGGTCCTGTTCCGACAAGAGCATTCGGCGACCAGAATAGAAGCCGTTATTGAGGATATTATGGTGGCTGAGCGTCGCCCCCTTGGGCGATCCGGTTGTGCCGCTGGTGAACTGGATGTTGATCGGGTCTTCAGGCTGGAGGCGGTTGGCCAACGCATCGAGCGCCGCGTCGCTATCCGGGGTAACAAAGGCCGCGACGGCATCGAACGGTAAAGCCCCAGCCATCTGGCCCTCCCCGATGGTGATGAGCCATTCCAGCTCCGGCAGGCGGGCGGCGCGTAGCGCGCCGGGCGAGGCTTGCGCCGCTTCGGGCGCCAATTCGGCGATCATGGCGCAATAGTCGCTGGCCTTGAACTGTCGCGCAAATATCAACGCGCGACAGCCGACTTTGTTGAGGCAATAATCCAGCTCGGCGATGCGATAGGCAGGATTGATGTTGACAAGGATCAGGCCCGCCTTGGCCGTGGCCAACTGGGTGACGACCCATTCCAGGTTATTGGGCGACCAGATGCCGACACGGTCGCCTGGTTCCAGACCCATTGCCAGCAGTCCGCTGGCGAAGGCGTATACCTTCGCCGCCAGGGCCGTATAGGTCAGCCGCACGTCCTGATCACGCACGACGATCGCCTCGCGATCGCCATGTCGCTGCGCGATGTCGGTAAAGGCTGCACCAATCGTCTGATACAGCAGCGGGTGATCGCTGCATCCCGACACATAACTGGCCGTCATTTTATCCTGTCCTGCTACTATTGTCATTGTAGTATCGCACCGACGAGAATGGTCTCGTCGGTGCGACGGTTAGATCAGAAGCGACGGCGGAACGTGACGCCATAGGTACGCGGGGCGCTGTAATTGCCCTGGACGAAGCCAGCCGCGGCATTGGCATCACCGCTAAAGATGACCTGCTTGTCGCTCAGATTCTTGCCCCAGAGCAGCAGATCCCAATTTCCATCGTCATTTTCATAGGCGATCTGCCCATTGAAGATGCTGTACCCTTTCTGCGTCAGCCAGACCGAGTTGATGTCGTCATTGTAGATCTTGCTATTGTAAGACCAGTCGCCGCGCAGGCTGACATCGCCCGAAAGCGCCGGAGCAGGGATGCGATAGTCGAACCCGGCACTGGCCGACCATGCGGGCGAGTTGGACAGGGTGTTGCTCATCCGCACCTGAAATTCCGGCCGGACGAGCGAGGAGAGCGGCAGCAGCTTGGTATAATGGGTGGCGAGATGCGCCAGCGAGGCATTGAGCGTCAGCCGATCGGTCGGCTTGGCCGCCAGCTCTGCCTCAAACCCCTTGATCCGCGCATCGCCGCCATTTTGCGTGCCCGGCGCGAAATCCTCGATCACGGTGATCTGGATGTCCTGATATTTGGTGGTGAAGGCGGCAAGGTTTAGCCGCACCTTGCGATCCAGCATCTCCAGCTTGGTGCCGATTTCGAAGGTGGCAAGCTTTTCTGGCGTGAAGCCCAGAACATCGGGCCGGGGCGCGACGGTGCGGGCATTGAAGCCGCCGCCCTTGTAGCCGCGCGAATAGGAGCCATAGAATAGTACGTCGCGGGAGAGTTTATAGTCGATGCTAAAGCGTGGCGACACGTTGGAAAATGTGTTGGTGACACGGCCATAAGGCACAGTGCGGACCCCGGCAAAGGCGCCCCCTGCCGCCGGGTCATAGATGAAGTCCGGCAACAGCGATTTCTTGTCATGAGTATAGCGGACGCCGGCAGTGATCTTGATAGCGTCCGATAGTTTGAAGGATGCCTGGCCGAAAGCGGCGTAACTGCTATTGTCGGCATCGGATTTCAGGATGATAGTGCCGATCGAGGGCGGCAGCGCGCAGCGATAGTCATCAACGGCGCTTTCCTTGAAATAATAGGCACCACCGATATATTCCACGCGATCCGAGAAGGCCGACCCGACCAGTTGCCCTTCCTGCGAGAATTGCTTCTGCTGGAAATTGCTGAAGCAATCGACAACCTGGAGCGGACTGTTGTCGGCATCGCGGTTGAAGCTGCCGCTGACCTTGCGAAAGGCTGTGATCGACTTGAAGGTCAGATCGTCCGTCAGTTTCCATTCTGCGGTTCCGGCAAAGCCGGTAACGTTGAGATTAGTGCCGTTCGGGCCCGTCTGGTAAGTGCCGCGCTTGTTGCCCGGCGCGACCACCCAGCGATCGTCATAAAGGACGCCGGTGCCATAGCCGGGGACGTCGATGACCGCCGCATCATTGGCATTATAGGCTGCCGTCAGCGTGCCATCGAGCGGCACAGCCAAAGCGGCCGAGGGCACGGTAGCTTCCCGTATGCGCGAGACATCGGCGGTCAGATAGAGGTTGAAGGCGTCTGATGGCGCATATTCTATCGCAAGGCGACCCGATCCGCGATTGACGTCGCCGGGCGTGCGCTGGCTGCGGTTATTATGGGCAGGCGCGGGATAGTTGGCCGCCAGCAAATGCGACCAGCCATCGGCGCGCTTATAGCCAAAGGTAAGCTTGGTGCGCAGGACGTCGGAGATCGGCGTATCGATCGATCCGCGCATTTCCATGCGGTCATAATTGCCATAGGTCGCCTCCAGCGAGCCTTCCGGGGTCGAGGACGGGCGCTTGGTGGTCACGCTGATCGCGCCCCCAATCGTGTTGCGGCCGAACAGCGTACCTTGTGGCCCGCGCAACACTTCGATCCGCTCCACATCCAGCACGTCCAACACGCCGCCGACCGAGCTGGAAACATAGACCCCGTCGATATAGGTGCCGACGCCTGGATCGTCCGTGACCTGATAGCCCGACTTGCCGACGCCGCGAATGAACACGATCGCGGCCGACGATGCTCCACTAAGCGGCGCGGTGGAATCGAATTGCAAGTTGGGGGTGAAGGCGGCGATGCCGGAAATATCCTCGACATTCTTGTTGGCAAGAGCCTGCGCGTTAAAGGCGGTCACCGCGATCGGCGTGTCTTGCAGATTTTCGGTACGCTTCTGAGCGGTGACGACGATTTCATCCAGGCCGCCGGACTGCTTAGAGCCTGATTCATAATTATCCGATGAAATTTCATAGTCTTGCGATGCGACGCGCGAATAGCTGGATGGAAGCTATGAACAGCCACGCAGTTGCCGATGCGATGGT
>Ga0209231_1000742_pt1 | contig 15752 bp, 14 predicted proteins | sample Deesub45470m_DNA_FD_188086 | JGI IMG/M metagenome (GOLD analysis project Ga0209231, IMG submission 188086) | Deep subsurface microbial communities from North Pacific Ocean - 450_OLKR46/470m Metagenome (SPAdes) (version 2) | ecosystem: Environmental > Terrestrial > Deep subsurface > Unclassified ... | reverse complement strand
TGCGCTGGAGTCTTCGTTAACGGAAACACTTGCGCGACTGGATGCCAACGAAACGCGCTACCGCTTACTGCTGGATGCGCATCAATTGTGGCCACTTGACGAAACAGGTGCCATAGCCGCCCACTGACGCACGGCATACTCGGGAATATATTTCTGTTCATCGTCATGCAGTTTCCTGCCAGCGCAGTTATCATTGCGCCTTTGGAAAATCGAAACGATGTACCCATCCATAGAAAATTTCGTTGGCAATACGCCGCTGGTACAACTCAAACGCATTCCAGGCGACACCAGCAATGTGCTGCTGGCCAAGCTGGAGGGCAACAACCCGGCTGGCTCAGTGAAGGACAGACCCGCGCTTTCGATGATTATGCGCGCCGAACAGCGCGGGGAAATCACCCCCGGAGATACGCTGATCGAGGCAACCAGCGGCAATACCGGTATCGCGTTGGCGATGGCGGCAGCGATGCGCGGCTACCGGATGATACTGGTCATGCCGGAAAATCAGAGCGTGGAACGTCGCCAGAGTATGCGGGCATTCGGCGCAGAGCTGGTGCTGACGGCGAAAGAAGGCAGCATGGAATTGGCCAGGGACACAGCGGAAGCTCTGCGCGCAGCGGGTCGCGGCCTGATTCTGGATCAATTTTCGAATCCTGATAACCCGCTTGCACATTATGAAGGCACTGCCCCTGAAATTTGGCGTGGCACTCAGGGCAAGCTCACTCACTTCGTCAGCAGTATGGGCACCACCGGCACCATCATGGGTTGCTCGCGATTCTTCAAGGAACAAAATCCAGCCGTGCAGATTATTGGCGTGCAACCGGAACAAGGCGCGCAGATTCCCGGTATCCGTAAATGGCCGGAAGCTTATTTGCCGAAAATCTACAGCAATAAAAATATCGATAAGCTGGAACTGGTGAGTCAGTCAGACGCGGAAACCATGACGCGCCGACTGGCGCAGGAGGAAGGAATTTTTTGCGGCATTTCATCCGGTGGCGCACTGAGCGTTGCTCTGCGCGTTTCACAACAAGTCGAAAATGCGGTCATAGCGTTCATCGTTTGTGATCGTGGCGACCGATACCTCTCTACGGGCGTGTTTCCAAGCTAATTTTGCCCCGAACATAAGGAATATGGTTACAATCCCGCGTCAATCATACCGTGTATGTTTTTTATGAAGAATAACGCACAGTGCCACAGGAGATTTCTCTGTCAGTTATGGATGATTTTCATCACTGCCATATGTATGTCAAATGCCAATGCGCTCGTACTCGGTGAGATTCAGGTACTGAGCCATCTGGGTCAACCGCTCTCAGCGAAAGTTGCTTTAACCGATCTCAGTGCGACAGAGGCTCAGCAGCTCAAAATACGTCTGGCAGATATTGACGCTTACAACAAAACTGATCTGCAATATCCTGATGGCCACAAATTCCAATTTCGCCTGATCAATGAGCAAGGAACACAGCCGTTTATACGCGTTATCACCCCGTATCCGATAGACGAACCTTACCTCAATTTGCTTCTTGAGACCGTTTCGGTATCCGGAAAATTCATCAAGGCATATACATTCTTACTTGACCCATCCCCCTCCTGGCAACGAGAACCGACCATTGCTGTACAGCCGCTCATTATCCATCCGCCGACACAAGAGGCCGTTCATCAAGCCAGCACTGTAACCCTGCCAGAGGAGGCAGGCGGTGCGATAGCTGACAAGCAAGCCAAGCCCGCCGTGAAGCGCAAAAAGAACAAACGCGCGACCCCACCCAAGCCAGCCACTCAAGCCACACCCGACGTTCTGCACGGAGCGGCCGTACAGGATCAGGACCGCGTGCCTCAGATGAAACTCGCCATGTCCTTATCCATTTCCAGCCACGACCCGACGGCGGGCGAGACCACCGATGCCTTGCATGAGGAATTGATTGCAAAGAAAAAGACCCTCGAAGACCTGAATGCACAATTGGGCGCAATGCAGGCCGCGATTAAAGCATTACAAGGCAGACTAAATCTTAGCAATCAGCTATCCGTAGACGCGGCTTCAGGCGTACAGTCTTTAAGTGAGGCGGCCAGCAGCGTTCCCAACACAGCAACCGGCACGCTTCAGACGCCTTCCCCATCGGTTCAGCCCTTACCGGAACCGGAGACGTTTTTTGAAGCAAACAGGCTGGCGCTAGCGTTCATGGCATTGCTATTGGCTGTTTCGGGTCTGGTCTGGTATCGCAAGTCACAGGACGTGAAGAAAAATCCGTTTGATGATATAGACGAAACTACAGGTTCACCCTTGATGCCGCAGTATCAAATCAAAGAGGCAACCTCACCTGTGATGACGCCACCGTTGACTGAAATAAATACCGCGCCTGTCATTGCTACGTTCACAACTGAAAAACTGGCGACACCTGTTAGCGCATCGCCTGCTGCTGTGCAACAGCGGATCGAACCGTCGTTTACTGAAATACCAGAACAGACCGCGCCATTACCTGCCGAACAGTGGGAGCAACCCGTTACCAAACCGCAACCCAAGGAGAATAAAGTCTGGCCATTCGACGAGCAATCCATAGAAGCTTCGCCTCACACCGGACAGACCAGCGCAGCTATCATTCCCCCTGAATACGCAATGCTGCTGGAAGCAAAAAAACACCTGCGCTCCGGCGATGACAATCTGGCCGAGGAAGTGCTCATCCAGGCAATCAGGGCCAACCCGAAAAACACTTATGGCTATCTTGTTCTACTGAGTATCTATGAAAAACGCGCCGATAAAGATAGCTTTGCGGCACTGTCACAACGGCTGAAAGAAATCGGGGACGAGCCTTCTTTCGCGGAAGCAGCCGAGATGGGCCGCAAACTGGACCCGGACAATCCGCTGTATATCTAGACGGACTTAAACAAACTGACAACCGCCTCCTGCCGACTCTTGACGGCAAGCTTTTCAGCGGTATCGCCATCGTTGGTCTTCAACTTGCGGTCCGCTCCCTGCTCAAGCAATATCCGGGCAATTTCGCTATAGCCCAACGCAGCCGCCTTGTGCAATGCGGTATAACCGTCATCGGCGGCAGTATCCAGATTAACCCCGTTATCAATCAACAACACCACAACCTCAAGGTGATTTCGCGCCGTTGCCTGCATTAAGGGTGTCCAGCCAAAGTTATTGCGCACATCCGTTCTGGCATGGTTCTGCATGAGTTGCCTGGCACAGGCAGTATATCCTCCAAAAGCGGCCCAGTGCAAAGCACTATTCCCCCCCAGATCGAGCGCATTAACATCCGCATCATGTTTAATCAGCAATCCGACAACTTCATCGCGTCCATGAAACGAGGCCATCATCAATGGCGTCCAGCCGCGGTTATCGCGCACTTCGGTATTGATCTTAGCTTCGATAAATAAAGCCACTGCCGTGCGGTTGCCGGTTTCGGCGGCTTCAAAAAATCCTTCCGGCGTACAGGGAATATCCAGCTTTTGCAATTCGATCTTGTAGTGCTCGTCCGGTGCAGACCAGTCTGTTGCGGGATGATGCGCAAAATTGGTGAACGAGTTTGAAGCCGCATCCCAGATATCCTTGTGCTTATCTGGTGGTTCCTGAGCCGCGTGAACCAGGCTCAAATGCATGATATCCGCAGCGATTTCAGGGGGAAATCCAGAGCGACCGCCCCGATCATTAACCATTAACTCCATAAAATAATTGTCGATTTCGTCGTCATCCCAAAGCGACAGGATCGTTTCAAGAATGCGCGGATAGCTATTTTCCAGTGCGTAGGGGTAATTCACCGTAGTTCCGCCCAATATTCTGATCAATCGCTGATTCATGGCGTTTCCATCCCTAATTATTTTGCGCGATATTATGTCTGGATAATGCGGGGTTCTGGGAGAAATAGCGTTTGATACCACTCAAGACCGCATTGGCCAGCTTCAGTTGGTAATCTTCATCGTTCAGACGACGCTCTTCGCTGGGGTTGCTGATAAAGGCAGTCTCCACCAGTATCGACGGAATATCCGGCGATTTGAGCACGGCAAATCCGGCTTGTTCGACATGGCCGCTATGCAAGTCATTGATATGATCTAGCTCACCCAACACATGCCGTGCAAGGCGTATGCTGTCGTTGATCGTGGCGGTTTGCGACAGATCCAGCAGGGTGCGGGCCAGATAGCGATCCTTGACCGCGATATTAATACCGCCTATCAAATCCGCTTCATTTTCCTTCTTGGCCAGCCAGCGCGCCGCCGTACTGGTAGCGCCGTGTTCGGAAAGCGCGAAGACCGACGAACCACGGGCATCCGGCTTGATAAATGCGTCTGCATGTATGGATACAAACAGATCGGCTCTGGCCTTGCGCGTCTTGGCCACACGCCCGCTGAGCGGGATGAAATAGTCACCATCACGAATCAACACGCCGCGCATATTCGGCATGTCATTTATCAGCGTGTTCAATTTGCGCGCAATTGCCAGTGTGACATCCTTTTCATTGGAACCCTTGCTCCCGCGTGCGCCGGGATCTTCCCCGCCATGACCCGCATCAATGGCGATGACCAGCGTTCGGGCGCGCAATTCAGGTACGTTCTTCAATGGCGTCAAGGCCGACTGTGGCTGATTGCGAGTGGCTACGCTTAATTTGCCAGCCTCTTCAACCGGCGATTTGTCAGCCAGCTTCGCGGGTTCAACTATGGCAGGAGACGCGGGTTGGTCCTGATCGAGCAGTGCCATCAGCGGATCATTTGCCTGAGCGGGATACACATCCAGCACCAGACGATAACCATATTCACCTACCGGTTTGAGATCGAACAGCTGCGGCTTGATCTGACTCTTGAGATCGAGCACCAGACGCACCGTACCGGGTTTGAAACGCGCGACGCGCACCCCTTTGATATAGGGATCATCGTTGCCAATTTTGCCGGAGAGTTGGTTCAGCGCCTCGCCCAGCTCTACATCTTCCAGATCAATAACCAAGCGATCCGGATTTTCCATGGAAAACATCTTGTGACCAATGGCCTGTTTTGATTCCAGCGTCAGGCGGGTGTAATCCTGCGCTGGCCAGAAACGCGTCGCCAGTATTTCAATGGCGGCTTGCGACTGCGGCAGCCATAGGCATAGCAGCACGGCAGCCGCGGCCTGACCAAGCCTGTGCGCTTTGTGCGTTGAAATAAAATTTATAGCTGCTCTAAACATGCCCATCCCATCGTGGTCTTGCCCTTGATGACGAGCTCGCGTCCCTGTGGCAATATTTTCAATTCGATTAGCAGATCCGCTGGCGGAATAAATGACTGTGCCTTTTCAGGCCATTCGATTAAAAAAACAGCCTGCCCGTCAATTTCATCGCGAAAACCGGCAGACTCCCATTCATTTTCGTCCTGTAAACGATACAGATCAAAGTGGCACAAGTCCAGTCCGGCGGCATGGTAGGTTTCAAGCAAGGTGTAAGTGGGGCTCTTTACCCGGCCGCTATAGCCCAGTGCGTTCAATATCCCGCGCACCATACATGTCTTGCCCGCGCCCAGATCACCATGCAGATAAATAACCATGCCCGGCCGGAGTTGCGCGGCCAGACGGACAGCCAACGCAATGGTCGCATTTTCATCGGCCAACTGCAGGGTGATTCGGCTATCATCATGGCTATGCAAAATAGAAATTCTCCGTCAGGTCAGTATGACGCGCTTGCCGCAACGATACGCGTCTGGGCTCATGAACTCGGTTTTCAGGCTGTAGGTATTACCGACACGGATCTGAGCGCAGCAGAAGCCGGTCTGCTGGACTGGCTTGCGCGCGGTTTGCACGGCGAGATGGATTATATGGCAAAACACGGTGTAAAACGCAGCCGCCCGGCAGAACTAATACCGGGCACCTTGCGGGTCATCAGCTTGCGCATGAATTATCTGCCGCCCCATGCGCGCGATAGTGAACAGGTGTTGCAACAGGGGGAGCGTGCCTTTATTTCCCGTTATGCCCTGGGGCGCGACTATCACAAGGTGCTGCGCAATCGCCTGGCCAGGCTTACCGACAAGATACGCGCTGAAGTGGCGATATTCGACGGACGCGTATTCACCGACAGCGCGCCAGTGTTGGAAGTGGAGCTGGCGAGCAAGGCGGCGCTGGGTTGGCGCGGCAAACACACTTTGTTACTGTCGCGAGAACACGGTTCCTGGTTTTTCATTGGTGAGATATATGTCAATCTGCCGCTGCCGACAGATGAACCACAGGTGGAACATTGCGGCAGTTGCACCCGCTGCATAACAATCTGTCCGACACAAGCCATCACAGCACCGTATCAACTGGATGCGCGCCGCTGCATTTCCTATCTGACCATAGAACTGAAGGGGCACATTCCGGTCGAGTTGCGCCCTTTGATAGGGAACCGCATCTACGGCTGTGACGATTGCCAGCTGGTGTGCCCATGGAACCGCTTTGCGCAAACCACCGCCGAGTCAGACTTTGTCGTGCGCCACGGTCTGGATGATGTCGGTCTGGCGGAATTATTTGCGTGGGATGAAGCCGAATTCAAGGTAAAACTAGCGGGCAGCCCTATCCATCGTATCGGCCATGAACAATGGCTGCGCAATATTGCCGTGGCGCTGGGCAATGCCCCGCAAAGTGCTGCCATTATTGCGGCCCTGCAATCACGCGCGACACATTCCTCTGAACTGGTGCGCGAACATGTTAGTTGGGCGCTGGCGCAACAGAGTACGACACAGTCTGCTAATAGATAAACCGCTCGCGCAACGCCTCCAGGTTCAATTCGCGCAGGATAAATTCCAGACGCTGTCGCACATCCTTGCGTGGCGTACCTTTGTGGCTGGCGATAATCAGTTCATTCTTCATTGAGTGTTCCCATCCGACCAGTTCCGTGACAGTCACCTGATAGCCGTGTGATTCCAGTAGCAGACAGCGCAACACGTTGGTCAGATGGCTGCCGAATTCGCGTGTATGTATGGGATGGCGCCAAATTTCGGAAAGCGGGGTTTTGCCGAAAGACTGGTTCTTGTGTTTGTTCAGCACACTGGCGACTTCGGCCTGACAGCAGGGAACCAGCACGATAAATTTAGCCTTTTTGTGCAAGGCGAATTTGATCGCATCGTCGGTGGCGGAATTGCATGCGTGCAGTGCAGTGACGATATCGATCTGTTCCGGAAGGTGAGTCGTGTGTATGGATTCTTCCACTGACAGATTCAGGAAGGACATGCGCGAAAAACCAAGCTTAGTCGCCAATTCCTGCGACTTGCTGACCAGTGCCTCACGCGTCTCGATACCGTAAATATGCCCGGCCTCACGCGCCTTCAGGAATAAATCATAGAGGATGAAGCCCAGATAGGATTTGCCTGCACCGTGATCAGCCAAAGTCAGATCGGCTTTTCCTGCCAACACCTCATCCAGTAATGGTTCGATGAAATGAAACAAGTGATACACCTGCTTCAGCTTGCGCCGACTATCCTGATTGAGTTTGCCGTCACGCGTCAGGATATGCAACTCCTTGAGGAGTTCGACGGATTGATTGGGTTTGATTTCCGGGATGAACGTCATAAATTTTACTGTCGGTCTAACGAGTTTCCATGGTGAGTTTCACTTGATCCACCCCTGTTCTGACCTTCAGCCAGTCGCTTATTTTTTTCCGATCTGCTCTCGAAAATGCTTTTTTTGAGGTAATGTTGAGCAACAAAACGGATGATGCGATATCGGCATTCATTTGATATTCGCTGGTCTTTGCCACGGCCAGCTTCTGAACCTGAGGATATTGTGCAACGAGCTCCGCAAAGATTTTTTGTTGTTCCTGCAAATATTCGCTTTGCTGTTTTTGCTTTGTGCGCAAGCTCGCCAACTCATTTTGCAAATCCTGTAATTGCTTATTCTTGGTATCAAACACCTGCTGATTACTGTTCAAAACATCCGCCAGCAACGATTGTTTCAACGTGGTTTCATCCAACTCCTTGATGACGGTCTGATGCAGTACCAGCCTAGCTGTGGGTAAACGATACTGTACCAGTCTCTTGGAAAGCTCGTTAAACCGTTCATCACTGATCTGCTGGCCTATCAGAGTAATGTCAATCACTTTCGTATCTGCCGAGATTACTTGTTTTGCAATGAAACTATTCTCAAAAACCATCTCATTTTTAATGAATTCATTGGCTCTGGAATCGAATACCACACGTGTGACCAGCCCATAAGCCAGATAGATACTGGGCAGGATTGTGCCCATCACCACGATGTAGGTGTAGAGCTTGACCTTGCGCTCCAGCTTTTCATTCACAAAACGTTTATGAGGCGGTTTGAGATAGCCGATCAGCAGCAAAGTTGCAAAAGCAATAAATACGCAGTTAATAAAAAACAGGTAAAACGCACCGAGAAACATTTCCATTGACCCATTGGCCAGGCCATAACCCGCCGTGCACAACGGAGGCATCAACGCCGTTGCAATCGCAACACCCGGTATGACATTGGACTTTTCTTTACGCGTGGAAGCAATGATGCCTGCCAGACCGCCGAACAGGGCAATCAGGACATCCCAAATGGTCGGCGAGGTTCGTGCCAGCAACTCGGATTGTGCAACTGACAAGGGACTAATCAAAAAATAAATCGTTGAAGTGAACAGCCCGATCAGAAATGAAACCAGCAGATTACCAACAGATTTTCTGATCAGCAGGTAGTCATTGATTCCCACGCCGTAACCGACCCCCATAATGGGGCCCATCAGCGGGGAAATCAGCATCGCACCGATAATGACTGCGGTGGAGTTGACGTTCAAGCCGATGGAAGCGATAAATATCGCCAGCATCAGCACCCATAGGTTGGTTCCCCTGATCTCGATTCCATCGCGGATATTCTTATCAATTTCCTCAAAACTGGATTGATCAGCACGCAAATTGAACCGATAGGCTAACGCCGCCCGAAACGTGGCGACAGATGATCGGACGGATTTTTCATTAGCCATAAACACCCCCCTGTTATTTATTTCGGCGAAGCTTATACATTTCATTCACGATAGGCAACAACCTTTACATTCAGTTAACTCAGGCATTTTTCCGCAAAATAATTTTATGAACGACTCGGCAGGTTTAGCCCAAACGATTATCCGCCGGATGATAATTCGGATCTTCCAGCACGTTGACTTCTATCATGGCACGGGCCTTGTCCAGCAGCTCCAGACAATCCGGGCTGAGGTGACGCAAATGCAATTTTTTACCCAATTGAGTATAACGTTCCGCCAACAGATCAATGGCTTCCAGGGCGGAATGATCCTTGACTTGCGCATTCCTGAAATCGATCACTACTTCAGCCGGATCGTCCTTGGGTGAAAACAGTGCAAGGAAATTCTGCGTTGAAGCAAAGAACAATGAGCCATGCAGGTCATATACCTTCCAGCCATGCTCTTCTGTGGAAACGCGTACCTCAATATTCTTGGCGTGCTGCCATGCAAATACCAGCGCCGAGATAATTACGCCGACGATCACGGCGATGGCCAGATCAGTCAGCACCGTCACGACCGCCACGGTCACCACGACCAGCACATCGGCCGTCGGCACCTTGCCCCACAGACGGAAGCTACCCCATTCAAAGGTTTTTTCGGACACCACGAACATCAGACCAATCAGCGCCGCCAGCGGAATCATCTCTATCCACTCCGATGCAAACAGAATGAAACTCAGCAAAAACAATGCAGCAGCAATGCCGGAGAGATTTTTCAACGCGCCATTGGTCACGTTGATCATGCTCTGCCCTATCATTGCGCAACCACCCATACCACCGAAGAAGCCGGTAACCACATTAGCCACGCCCTGCCCGATACTGGCGCGATTCGGCATCCCGCGTGTCTGTGTCATGTCATCAATCAGGTTGAGCGTCAACAGCGACTCAATCAGGCCGATACCGGCAAGAATCAGGCTGTATGGAAAGATGATACGCAACGTTTCCCAGTTCATCGGAATATCCGGCAGATGGAACTGGGGCAAGCCGCCCTTGATAGAAGCCAAGTCTCCGACCGTCTTGGTATCCATGCCGGAAAAAATCACCAGTGCGGAAACCGTAGCAATCGCCGCCAGGGTGGATGGAATCACTTTAGTCAGTCTGGGCAGCAGATAAATAATCGCCATGGTCAGCGCAATCAGCCCCAGCATGACATACAGCTGCGCACCCTGCATCCAGCTCAACGTGCCGTCCGAGTTGGCGACCTTGAAGTGGCCAAGTTGCGCCATGAAGATCACGATAGCCAGTCCATTGACGAAACCCAGCATCACCGGATGCGGCACCATACGAATGAATTTACCGAACTTAAGCAATCCAAAAGCAATCTGCAACACACCCATCAGCGCGACGGTAGCGAACAGGTATTCCACGCCATGCTGCACCACCAGCGCCACCATCACGACCGCCAGCGCGCCCGTCGCGCCGGAAATCATGCCCGGGCGCCCGCCGATCAGCGAAGTAATCAGACTCACCATGAAGGCTGCATACAGTCCCACCAGCGGATGCACATGCGCCACCAGTGCGAAGGCGATCGCTTCGGGAACCAGAGCCAGTGCGACCGTCAGACCGCTTAATACGTTGGTTTTTACCTCTGAAAAATTCTGTGAATTCATTGCGACCTCGAAACAAACACCGCCACCCCTGTCGGGTGGTACTGCATGGATGGATTAGTAAAATAACGCTGCACTGTCGTGCAACAAAAGAAGGGCAAGCTGCGGCAAACGATTTACCGTTATCCGATAGCGATTTTAACAGGCTGCGGCAGGAACGCGAAACGGCCGTCCCTGCCAGTGTATTTCTGCGCTCACGCCTTCAGCATCTGTTCCACATAGCGCGCTACGCCCTGCTCGACGTTCAGGAAGGGCTCCACATAGCCCGCACCGCGCAGCGCAGCGATGTCAGCCTGAGTATAGCTCTGGTATTTACCGCGCAATGCATCGGGGAACGGAATGTAGCTGATCAATTCCTGCTGTTGCAATTCGGCCAGACTGAGCGCGGGCTTGCCTTCGGCCTTGCGCAAGGTATTGACGGTGGCCGCCGCCACATCGTTGAAGCTCTGCGCTTCCCCCGTACCCAGATTATAGATACCGGAAATATCCGGGTTGTCCAGGAAAAACAGGTTGACCTTGACCACATCTTCAATTGAAACAAAATCGCGCAACTGTCCGCCGTTATCGTAACCGTCGCAGCCTGCAAACAATTTAACCCGCCCTTCTGCGCGATACTGGTTAAAAAAGTGAAACGCGACCGAGGCCATGCGTCCCTTGTGCTGTTCGCGCATGCCATAGACATTGAAATAACGCAGTCCGACAACCTGCGCGCCGCGCTTGTGCCAGCGGCGCCGCATAATCTGATCAAATAAAAACTTGGAATAAGCGTACACGTTCAGCGGTGCTTCACACTCTCGGCTTTCAGTGAAGACATCCCCCCCGCCATAAACAGAAGCAGACGAAGCATACAGAAACGGCACTTCCTCCGCCTGACAGTAATTCAGCAACTCCAGGGTGTACTGATAGTTATTGTCCATCATGTAGCGGCCATCGGTTTCCATGGTGTCAGAACACGCCCCCTGATGAAACACCGCGCTGACCAAGCCGTCAAAAAATCCTTCCTGTATTTTTTTCCGGAAATCTTCCTTGTCCAGAAAGTCGGCGATTTCACAATCCACCAGATTTCTGAACTTATCGGCGCTGGAAAGGTTGTCCACCGCGATGATATTGTTCTCACCACGCTCATTGAGCGCCTTGACCAGATTGGAACCAATAAATCCGGCTGCGCCGGTGACGATGTAATACATAGTGACCTCACTTACTTTAATATAGGTATAGAAAGAAAGTAGTAAGTGGAACCCGCCACTTACCACTTACCACTTACCACTCACCATCTTTACTGCATATCCTGAACGATTTCCTCACGGCTGACCACCGCCGTACCCAGCTTGCCGACCACGATGCCCGCCGCGCGATTGGCGATACGCATCGCGGCAGACAAATCCGCGCCACTCGCCAGCATCACCGCCAGCGTGGCGATTACAGTATCGCCCGCGCCGCTGACGTCAAACACTTCTCGTGTACATGTCGGCTCATGCAATGCTTCATCGTCACGATACAGGCTCATGCCATCTTCGCTACGCGTAATCAACAGCGCGTCAAGTTGCAAGCCAATGCGCAGCTTCTCGGCTTTGGCATTCAGCTCGGCTTCAGTCGTCCAGCCACCTGCCACCTGGCGAAATTCGCTGCGATTGGGCGTGAGCAGCGTCGCACCGCGATAACGCTCATAATCTTCACCCTTGGGATCGACCAGAACCGGCTTACCCGCTTCGCGCGCCAGCCGTATCATCTCGGCGATATGCGCAAGACCGCCTTTGCCGTAGTCTGACAGTATCACCACGTCAGCCAAGGGCAACTGGGCATGAAAATCGGCCAGAGCCGCATGCAACACCTCATGGCTGGGCGGTGTTTCAAAGTCGATGCGCAGCAATTGTTGATGGCGCGCGATAGCGCGCAACTTGATGATAGTGGCAATGCTGCTGTCGCGATGCAACAGCGCATTGAGGTTATCATGCTGTTTGAGCAACTTCTCCAGACACGCTCCGGCCTCATCTTCACCGACCACTGACAGCAACGTAGCTTGTGCGCCCAGCGCTGCGATGTTGCGTGCCACGTTCGCCGCGCCACCGGGACGCTCTTCCACACGTTCCACCTTGAGCACCGGTACGGGTGCCTCAGGCGAAATGCGATGAACTTCGCCAAACCAGTAACGATCCAGCATCACATCACCGACCACCAATATTTTGCAGCCCTTAAATACGGGTAACTCGCTCATGCCATTCCTTGAATTTCCTGATTGATATCAAGCAAAGCCTGCAAAGGGTCAGTTGCTTTGGTAATCGGACGGCCGATCACCAGATAACTGGCACCTGCTTTCAACGCGGCTTCCGGTGTCATCACACGTGACTGGTCATCCAGACTGGCTGCAGCCGGACGTATGCCCGGCGTGACCAGACAGAATTTATTGCCGCAATGCTTACGCAGCAACTCCGTTTCCATTGCCGAACACACCACGCCATCCAAACCGGCCTCTTGCGTCAGTTTCGCCAGGCGCAACACCATTTCTTCCGGCGCCATATTGATGCCAATTTCGCTAATATCCTGCTCAGCCATGCTGGTTAAGAGCGTGACGGCAATCAATTTCGGTGGCTTTGAACAACTAGATACCGCACTGGCTGCGGATTCCAGCATTTTCCGCCCGCCCAGCGCGTGAACGTTGATCATCCAGACGCCTAGACTGGCCGCAGCCTTGCAGGCCTGCGCGGTGGTATTGGGTATATCGTGGAACTTCAAATCCAGGAAAATTTCAAATCCACTCTTCATCAACTGTTCCAGCAATGCCGGGCCAGTTGCTGTAAATAATTCCTTACCTACCTTGAGACGACATAATTCAGGAGATAAACGGTGCGCCAATGCCAGAGCCGGGACCGCGCCCGGATAGTCCAGCGCAACAATAATTTTTGGATCACTCATAACGGTTTGCCACTTTCCTCATCGCGCCTCGGCGCATAACTATCCCATGCCTGACAGGCCGGGCAATGCCAGTAAAATTTTCTTGCCTTGAAACCGCAATGGCCACAGTGATACATAGCCAGATTACGCGTACGCTTATGCACCAGATCCTTCACCATTTGAATATCGGCGCGTCTGTCCATCGGCATTTCCAGCAGTCTCGCTTCAAGCAACTTATCCAGACCCAGCAGCGTTGGATTACGCTCCAGTTCGTCACGCACCAGTTGATAGGCGGAAGCCGGGCTTTCGTATTTCAGCATGCCGTCAAAAACCACGTTCAATAAATCGATCGAGTGATATTTAACCAGATAGCCGCGCAATACCTGTATGCCCTCAGCTTCACGGTCAAGTGAACCGTAAGCAATCAGCAAACGCTCCGCGACCAGCGGCAAGTACTGCGCATCCTGCGTCTCAATACCCTGCCACAGTGCAATTGCCTGTTCCACCTTGCCCTCGGCACTGTCCATATCACCTAGCATGATGGCAGCGCGCACACTGGCAGGGCAATCATCTAATGCCTGCTGCAAGTGCGCGCGTGCGGCGATCAGATCACCCGCGGCAATTTCATCTGCGGCCAATTCACAATAAAAAAACGCAGCCTGTTTGCAATAGGACTGACCGGTCTCATCAGACAGTTGTTGCGCGACAGCAATCGCCTTCAGCCAGTCGCGTTCCTTCTGAAACAATTCAAGCAGGAATGTCAGGGCAGGCTTGGCATAGGCAGATTTTTCCAGTTCACGAAACAGGCGTTCGGCTCGATCCAGAATACCGGCCTTCAAATAGTCCTGCGCCAGTTCAAAGATAGCCTGCTGACGTTTATCGTCATCCAGATCGGCTCTGTCTACCAGATTGTGATGCATGCGCAAGGCGCGATCCACCTCGCCGCGACGGCGGAATAAACTGCCCAGCGCAAAGTGCAATTCGACCGTGTGCGGGTCAATTTTTACGACTTCGATAAAGGCCTCGATGGCTTTATCCTGTTGCTCGTTGAGCAAAAAATTCAAACCCTGAAAATACGATTCCGGCAAGGCAGTGGATTCAGAGAGCAAATCTTTGATATCTAAACGAGCAGCCCACCATCCCATACCAAAAAATAGTGGAAAAACAAGCAACATCCACGGCTCAAATTCCATTAAACACTCACACAGTAAGGAAATACTAACAAAGCCAGCAGCACGACGACGAACTGGCAAACCCAGTACGCAACATGCTACCGGCTAAAAGGTGGGATTATAAGGCTAAGATCGGCTTGGCAAGTCACATTCATGCCCCTGCACACTAAACAGACGTTTCAGCGACTTCACTATTGCCGGACAACTTCCTGATATCGCTGATCTCGCGCTTCAGGCGGGAAATTTCACGACGTTGACGGAACCAGATACCCAGGGTAGCCAAGATACCTAAACCTGCACCGACGGCAAAAAACAACAGTGACACAATGACCAGAGTTGACTGCCATTCATAGCCAAAAAAATAATGCAGTGTGACGGGTTGCCCGTTTTTTAGCGCAAAGCCGAGCAGCGTAATGAAAATAAACATCTGGAAAAGCCAACTGATGTAACGCATACAGATACCCCTCAAAAATTTCGCTACGAAGATAGCACAATAAAAAAAAGGCGGCGATATTTTTCAATATCACCGCCCTTTTAAAACACCTAAACCATCAAGACACTTCGTTGCCGACCCGCTCTCTGAGATCCTTACCTGCCTTGAAATGTGGCACGTATTTCGCTGGAACCTTCACCTTATCACCCGTCTTGGGATTACGCCCCTGACGAGGTGGACGGTAATTCAAGCCAAAACTACCGAAACCGCGAATCTCGACACGCCCCCCACGCGACAGCGTAGAAGACAAAGCATCCAGAATCACTTTAACGGCAAGCTCAGCATCCTTCGCCAACAGCTGCGGATGCAACTCTGCCAGCCGGGCAATCAAATCAGAACGAGTCATGCAATCTCTCCCGAGCTTAAGCTTCAGTCTTGCTGCCGTTCAACTTAGCCTTAAGCAACGCGCCCAGATTGGTTGTACCCGCACTGGTGCTGCTGTCAGAAGCCAGTTTCTGCATTGCAGCAGAATCTTCAGCCTTGCTCAGCGCCTTAATAGACAGATTGATGCCACGATTTTTGCGATCAACAGTGATGATCATAGCCTTGATCGTATCGCCCTCTTTCATATGAGTGCGCAGATCTTCAACACGATCAACCGACACTTCAGATGCTTTCAGATAAGCCTCAACGTCACCGTCCAGAGTTACGAT
>Ga0209231_1000741_pt1 | contig 15755 bp, 7 predicted proteins | sample Deesub45470m_DNA_FD_188086 | JGI IMG/M metagenome (GOLD analysis project Ga0209231, IMG submission 188086) | Deep subsurface microbial communities from North Pacific Ocean - 450_OLKR46/470m Metagenome (SPAdes) (version 2) | ecosystem: Environmental > Terrestrial > Deep subsurface > Unclassified ... | reverse complement strand
CCCTTCTCCCTTCTCCCTTCTCCCTTCTCCCTTCTCCCTTCTCCCTTCTCCCTTCTCCCTTCTCCCTTCTCCCTTCTCCCTTCTCCCTTCTCCCTTCTCCCTTCTCCCTTCTCCCCTCTCCCTTCTCCCTTCCTCTTCCCTCTTCCCTCTCCCTTCCGTTCCTGCTAATATGGCGCAATTTTCCAAGCCAAGGAGTCGAATACATGCGCTATCAAAGCACCCGCGGACAGGTTCGCGATATCACCTTCAAAGACGCCATCATGATGGGCCTGGCAGACGACGGCGGGCTCCTCCTCCCTGAAGAGATCCCCCGACTGACCCCCGGCGACCTCGATGTTCTGGCAAAGCTGGCCTATCCGGAACTCGCCTTCCAGATCATCTCCCGCTTCGCCACCGACATCCCCGCTGCCGACCTCACGGAACTCATCCATCGCTCCTACGCCTCCTTCTCCCACCCCGACATCACGCCGCTGGTGCACAAAAACGGCGTCTACATCCTCGAACTCTTTCACGGACCGACCCTGGCTTTCAAGGACGTGGCGCTGCAATTTCTCGGCAACCTCTTTGAATACCTCCTCAAGGAGCGCGGCGAGAAGATGAACATCCTCGGAGCGACTTCGGGGGACACCGGAAGCGCTGCCATCTACGGAGTCCGGGGGAAGGAAAACCTCAACATCTTCATCCTCCATCCGCACAAAAAGGTTTCGCCGATCCAGGAACTGCAGATGACCACGGTCACCGATGCCAACGTCTTCAATCTGGCAATCACCGGGACCTTCGATGACGGTCAGCGGATCGTCAAGGAGGTCTTCGGCGACCTGCAATTTAAATCACTCCATGCCCTGGGGGCGGTCAATTCCATCAACTGGGCCCGGGTCCTCGCCCAGGTCGTCTATTATTTCTACGCCTGGGGGCAGGTCCGGCGCCAGACCGGGTGCCGTGAGATCTATTTCTCCGTACCCACCGGCAACTTCGGCGACATCTTTGCCGGCTACATCGCCAAGAAAATGGGGCTGCCGATCCGCCGCCTGATTCTGGCGACCAATGAGAACAACATCCTGGCCCGTTTCGTCCGTGACGGCGACTATTCCATCGGCAACGTCGTCCAGACCCCCTCACCTTCCATGGACATCCAGCTGGCCAGCAACTTCGAGCGCTACCTCTTCTACCTCTATGGCGGCGATGCGCTCCGCGTCGTCAAAGCGATGGAGAGCTTCGGCAAAAACGGCTGCCTCAACTTCGATGACGCCGAGCGTAAAACGGTGGCGGAGGATTTCCTCGCTCTCTCCGTCGACACCGCCCAGACCCTGGCGACCATTGCCGATTTTCATGAAAAAACCGGCTACGTCCTCGATCCCCACACCGCCGTCGGCGTCCACGCCGGACAGGAGCTCTGCGGAGGTGATTTTCCCGTCGTCTGCCTTGCCACCGCCCACCCGGCCAAATTCGGCGACGCCGTGCAGCAGGCGATCGGCTGCGATCCCCAGCGCCCCGAGTCCCTCCGGGGGATTGAAAAAAAGAAAAAACGCTGCGAGATCATCGCCGCCGAGACGGAAGCCATCAAGGCCTTCGTCGCCAAACACGCCCTCTGACCCTGTTCCCAGGTCAAGCTCCTCGATTCGGACACAAAAAAAGCCCCCGGCATTGGCCGGGGGCTTTTTTGTCTGCTGGAATCGAGTGCCGAATCAGCAGTCGTAATAGAGCTGGAACTCGAGGGGAACGGGACGCATGCGGACCGGATCGACCTCGGCTTCCATCTTGTACTCGATCCACTTCTCGATGACGTCCTCGGTGAAGACATCGCCCTTGAGCAGGAAGGCATGATCGGCGCGCAGACACTCGAGAGCCTCAAGAAGGGACCCGGCCACGGACGGGATGTCTTTAAGTTCCTCAGGGGAAAGGCCGTAGATGTCTTTGTCGAGGGGTTGTCCCGGATCGATCTTGTTCTCGATTCCGTCGAGACCGGCCATCAACTGAGCGGCGAACGCCAGGTAGCCGTTGCAGCTCGGGTCGGGAGTGCGGTATTCGACCCGTTTCGACTTGGGACTGTTGGTCACGGGAATCCGCAGGGACGCCGAGCGGTTGCGGTTGGAGTAGGCCAGATTGACCGGGGCTTCGTAACCGGGGACCAGGCGCTTGTAGGAGTTGGTGCTGGGGTTGGTGAAGGCGCAGAGGGCCTTGGCGTGCTTCATGATCCCACCGATGTAGTACATGGCCATCTTGGAGAGGCCGCCGTAGCCGTCGCCGGCGAAGAGGTTGACGCCGTCTTTCCACAGGGACTGGTGGCAGTGCATCCCGGAGCCATTGTCGCCGAAGAGGGGTTTGGGCATGAAGGTGGCAGTCTTGCCGTTGCGGAAGGCCACGTTCTTGACGATGTACTTGAACCACTGCAGGGTGTCGCCCATGTGCAGCAGCGAGTCGAAGCGCATGTCGATCTCGTTCTGGCCGCCGGTGGCAACCTCGTGGTGGGAGGCCTCGATGCGCATGCCGACGCTCTGCAGCACCTGCACCATCTCATTGCGCAGGTCGACGAAGGAGTCGGTCGGGGCGCAGGGGAAATACCCTTCCTTGTGGCGGGGCTTATAGCCGAGGTTAGGGAACTCCTCGCGACCGGTGTTCCAGGCTCCCTCGACGGAGTCGAGGCTGTAGAAGGACTCGTTGGAAGTGGAGTTGAAACGGACATCGTCAAAGATGAAGAATTCGGGCTCGGGTCCGAAGTTGGCGGTGTCGGCGATCCCGGTGGAGCAGAGATAGGCTTCGGCCTTCTTGGCGATGAAGCGAGGGTCGCGACTGTATCCCTCGCGGGTGATGGGGTCGATGACGTCGCAGATCAAACTCAGGGTCGACACCTTGATGAAAGGATCGACCTTGGCAGTGGTCGGGTCGGGAATCAGCAGCATGTCGCTGTTGTGAATCGGCTGCCAGCCGCGAATCGAGGAGCCGTCGAAGCCGATCCCTTCCTCGAAAGTCTCCTCGCTGAATTCGCTCATGGGAGTGGAAAAATGCTGCCACACCCCGACGAAATCGAGGAATTTGTAGTCAACCATCTGGCAATTGTTTTCCGCGGCAAAAACTACGACTTCTCTTGCTGTCATCTTACATCTCCTTTGACTAATGTTATGCCCGTCCCCCACGCAAAGGGGACGGCGCAAGCGAATGCTTGATTTCGGGGGCTAGAAATTCCTACAGGGCATCGTCGCCGCGTTCGCCGGTGCGGATCCTCAACACCTCATCCACCGGGGTGACGAAGATTTTGCCGTCGCCAATGCGTCCGGTCCTGGCCGCCTCGGCGATCGTCTCCACCACCTTGGCGACCATGTCGTCGCGGACGATGATTTCCATCTTGATTTTTGGGATAAAATCGACCACGTACTCCGCTCCGCGGTAGAGTTCGGTATGTCCCTTCTGTCGGCCGAAACCCTTCACCTCGCTGACGGTGATCCCCTGAATGCCGATTTCATTCAAGGATTCCTTGACCTCGTCCAGCTTGAAGGGTTTGATAATGGCCTCGACTTTCCTCATCTTGGATACCTCCACTCATTCATGTTCAGGGAAAATTAGAGCGCTGATTATAGCCACCCCTATCCAACCAATCAAGCTATTTGGACGCTGTTTTTAAATACCTTGCCGGCAAAAGAAAGCAAATAGTCTGCCCAAATCGGAAAAAAAAAGAAAAGGGATTCAACCCTCCGTAATACTTAACCTTTCCAGACAAAGTTCGTCTGAACAACAACGTCGCGTCCTTACCGATCCGAACTTCCTGCCCAAAAACAATGCACCGCTCTCCGCAAATGCCCAGAAATCGAACAACCGGTGCATCAAAAAGGCGCAGTTTCAGACGCCTGCGAAGTCAGGACGATACGACAGGGTGCCCTACCCATTCCCCGGACCGAAATTGATGCCGAAGGAGAAAACAACCGCCGGCGATGGAGAAAGATGGGCCACGACAAGGAGAGGCGACGAGGAGTCAATCCGACGAGAAGAGTTCAGCTGCCGTCGCTTATCTGCGCCTTTTGCAGCCGGCCGCTGAAATCCCGATAAATGGTCTTGATCCGTGAATAAAAATCGAGGGCTCCCATCCGCCCCCCCGCTTCGGGGCGACCGGAACCGGAGTGCCGGAACCCTCCGAAGGGGAGCTGGATTTCCGCACCGATGGTACTGGCGTTGATATAGACCAGGCCGCTGTCGAGATCCCGCTCCGCCCTGGCGGCGCGGTTGACATCCCGGGTATAGATGGCCGAGGAGAGTCCGAAGCGGCTGGAATTGACGATGTCCACTCCTTCCTCGTAGGTGGAGCAGGAAAGAACCGCCACCACCGGTCCGAAGATCTCCTCCCTGGCAATGCGCATCGCGGGAGTGACGCTGGAGAAGATCGTCGGCTCGACAAAACACCCCTTGGAAAGAGCCTTGGTGGATACGCGTTCGCCGCCGCAATGCAGGTGGGCCCCTTCATCCTGGCCGATGCGGATATAGTTGAGCACCTTGGTCACACCTCGTTCGTTGATCAGCGGTCCGACCTGAGTCAGTGCATCGAGCCCCGGCCCGAGTCGAAGGGATCGCGTCGCCGCCACGAGTTCCTCGACAAAGCGGTCGTGGACGCCTTGGTGAACCACCACCCGGCTCGAAGCTGTACAGCGCTGTCCCGCCGTCCCAAAACCTCCCCACAGCACCCCTTCCACCGCAAGGGAGAGATCGGCATCGTCCATGACCAGAATGGCGTTCTTGCCGCCCATCTCCGCGGCAAGGGGTCGATGCAATTCCGCAGCAAGACGTTCAAGGCGTTCTCCGACCGGTGAGGATCCGGTAAAGGAGACACCGTCGACGCCGGGATGCCCGGCCAGCGCCTCACCGACGGTATCGCCGCCCCCCATCACCAGATTGAGAACACCGGCCGGAAGTCCGGCCTGTTGCAGAATTTCCACCAGACGCTGGGCGCACAGGGGCGCGTCGGAGGACGGTTTGAAAACAACCGTATTGCCACAGATCAGGGCGGCAAAGATTTTCCAGACCGGGATGGCCACGGGGAAGTTCCAGGGGGTGATCAGGGCGAAGACGCCGTGCGGGACGCGAATCGACTTGCAGTCCTTGTCCCTCAGTTCCGAAGGGACGGTTTCGCCGACCAGACGACGCCCCTCCCCGGCCATGTAATAGGCAAAATCGATCGCCTCCTGGATATCCCCCAGTCCTTCGGAGAGAACCTTCCCCATCTCGCGGGTGACGGCTTTTCCCAGTTCTTCCTTGCGCGACAGGAGGATTTCGGCGGCCCGATAGAGGATTTCTCCGCGGCGCGGCGCCGGGAATTGCGACCATAAGGGGGCGGCCTCCCTGGCAGCAGCGACCGCCAGGTCAATGTCCTCCTTCACGGACCGGGGATAGCGGGCCACGACTTCGGACAGGTCGGCAGGATTGAGACTTTCTCCATATTCTCCGGAAAAAGGTGCGAGCCACTTGCCACCGATGAGGTTCCTCAATTTTACCGTCATCCCTCCCCTCCTCCCGAAACCATTCACTTTCAGGATAACAGGTGGCGACACCCTTTCAACAATCCCGGCAGAACCTGCCGAGGAAGCTGCTGAGCACAAATCTTTAATCGGGTCCGGACGGTCGGTGGAATGGGAAATTCGGGAGTAGGTACGGGCTTTTTGCAGGAAGTCGCCAGCGGTCAAAAACGAAGACAGCTGCGGTGAAGAGAATCGGGGATAGAATCAGCACCTTCCTGATCCCCCGTCGCGGAGGGGAGAAGGCAATCCCCGGAATGACTCGTCGATGAAACGCCAGCTGGTAAGGACAGTAACCCTGACCCGAGGGATCGAGGATCAGTCTGTTTCGAGTTCTTCTCCGGACTTTTTTTTGATTTTTTCAATCAGGGTGGTCCGCTTGAGATTGAGGAGCCTGGCGGCCTCTTTCTTGTTGCCGCCTGTTCTGGTCATGGCCTGGTGAATCAACCGGTCCTCGTATTCGCCCACCAGCACCTTGAAATCAACGGCGCCATCGAGGATCGATTCGGGAATCAGGGAGCCGATGGGTGCAATGGAGACGGCTTCGGGTTGGTGACGCACGATGCCGGGAGCATATTTCTCGGGAAGTTCGGCCGCAGATACCAGCTTGCCGCTGCACAGAATCACCATGCGTTGAACAAGATTCTCCAGTTCCCTGACGTTTCCCGGCCAGGGATAGTCGATGAGAGCCTTCATGGCACCCTGGTCGAAACCGAGAAGCGGATTCTTTTTGTTGCGGTTAAAAACCTGGACAAATTTTTCGGTTAACAGGGGGATATCGTCCCGACGGTCGCAGAGAGGGGGAATGTTCAGGGGGACGACACTGAGGCGGTAATAGAGGTCCTCACGAAATACCCCGTCGGCAACGGCCTTCTCCAAGTCGCGATGGGTCGCGGCGACAATGCGGATGTCGACGGGAACCGGTTTCACCCCGCCGACCGGTTCGTACTCTTTTTCCTGCAGAACGCGCAGGAGTTTGGCCTGGAGTGAGGGTTTCATGTCGCCGATCTCGTCAAGGAACAGGGTTCCGCCGTCGGCGTACTGCACACGTCCCATTTTCGACTGATTGGCACCGGTAAAGGCACCCTTGACGTAGCCGAAGAGCTCGCTTTCGAGGAGTTCTTCAGGAATGGCTGCGCAGTTGACCGGGACAAAGTTCTTTCCCCGCCGGGGGCTGGTGGCGTGAATCGCCCGGGCGACCAGTTCCTTGCCGGTCCCGCTGGCTCCTTGAATCAGAACGGTGCTGATGTCGTCTTCGGCCACCTTCTCGATGAGATTGAAAAGGTTCTGCATCTTACCGGAGGTACCGATGATGCCGTTGAATCCTTCGGTCTTGCGAATCTTGTGGCCGCGGACTTCCTTGTGAATCAGGAGGTCATGGTAAGTCAAGCCTCGGGCGAGGGCGATAACCGCCTCATCGAAATCGTAGGGGGCATGGATATAGAAGAAGACGCCAAGCTTCAGGACTTCGTTGATTTTTTCCCGGTCATTAAAGGGAACCGCCGCGAAGGTGACGATTTCGGCATTAGTGGCATGAACCTTTTTCAGCAGATCGATGCCGCTCTTCTGCGGAAGAAAGAGATCGGTCATCAGAACGGAAATATCTTCCCTCTGAATGATTTCCTCGGCCTCGACGGTACTTGCCGCCTCCAGAACCAGGCACCCGACTTCTTTCCGAAGCATCACAGCCAGCCCTTCCCTGGCGTGATTATCAGCGTCAACCAACAGTATACTGCGTAGTGTTTCCGCCATCTTAAGTCAAAACCTCGTCATCGGGATGATGGTGCAGGCTTCCCCGAAAGACGCGGAATACCTGCGTCTTTCGAAAAGAGAGTTCCCTCTATTTTGCGTACTTATAGTAACTTACCGTGGCGCCGTTGCCAATTAATAATTGCATCTGTTTCATGATCAACTTCAATCAACTTCTTTCTCCTCTCCCTGGGCCGCCTTCCCCCGCAGGGCTTCGGATAGCCCGGATTCCCGCACGGTACGTCTCGCCACCGCCGCGGCGAAGAGTTCCCTCCCCCCCCAGAGGGCCACGGAGCGGCGCGCCCGGCTGATTCCCGTATAGATCAGCTCCCTGGCAAGGTTCCCGCCCTCTTCCCCCGGAAGAAGCAACAGGACCCGGTCGAATTCCGTCCCCTGACTCTTGTGCACTGTCATGGCATAGGCCGTCTGATGCTCCGGCAGCCGCGCCGGGACAATTTTTCTGTAAACACCGGCACCGCGAGGAAAAAAGGCTCTAAGCTGGCCGCCGGCGTCGGGATCGGGGAGAATAAGGCCGAGATCGCCGTTGAACAGTCCGAGACGGTAATCGTTGGAGGAGATCATCAGCGGCTGCCCCCGGGTCCACCGGTTCCCCTCCCCGATCAAACCGGCGCGTTGCAGGATCCCTTCGACAGTGGCGTTGAGCCCCTCCACCCCCCAGGGGCCGCGGCGCAGGGGGGTAAGGATCATGAAGCGCCCGAGCAGGGCGAAGGCTTCCTCCGCCGTCGCCGCCCGCAGCATGGCTCCGTACCCGGCGACGACCTCGGCGGCCAGAGCAGCCGTCGTCCCCGATGCTCCGGGAAGGGGTGAGAACCTGACATCACTTTGCGCCGGGTCGTCGCAAACGGCCAGGGCACCAGGGCCGTCGCCGGCGTTGACCGCCCGGCACAGAGCACCGATGCCGCTGTCGGCGGCAAAACGGTAGCTTTTCTGCAGCACGACGAGGGTATCCTCCAACCCCTCCATCCCGGCAGTGGCGGGAAGAGTCAGACCGGCGATTTCGGCCGCCCGGCAGACGAAATCCGGAGAATAACGCGGCAGTCCGCCGCCGGCGCAGATGTCGGCCAAAACCGCACCCGCTTCAACGGAGGCGAGCTGATCCCGATCGCCGAGGAGAATCAGGCGAGCCTGCTTCGGAACCGCCTCCACCAGCTTGACCATCAGGGGAAGGTCGACCATCGAAGCCTCATCCACCACCACCAGATCGCAGGGGAGCGGATTATGACGATCATGACGGAACCGGGATGACCCGCGGATCGTTCCGAGAAGCCGGTGGATTGTGGAAACCTGATCGGGAATTTTTTGCCGGATATCGTCTCCTACGGGAAGCATCAGCCGCGCCGCGGCGATCGACTCCTGCAGCCGGGCCGCCGCCTTCCCGGTGGGGGCCGCCAGGGCAATGTGCAGGGGCGCGCCGCCGGCCTGTTCAAGGAGAAGAGCGAGGATCTTGACCACCGTGGAGGTTTTCCCGGTTCCCGGCCCCCCGGATATGACGGAGAACTTCCCCAGCACGGCGGCCAGGGCCGCAACCTTCTGCCAGTCGACGACCCCTTTTTCCCCCGCGCCGAAGAGGCGGGTGAGCCCTGCGCCGAGGAGGACCTCGTCGACGAAACTCGTTTTCCCCCCGCGGGAAAGGAGCTCGTCGGCCAGGCGGCGCTGATAATCCCAGTAGCGGTAGAGGTAGAGCCGGCCGCGGCGATCGAGGACCAGGGGCGTAAATTCCCCGGGACTTCCGACCACCGTCGAGGAACGCAGCCGTTCAATCCACGCAGGCAACTCCGGGGCGCAAAAAGCCGGGAGCATCTCCCCGCCGACCGTCAGCGGCCGACCGGCGACCGCGTCGAGATTCAAACAGATATCGCCGCGGGAGGTCTGTTCGCTTGCCAGAGCCGCGGCCAGAAAGAGAGCATCGTCCCCAGCAGGGTCCAGCGTGCCGAGAAAGCGGGCGAAGTGCAGGCTCAGAGCGCCGAAGAGCCCGGAGCTCTCCCAAATCTTCCCGGGGATCTCACCCATGACAGCCTCCCTCCCCGGAGGCGCCGAGGTATCGCGAAATCTCTTCGATCAGCAGTTGCGGCGGACGATCCCTGAAAATGCCGTAGTCCGGCCCTCGCCCGCCGTCGATTCCGCGCAGAAAGAGATAAAAGACTCCGCCGAAGTGCGTTTCGTAGTCGTAGCCAGGGATACGTCCCGAGAGATAGCGATGCAGGGCGACGGTATAAAGATGGTACTGCAGATGGTAATGTTCGCGGAGCATCGCCTGCTCGAGGGCGTCCTGATCGTAGTCCTCGAGCCGGTCGCCGAGGTGGTTCGATTTCCAGTCGAGAAGGTAGAATTTCCCCTGGTGCATGAAGACCAGGTCGATAAAGCCGCGCAGCATCCCCCGGACGGGAGCGAAGCCGAGCCTCTCCATCTGCCGGGGGAGGAATGGCGCCCCCCCTTCGGCTCCGAACCGCGAAAAAATCGCGGCGAGACCGCCGGAGGTAATGGGATCCAGGGGAAGGGTAAATTCCATCTCGGCCACATGGTCACCGGCTCCGAGATTCTTGAGGGCCAGGGTCGGATCGGCGCCGAGGGGGGCGCATAGAACTTTGTCCACCATCTCCAGCACCACTTCGCCCCATTTCAGGTCGAAACCGTAATCGGCAAGTTTTCCCTCAATGACCCTTCTGCGACTGGCAAGGTCGGGGTTTTTGAAATCGATCTCTTCAAATATTTCGTGCAGGCAGCTGCCGGGTCTGGCGCCGCGGGGAAAGTCGAAGATACTCAAGCCGCCGCCAGGACCGGTCGGAGCCGGCGGAAGGGACGGACCGGTTTCGTCCCACCCCGGGGATTCGCCGCCATGGGAGGTTCCCGAAACCAGGGCGCTGAAGCTGGTCATCCGCCAGTCGCTCGATATGGTCCCGGCAAAGGTGCGGCAGGCCGGCTGCACTCCGGCCATCTCGAGCCGCCCCAGCGGCGCCGAGGATGCCGCCGGAATGTCGCAAAGGTCCAGAGTGCCTCCGGAAGAAGCGACCAATTCTGCGAGTTCTTGGCGCCGGGCGAAGTCGTCGAGCCCCTTCAGGCGCACCGTCCACCCCTTCGGGGCGTCCTCGCCTGCACCGGGGTGAAGGAGATAGCCGAGAGCAGACGTCTCCCCGTCCCGGAAGGACCCCCAGACGAGGTAGCAGCGATGTCGGGCCCGGGTCAGGGCCACATAAAGGAGACGGAGATTCTCCGCCAGCATCTCTTTTTCCTCCAAAATGCAGTTCTCTTCAAGAGCCCCCGAACCGAGATCGAGGGTCAGGGCATCGGCCTGGCGCGGGTCGTGAAAGACCGCGCTCCCCCCCTTGCTCCGCGTCCCTCCCAAGGAGTAAGGACAAAAGACGATGGGATACTCGAGCCCCTTGCTCTTGTGAATGGTGACGAGCTTGACCGCCATCGCATCGGTTTCGAGACGGATCTGGTATTCCTCGCGCTCGGAGCGCTCTTCGAGCTGACGGGCGAACCACTTCATCAGACCATCGACCCCCAAACCCTGCTCGAGGGAGGCGCGGTGCAGAACCTCGAGGCAATGCAGCAGGTTGGTGACCCGACGCTCGCCGTCGTCAAAGAGCAGGAGCCGCTCCCGCACTCCCTCCCGAGAAAGGAGGGTGCGGGCCATGACGATGAAGCCGTGCCGCAACCAGAGTTCGTGGTATTCGATGAAACGCTCGAGCCGCTCCTCCCAGGCCCCTTCGTCGGCGATCAGCGCCGCCAGATCGTTCCCCGTCACCCCGAGCATTTCCGTCACCACCGCTCCCCGCACCCCCCCCTCAAGGGCGGGCTGAGCCACGGCGACCAGGACCTGCAAGAGTTCGCTTGCCTCGCGGGAGGAAAAGAGGCTCTCGGCGCTCTGCAAAACGCTCGGCACCCGCACCTGGCGCAGAGCCTCCTGCACCAGGCGCGCTTCACGGTTGGTGCGCACCAGTACGGCAATATCACCCGGGGCCACGGGACGATTGAGCCCCTCTTCGCCGTCCCGGAAGAAGGCCTTTCCCGTTCTGGATGCCTCGAGCAGCCGGACGATCTCGGCGGCCACGGCCGGAGGGAGAAATCCGTCCGCCTCTCCCTTGCCGATGTCCTTCCCCTCCCCTGCGCGGGGGGCATACCAGAGCTGCAGAGGAGCCGCAGAGACCCCGTCGGGGAGAACAAGCCGGTTGTCCCGATTTTTGTCGGCGGCGTTCACCTCCTGGAAGGGGATTCCCTCGAGATAAAAGGGGCGCGGATGGCGGCCGAAGAGGGTGTTGACGGCCGCGACCAGATCCGGGGTCGAGCGCCAGTTGGTGCCGAGGCTGTGGCACCCCTCCACATCCCGGGCGGCATTGAGATAGGCGTAGATGTCGGCGCCGCGAAAGCTGTAGATCGCCTGTTTGGGGTCACCAATAAAAAAGAGGGTCGCGTCGGGTCCGGGATAGATGCTGGCAAAGATCCGATACTGGATCGGGTCGGTGTCCTGGAATTCGTCGATGAGGGCGGCCGGGTACTTGCCAGCCAGGGTGCGGGCCAACTCCTTCCCGCCCGACCCGTCCAGGGCTCTCTGCAGGTCGGAGAGGAGGTCGTCGAAGGAGCGGATGTTCTGTTCCTTCTTGCGCCGCCGCAACTCGGCGGCCGCGTATTCGAGGAGCTCCCGCTTCAGGACCAGCAGGGCGCCGTCATACCCCTCATCGAGACGCTCCAGGTCGGCACCGAGATCCTCGCAGAGTTCAAAAACAAGGTGGCTGGGCGGCTGATTCCCCTTAGTGGTCCCCTTGGCCAGGACCGGAGCACGGAATTTGTCGAACTTTTCAAAACGCGGCAGGAAGAGGTCGCCGGCCAGATAATCCTCGAGCCCGACGATCCACCCCGGGATATGGGCAGGCTTGTAGCTCCCCTTGTGCAAAACGGATGTCCCGAGCAGAAGCGAGCGCACCTCATCCCCCGAGCGCGCCCACTCCTCCTGCAGACGGGAGAACCTCTGGCGGCAGCTCTCCTCCAGCGCCGCCACATCCGGGGCCGCCGTCTCCGGGATGACCCGCAGGACCCCCTTGCCGAGGAAGGGGGCGGCAAAACGCGCCAGGGCCTCGGGAGAAAAAGCCTCGCTGCGCCCTCCGACCTGAAGGGTCTTCGACTGAAGATGGGCGAGAAAATGGGGCGAGGCGCCATGAAAACGGATGCGCCAGAAATCGTCCACCACCTCCTGAAGAAGGGGGCGCTGGTCGGTGACCAGCTCGGTATCGAAGAGGGATCCCGACTCGAAGGCGCTCTCCGACAGGACCCGCTGGCTGAAACCGTGGATGGTGTGAATCGCCGCCTCGTCGAAGGCGTTGAGCGCCTGGCGAAGCACCTCCAGGGACGCCTCCTCTTCGGTCTGCGGGATTTTAGCGAGGAGAGCCCCAAGAAAGGGATCGGCGCTCTCCCCGGCGACAAGAGCCGTCAGCGCTTCCCGGAGCCGGCGGCGAATGCGGTCCCGGAGTTCCTCGGTGGCGGCCTCGGTAAAGGTCACCACCAGAATCTCCTTCACCGCCAGGCGCCGTTCGAGGACCAGGCGCACGAAGAGCCCGGCAATGGTGAAGGTCTTGCCGGTGCCGGCGCTGGCTTCGATGAGGTGCCGCCCGCGAATCGGACCGTGATCGAGGTCGAAATGCTTCATCTCACCCTTCCTCCTGGTGGTCAAAGAGCGGAGCGAAGACCTCGAGGGCCAGCTCGGCAAAGGGACTTGCCAGGGGGTCGCCATGGCGATAGCAAAGACGGTGATGAGGATCGTCCTCGTCGCCGCGCTTAAAATCCCCCCCCTGCCAGGCGCTCCTCGCCGACAAAAGAGCAGAAGAACCCTCCGTCCCCCTGGCGACGGCCTCGGCATACTTGAAGGAGGCCTGACCGAAGAGCGGCAGGGGGCGACAGAGCCCCTCCCGGTAACGCAGCAGCAGGGAGGAAAGGAGGAGGCGGGGATTCTCCACGGGACGAAATCGAACGATGCGGTCGCTGGCGATGAGCAGGCTCTCCCCTCCAGGGTCGGCGGCGGCCAGGGCAAGGTGTTCGAGCCAGAGACGCAGCCGGTCCTTCGTCTTGACCGTTGCATAGCGATAGCGCACCAGGACTCCCTTGTGTCCCCCCTCAATCCGTCCGACCAGGCGCAGGCCGGCCAGGTCGAAATCGATGTCGACGGCGGCGTCGGCATCCCCGGGAAGAAACTCCCGCACCTTTCCGGCAAAAGCGAGAGCGCCCTGGCTGAGACGACTATAGAGGACGGCCCCCGGCGCCCCCGGGGGGAGAATTCCGGCACCGGCCATCAGGGGATAACCCTCCGCCAGGGTCTCCCCGTCAAGGGCCCGGGAGACCAGCTCCTGCTCCAGAAGGTACTTCTCCAGGGAATCGAGGGCGAAGGGCTCGCGGTCCTGGGGAGAAACGGCCACCCCGCCGAGGGTGACGCCGAGACGCTCCTCGAGGAAGAAGCGCGAAGGGTTGTCGAAAAAGCGTTGCAGCTGCCCCAGTGTTACGGTCTCCCCGGGGGTCTCGGGGAGGGGGAGCGCCGCGCCGAAGAAGGGCGGGGGAGTCCCGCCACCGGCCCGATGGGCCTGCAGCGCTTTCAGGTTCTCCGCCGAGTAGCTGAAGAGGAGCTGAGCGGCGTCGAAATAGGCGGGGCTGAACCCCTGCAAACGATGGCGGATGACTACCCTGTCGAGAGCCGGTCCCTCGGCAGCCTCGAACCCCTGCTCGACGGCATCGAGGAGCTCGCTGACCACCACCGAGGGGGGAGCGCTGCTGTTGTCCCGCACGCTCTGTCCGCAATAGCTGATATGCAGATGATCTCGGGCCGACAGGAGGGCCTCGAGGAAGAGATATCGGTCCTCGTCGCGCTTGGAGCGGTCGCCGCGCTGCGGGTGGGCGGCGATCAGGTCGAACCCGGGGGGGCGGGCGATGCGCGGAAAAGCGCCGTCGTTCATCCCCATCATGGCGATCACCCGAAAGGGGATGCTTCGCATCGGCTGCATGGCACAGAAGGTCACGCCGCCGACAAGAAATCCCGTCGGCAGGGGGCGGCTCTCCAGGCGCTCGGCGACCCAGGACCGCACGAGGCGAAAATCGACCGCCTCGCCATACCCCGAGGAAGCCTGCAGTCTGGGAAGATCGCCGAGGGTCTGGTGCAGCAGTTGCAGATCCCTCTCCGTCTCGGGGTCTTCGGAAAAGATCCGCCCGGAAACAAGCGAAAGGGCGACTCCCCACTCGGCGAGGGGACGCCGGGCCTCCAGGGACTCGGCGACGGCGAAGAGCTCGCCGGCAAAGGCGCTCAGGGAGCCGAGGACCCGGGTTTGGCTCCCCTCCACATCGTCGAAGGGGAGGATGTCGCCAAAAAGGCGGCGTCCCTCCCCCGGCAGGGCGTAGCCGAGGAGGAGGCGCTGCAGACCGCTTTTCCAGCTGTTCTCGGCGAAGGGAGGAACCCCCTGGCGTTCCCGGTCCTCGGCGTCGATCCCCCAGCGGATGCGGGTCTCCCCGATCCAGCGGCGCACCACCTCGAGATCTGCCTCGGTCAGCCCGAAGCGCCGGAGAACCGCCGGAACCTCCAGGATATCGAGAACCTGGGAGGCGCCAAAACGGCTCCCAGGCAGCCCGAGAATGGCGAGAAAGGCGGAGATGAGGGGGCTCTGGCTCCGGAGGCTGCGGTCGGCGATGGAGAAGGGGATGTTTCGCGCCGGATCGATGATCCCTTCGAAGACGGCGCTGATGTAGGGGGCGTATCCCTCGATATCAGGGGTCATGACCAGAATATCCCGCGGCTCGAGACCGGGGAGACGCTCCAGAAGGTCGAGGAGCCGGTCATGAAGAACTTCCACCTCCCGCATCGGTCCGTGGCAGGAGTGGACCTGCAGGGAAAAGTCGGCGCCGTCCAGTCTTCTGCGGGGGGCCTCCCGGGGATGGCGCAGGGTCAGAATATCGTCCTGCAGGGAGTGAAGAAGGCTCAGGGTATCCGAATCCCGGTAGCAGGGGACCTCGTCCTCGATCCCGGCGGAGACCCGGCCGAGAAAATCCCGCCCCTGCCGGCCGAGGGAGGCCAGAAGAGGGTTCCCCTCTTCCCAGTGCTGATCCCCGGAGGTTGCAGCCCCCCCTCCCCTGCGTTCCCGTCCGAACTGCTCCCGTTCGGAAGCGATTTCATACCAGAATTCGCGGCAGGGGTTCATCAGGTAGAGGGTGATGGGGAGGTGCCGGGACAGAGCCTCGAGGGCTTCGAGGTGCAAGGGTGGCAGATAGGAGATTCCGAAGACGGAGATTCGCGCCGGCAACGAGGAGGTGTCGACGCTGGCGCCATTGACGCACTGCAGAAACTCCCGGCGCAATGCCGCCCGATGTCCCCCTTCGCGGCCGCGAACCAGAGCCCGCCACAGGTCTCCCTGCCACCCCCCTCCCCCCAGCTCCTGCCATTCGAGAAGGAGTTCGGGGCGGAAGACGCCGTATTGATCGAAGGTGTCGGCGATGCGCCGCGCCAGTTGATACCTG
>Ga0209231_1000740_pt1 | contig 15757 bp, 13 predicted proteins | sample Deesub45470m_DNA_FD_188086 | JGI IMG/M metagenome (GOLD analysis project Ga0209231, IMG submission 188086) | Deep subsurface microbial communities from North Pacific Ocean - 450_OLKR46/470m Metagenome (SPAdes) (version 2) | ecosystem: Environmental > Terrestrial > Deep subsurface > Unclassified ... | reverse complement strand
AGGCCTCTGGTGCTGTCCTGGGGGAACTGCTCGATGCGGTTGATCCTAACGCGCCTTGCTGGTCAGGCATGGCCTACCTGAAAGACAAGGCGGTTCGCGACAAGGCGGCAGGCAAGGGCTTTGCCATGCAGCTCGTTGACGAACAGTCCACGAGTGTTCCGACGATCCGCAAGTCGTACAACAAGGGCGGGTCGACCGACCCATATGTTCGGCATCCTTTAGACCATGAGCTGATGCGCAAATTCACGCCTGCGGAGCACGCCAGGATCAAAGGAGTTCCTGAGGCACTGATTGCGGGCCTGACTGCAACGACAGCCCACGAGGTGTTGGGGCAGGGGATTGCGTTTGAGCCCTTCCGGGCCTTGTTCCAAGAGCTGGCTTCGAGCTTCAAGCGCTTGCGCGATGAGGGGCCAGTCTGGTTGGGGGCCTGCGCCACATCCAATAGGCTGAACGGTGCGATTGGGTGATTGTGAGACCTGAGAACCACCCCTGCGCCTTTGGGTTCAGGGGTGATTTCTATTGGTTGTGCCAATGTTTCTGAGGAGCGCCAAACGTCATTCCAGCTGCGGTCGGTCTCAGACGCTAGCGAGCTCCGTTCAGGTTGTTGTTTGGCAGAAACGGTTCCCACGCTCTACCAACAGTTAATCCTGGCAAGCCAGTTGGGGTGACCTCATTTCCGGTGCAGAACGCCGGGTTAGCGCCCGAGGGTTAACCCGCATTCACTCAAACCTTCTGGAACCAACGAGAACAATTCCGTAGACTTCCGCAAGGCTTGGACTGCGCAGGCCAGGGGGAACCAGCTTGCCAAGCTTCTATCTGCGTTTTGTCGGATCCGATACCCTTCCCAAGTCTCTGTCCAAGCGGGAGGTCGAAGAATGCTTCGGCCTGAGCGCTGAAGACATCCATGAGCTTCGCCCGCCCCGTTTCCGGGGTACTGCTCGCCTTGGCGCGGCCGTTCAACTGGTGATGCTGCGCGCCACCGGACGACACCCAGATGCTCTCTCGGGCCTGCCACCCGTGCTGCTGCGGCATCTGACTTCAACACTGGGCATGAGCGCGACGGACATCGCATCCGTGACGTCGCTGTACAAGGACAGGGACACCCGCTTCGAGCATCAGCTTTGGGCGCGACAACGCGTTGGCTTCGCGGTCTTGGCCGACACCACCAAAGCGCTGCTTGCCGATGCCCTGCGTGAGCTTGCCACCACTGCGGTCTCGGTGAACGATCTTGTGCATCAGTCGGAACACTGGCTCTTTGACCGCCGCCTCGTGCTGCCTGGCGATCGGGCCCTCAGGGACATGGCCCGCACGGCATTTGCCGACCAAGAGAATGCGGCGCTCGAAACGATTCGCGTAGGCGTTCCGCGCGAGCACATCCACAGGGCGCTTTTGCACGCGTTCTCAAAACGATCCGGACCGGGCGGGCACACCGTGCTGGAGTGGCTGCGCACGCCACCGGGCAAGCATGGTCAGCTCACCCTGAGCGAGGTCACCAAAAAAATCGAGTACCTGAAGGGCTTGCGCGTCCACGAGTGGAAGCTATCGGCGATTGCGTTGAATCGGTTGAAAGCCTACAGCCAGGAGGTGGTCAATCGACCTCCGTCAGCAACAAAGAACCTGTCCCCAGAGCAACGCGAGCTGGAGATGGTTTCATTCCTGCACGTGACGTTGCTGGAACAGACCGACCTGGCCGCGGAGATGGGCGCGCGACGCCTCACCGACCTCTACCGCAAGGCCTCCGGCAAGGTGCTCAAGAAGCAAGCGGACAGCTCCGTCGATCTGCGCGCCGAGCGGGTGAAGCTCAAGGCGGTCCTCTACGACAAGAAGCTGAGCGCCGCGCAAATCGTCGCTGCGATGCGTGAGCTGGTGCCTCGAGATGAGCCGGACTTCGCAGGCACGCGTGCTCAATTGGTCCGCGAAGCACTCGTGAAGGAAGAAGCACCACGTGTTTCAGCGCTTCTCAACTCGCTGGGCATTCTGGAAATCAAAGGCGAGGCGTCGGACAAGGCGCTGAGGCAGCTCAAGTTGCTGCGCGATCTGGCCAAACGGGGGGCAACCAGCCTGCCTGAGGGACTGGACGTGTCTTTTGCCGATCCCGGCTGGCATCTGTTGTTGCAGGGCCCAGACCGCAAGCTCGCTCTTGCTGCACTGAAGGTCAGTGCCGCGACGGCACTGCGCAAGGCCATCAAGGGCGGCAAACTTTGGCTGGCGCACAGCAGCCGCCACCGCAGTCGCGCCGATCAGCTTATGTCTGAACAGGAATGGACGGACAAGAACAAGTCACTCATCCGGGCCTTGAGCCTCACCGATGATCCCGACAAGTTCCTGGAGCGGGTGTTGGAGCGCGTCGACGCCGGGTTGGCCCAACTCGCCAAAGCGGTCGAGGAAGGCGCGCTCAGCATCGACAACCATGGGCACATCAGCATCTCACCCATCCAGGCGCTTGAAGTCGAACCCCAGGTCACGAAAACCCGCGAGACCATGTTCAACATGATCGGCAGCGCCCAATTCGCCGACATGCTGGTCGAGGTGGATGCCAAAACCCGCTTCAGCCAGGCGCTGCTGGGCCGGATGGCCAAGGACATTGGTGAGCTGAAGGCGGTGTACGGCGCCCTGTACGCACATGGGACGGAGAACAACGCCAAGGGGGTCTGCGCCATGATCCCCGGCCTGCAAGTCTCACAAATCTCCATGGCCATGCGTGCGCTGGAGGCCAGTGGGCGCCTGCGGGAGGCTAACACGCGCATCATCGATTACCAGCAGAGCATGCCGATTGCGATGCTCTGGGGCCAGGGCGACAAGGCATCTTCTGATTCGATGACGCTTGATACCTCGCGGCACCTGCACTCGGCGCGCATGGAGTACCGCCGCAAACAACATGGGGTGGGCATTTATGTGCACATGCTCGACACCTGGGCGCTGTTCCACGACCAGCCCATCGTCATCAACGATCGGCAGGCCGCGCCCGCGGTGCACGGCGTCGAAGCACACAATTGCACGCGGCGCGAGGATCAGATCCGCCTGTCCCTGCTGGCCGTCGACACCCATGGCTACACCAATGCGGCCATGGCGATCGCCAAGCTGCTGGGCTTCGACCTGTGTGTTCGCTTGCGCCAGCTGTCGGAGCGCAAGATGTTCATGGCATGGGGTACTGCGCCGCCCGAGTCGCTGGAGCGGTTGGTCGTGGGCAAGGTCTCGCTGCGAAAGATCCGCGCTGGCTGGATGGAGCTGCTGCGCCTGATCGCCTCCATCCGCCAGGGCCGCCTCACGGCCGCGGAGGCCATCGCCCGCCTGGGCAGCGCGGCCAGGGGTGATCCTGTGCACGCGGCCGCAGACGAGCTGGGAAAGCTTCTGCGCACCGTTTTTCTGTGCGACTACTTCACCATCCCTGAATTCCGCCGCGAAATGCACGCACTGCTGAACCGCGGCGAGTCCATCCATCAATTGCAGCGCGCCGTGTACCACGGGCGTGTGGGCGTCTCGCGCGGCCGACGGGCCGATGAACTGCGCGCCATCTCGACGTCGCACACCCTGCTGACCAACGTGGTGATCGCCTGGAACACCATGAAGATGCAAGAAGTCGTGGACCGCTGGAAGGCGCTCAAGCACCCCATCGAGGACCACTGGATCCGGCGCATCGGGCCGGTGCACTTTGAGCACGTGAACTTCAAGGGCACCATCACCTTCGAGATCGATTCGTACGCCGACGCGCTCATTCAGCGCCAGTCCAAGTTGCGCGCGCGCCGGGTTTGATCCAGGTCGTCCGGAATACGGAGAGGTCGAAGCACCAGTCGGCAGGTGTCCAGGGGCACATGTTCGGGAAGGGTGAATTGTCGAAGCCGGCTCTTTTCACGTGCAATTCACCGGGTTAGCGGCTTGTGCTGATCAATGAAATCAATGACTTAGCGGACTGCCGCAAAAACAGCCGGCTCGTTTTTCGTGCGATTCACCGGGTTAGGATTTGGGACTGACAATGGCCTGCTGCCCGAAGGTGGGTCATCACGGAGAAAAAATATGGGACAAGCCAAGCTCAAGCAGCGCACGGCCTTTGCGCCGGCCTTGGTCAATGAGTGGGAGGCGGAAGATGGCGTCAACTTCGCGGTGGCGCTCGCACGTGTGACGGGCTGGCTGCTTCACGTGGACTGGTGGGTTCCGTCGCTTGATCCGGACAACAACATTGCTCTTGAGGATTGCAAACCGCTGCGCGTGTATGTGGCGGACAACGGAACCCGCATTTTTGATGTGCGAGGCAACCGCTCTCTCGGTGACTTCATTCACCGGACGATTCGGCCCATGGCCGTGCAGCACGGCATGGGCGGTGTCCGGACGCGCTACTACGCTGAGAGCGCGCTTGCGACGCTGCCTCTGCGCTGCGCACCCGATCCGGCCAGGATCAGCATGGCAGTCAAAGCGATCGAGGCCAACACCGCCTATCTGGCTTCGATCCCCAAAAGACCGGAGCCCTGCATTCCGGCCGCTGAGGCGGCCGAATACACATTCGGCAGGTGTGCGGCGTTTGCGGAAGCGCTGCAAGAGGCGGCAGGCTTGGGCCCCGTAGCGCTGCTGGCCATCCGATTCGAGCCGGGCGCGGAAGGGACTGAGCGCGGCTCCGATGGCTATGTCCATAGCTTCGTTCTGCACCCAGACGGGATGGGAGAGGACAGTTGGGGCAAGGCGGATGTCAGGGAGATCGCCCAACGATTCGGAATCGTCGAGTTCCGGCTCGGTCGAGAGGCGCACAGTCGTGTTGTGAACAACCTGCAGCGCAACTCGCCAGAACTCTACGACGCGGCATTCGTCAAGGCCAAAGAACTCATCCAGACCTATCGGCAACAGTGAGTTGCCCCCGACCAGTATCTCGTCACCAAGGTTCGGCCGTGACGCCTGACAAGCCGCAGGCCCCCAAGAAGCACCGAGATGATGTGCTAAAAACCCTCAATACGCTGCACAGCGTACAGTTGCCACGTTGCCTTGAACCGGGGTGGCGGCCCAGTTGCGACGCGTTCCAGATAGGTCCGAATGGCATCGACTGCGTGATCCACCATTGCCCGACGAAGTAAAAATGAGGCTGCCCTCAACAGCCTGGGTGCGATGACCGCGTGCAAGCGGCTTGCTTCATCGCGGACTTGTCCAGGCAGTTTGAACCATTCAAGGCAGCCTGACCGGGCGGAAATGTTCCTGCGATGCCCACGAAACAATGCGCTATGACCGGAAAATCTCCAGCAGCCGCCCGTCGTTGTCCGTAAAAGTGATCTCGTCGAACCGTGCCGGCAAGGCCTGGCCACGCTTGCACAGCGCCTGCAGAAGCGTCTGATCAGGTGCGGGGGCGATCAGTTGTGCCAGTGTGCCCTCAGGGTTGTGGGTGGTCCAATCACGCGTCGTGAAAGCCACCATCCCTCTGTCAGCCAGAATCGACGCCTGCTTTTCCTGGTCCACTTGATAGGGTTCATTGAGGATGAAGTGCAACCCCGTGACCGGATCGCGCCATAGACTCTCATGATCCTGATCGGGGTAGCGGCTGCTGAGCATCCGATGCGGGTCGCCTCGGAAGGCCGCCACCGTCTTGGCCAGTGACACGGGCAAGACCCGCAAGGCGTCGACGAAAACCAGTTGCCGCGCGGCCTTGCTCACATGGTGGGCACACGAGTGGAAGGACGCATAGTCCTCGGGAGAGGCCAGGCGTGTTCGATCTGCGCCGACGATGTGAAACCGCCCCAGCGAACGAACGTGTCGCCGCTCAGTCAAGGGCAAGAAGTTGGCCCAGGGCTCGGACAGCGCCACGTTCGCGTGGATGCGGCCCCAGTCGCCACGGCTTCGATCACCCCACGAAGCGGTGAGCGTGACCATGTGGGCGAAGACCGCCTGATCGCGCGAGCGCCACGCGCGCTCGGCGACCTTGTACGAGGGCAAGCCGTGGGCTGTTGCAGCCTGGTCCAGTGCGGCACCTTGGCTCAACCGTGGGTCGCGTTGACGGATTTTCCTCGCCTCGTTCTTGAGGCGCTTGGGCGACGGGATATTGTTGCCCGCGGTGGGTATATGGGATGCGTGCATGGTCTTCCTATTGCCAGACCGTCATCCGCTACCGATCCATGGCGACAGGGGTCCATGGGGCAAGTGTGTTTGTCGACGCTGCGGCGCGAAGGGCTGCCTTCCAAGGCGGATGGGTGTGCCGCGTCCAAAGCGGTGGCAGTATCGCAGGTTGCTCTGCGATGTGCAGTCCCTCGGCCTTTAGGGTGACTGTAGATCGCGGGGAGCATTGAAGCACTGTTCCGATGTGACTCAATACTCAACGAGCCTCGCCATCGTGCCGTGCCACCGCCGGCCTGTTGACGACATCCGGGTGATTGATTTCGACGTGCGCCTTGCATGCGCACGTCCTCCCCGCGGTGTTGACGCGTTTGGCGGGTTGGCCGTGATGCCTGAAAGACTTGCTGGTTCGCACTGAACGCCCTGACTTTTAGCGGGCTTGTTTCGCTGGCTTTGCGCTCACCGTCACTGCGCCGGATTCGCTCGATGTGGCCGTCAGTCTCTCCAGCAGGCTGGCGACGACGTGCTCCTGCGCCGTGACGGATGACCTGGCCGTGGCCAGCGCCAGTTCCAGTTGCTGCTTTTCAGAAAGCAGTTCATCGACCTTGGCCTGCAACTGCTTGTTCGTGGTGCTGAGTTGCTGGACGGCGGCATCCTGCTCGACCAGGCGCCGGCCCAACTCCTCGGTGCGCCTTTGTGCAAACCCCAATTCCTCCTTGCGCGGCCGCAGACCCCGCAGCTCTTCCTGGGCCTGGTGCAGATCGCCCTGGGCGCGCGACAAGTCGCCCAGCAGGCGTGCGTTGTCCTGCAGGGCGTGCACGGCCTCCTGCTGTTTGGTGGCCAAGGTCTCGCGCACGCTGCGCAACTCGGCCTGCAGGTACTGCAGCTGCTGCTCGTGTTTTCGCTGCTCCTGGTCACGCTGCTCTCTGCTGGATTGCCGGAAATGCTCCAGCGCCTGGCGCGCATGCTGGTGCTTTTCTTCCAGGGATTGGCGGTGGCGTTCTTCGGCCGCGATGCGCTCCTGTAGGTCAACCACCTGCTGCGCGAGCTGCGTGTTTTCCAGGGTCTTGCGGCTCAGCGCTTCGCTGGTTGTGCCGTGAGCGGTCTTTTCGTCGGCCAACGCCCGCTGGGTGTGTTCCAGTTGCTGGCGGGTGGACTGGGCCTCGGTTTTCAGCGCCGCGGCGGCTTGCTGGTGCTGCGCGAGTTGCTCGGCGTGCTTGCTCTGCGCCGCAGTGACCCGCTCCTCCGCTTCCTCGTTGACGCGGGCAGCCAGGCGGCCCACCAGGTCCTGGATCGCCTCGCTGACGGCGACTCGATTGCCCGTCGCCGGCCCTTCCTCTTCCCCGATCTCTTTCAGGTAGCGGTGGATCGTGCTTTTGGAGCCAGTACCCAGTTCTTCGCGCACCGCATCGATGGACGGATGGCGCCCCGTGGCCCGCAATTTATCGCGGGCGCGCAGCACTTCGGATTTGTAGATCCCGGCTCGGGCCATGACTCACCTCTTATTTCGTACCATAGTATGTACCATGATATTACATACTATTTATGAGATCAAGAATTTATAGATCTCCATGAAATTCACATTGGGTAATGGGAGATTATTGAATCTGACGTCGATTTTGAGCTGATTCTCTCAAGGGGCGCGTGATGAGGAATATCGGCCGCACGATTCAAATAGCTGACACTTCCCTGTCCAGAACACGTTGGTTGACGGCCGGGGCCGTGTGCCCAACGATTTCAGGTGCTCGGACTGGCCTTGGTGCTCGCTCGTGCATCCCGAGCTGACAGAGCTGATCGCCCGTTCACGCCGCTCTGGAAATGAGCACCGCTTAAAATTCGCCTCATGCGCGCCTTTCTGGTCTTGTTGATGCTCACGTTCTTGCCGCTGCAATTTTCTGCTGCTGCAGCGGTCGAGGCGTACTGTGGCCACGTTCAGTTGACACAGACCACGCAGGTGACGCACCATCAGCCTGGCCATGGACAGGCTGTGGAGGGCCTCGCAGAAGGGATCGCTGGCGAGCGTGGCTTTGATCTCGATTGCGGAACCTGCCACGCGAACTGCGTGGCTGCTATCGTAGAGACCTCCGCGCCCACAACCAAGTCCGTTGGCACGGAACGCGTCAAACACGTTGCCCAACCCATGTCGCCAAACTGGCATGAACAACCCTACCGTCCCCAATGGTCTGCCCCGCGAGTTTCGGGGTTGAACGCTTGAGCCTGATGCGCTGACAGGCACTTCTTCCCCGATCCCCTGGCTTTAGTTGGCCGCCATCACACATGGTGGCCATCCCGGATCGTTTTGGAAGGACTCTCTCATGACTGCTCGCTGGACCCAGCGAAACGCGCGTTGGACATGGCTCGCTGGCGTTGCAGCGCTTTTGTCTGTTGATCAACTCAGCAAATCGTATTTTTCAACCACCCTCGAACTCGGTGAAGCCATCAAGGTGACCGAGTGGTTCAACTTTGTGCATGCGCTCAACCCGGGCGCAGCGTTTTCGTTGCTGGCCGATGCGGGTGGCTGGCAACGCTGGTTTTTTATCGGCGTGTCGGTGCTCGTGGTCGGTGTAGTCTCTGCGGCTTGCCTTGCCCGGCAGGCCGCACCCCTGGACCGCTGGCTGGGTGCCTTTGTGGTGGGCGGGGGCGGCGGCAACCTCGTAGACCGCGTCCAGATCGGTGCCGTGGTGGACTTTCTCGACTTCCACTGGGGGAGCATCCACTGGCCAGCTTTCAACCTGGCCGATGTCTTCATCGTCTGCTCCGTGTTGGTCTGGTGCCTTGCATCGATTAAGTCTCCGCCGCGCCCATCGCCCAGCAAGACCCCCGAGGAGTTTCCTTCATGAAGCAGGGCTGGATTTGGATGATGGCCGCCTGGGGCACCGCCTTGGTCTCCACTCTCGGTGCGCTTTTCATTGGCGAAGTCATGGGCATGACGCCCTGCGTGCTCTGCTGGTACCAACGCATCTTCATGTTCCCGCTGGCGCTCATCCTCGGCATGGCCGCCTTCGCCGAAGACCGGCGAGGCGCCACCTATGCACTGCCGCTGGCGCTGGGCGGCGCAGCCATCGCCTGTTACCACTCCGCGCTGATTGCTGGGTGGGTGCCGAAGTGGTGGGTACCCTGCGGCACCGGCCCCTCATGCAGCGAGCAGAGCCTCGAGATCTTGGGCGGCATCCAGATTCCCTGGTTGTCGCTAGCAGCCTTCATCGCCATCGTCATCCTGCTTTTTGTCTACTTGAGAAAGACCCGTTCATGAACGCCAAAAAATTCACCATCATCGGCCTGGTCGCCATCGTCGCCTTGTTCTTCTACTTTGGCATGAACGCGTATCAGAAGCGCGTGCAGGCCGCCCAGGAAGTGCAGGTCAAGGCCGAGCAGACCCGCCTGGTGCGCATGCACTCACCGGTCTTCGGCCCACAAGGCGCACCGGTCACCATCGTCGAGTTCTTCGACCCTGCTTGCGAGACCTGCCGCGCGTTTTATCCCATCGTCAAGAACCTGATGGCGCAGTACCCCAACGACGTGCGACTGGTGATCCGCTACGCGCCGTTCCACCAGGGCTCAGATCAAGTGGTCAAGCTGCTTGAGTCTGCCAAGAGCCAGGGCAAGTACCAGACGGTTCTTGAGGCCGTGCTGGCCGCGCAGCCCACATGGGCCGACCACGGCCAGCCCAACATCGAGACGGCCTTCAAGGTGGCCGAGCAAGCCGGACTGGACCTCGTCAAGGCGCGCCAGGACATCGAGAAACCCGGCATGCAGTCCTTGTTGCAGCAGGATATTGAAGACCTCACCGCGCTGCAGGTCACCAAGACGCCCACCTTCTTTGTCAATGGTCGCAGCCTGCCCAGTTTCGGGCCAGAACAGCTGGCCGCGCTGGTGGCCGAAGAAGTGGCCAAGGCGAAGAAATGAAGTACATGATCCCCTCACGTCCACTCAACCGGCGCAAGGCTTTGGCATTGAGCGCAGCGTGGCTCGCTACGGGCGGTTTCATTGCAGGCTGTTCGCCCCAGGCTCCCACTTTCAAGAGCACCGACATCACGGGGGCCGCTTTTGCACAAGACCTGAAACTGACCGACCACACTGGTCAGGTGAGGACCATGGCGGATTTCCGTGGCAAGGCGGTGGTGGTGTTCTTCGGCTTCACCCAGTGTCCCGATGTGTGCCCCACCTCCATGACCACCCTTGCCGAGGTCAAGCGCCTCATGGGCGATCAAGGCAAGCAGTTGCAGGTGCTCTTCATCACAGTGGACCCGGAACGCGACACGCTGCCGCTGCTCAAAGAGTACATGGCCAACTTCGATCCGACGTTTCTGGCGCTGCGTCCCGAACCGGTTGAACTCAAGGCAGTGGCAGACAGTTTCAAGATCTACTATCGCAAGGCCGACGGCACTACACCGACCTCCTACACGATGGACCACTCGGCGGGCAAGTATGTGTTTGACACCGAAGGCCGGGTGCGCCTGTTCTCCAGCTATGGCACAGAGCCCGGTGTGATTGCCGAAGACATCCTCACGCTGTTGAACTCCATGAAAGGTTGAACGCCTCCTACCGCCATGAAAGCACTGCTGCTCTACGTCGGCACCGCCATCGCCGAGATCGTCGGTTGTTATTTGCCGCTGCTGTGGCTGCGCGGGCAGGGCTCAGGCTGGTGGCTATTGCCCGCCGCCGCCGTGAGCCTAGCCACCTTCGCCTGGCTGCTCACCTTGCACGCCGCCCCGTCGGGCCGCGTGTACGCAGCCTATGGAGGGGTCTATGCGGCAGTGGCGTTGGGGTGGTTGTGGTCGGTGGACGGTGTCCGTCCGAGCAGCTGGGATCTGGCGGGTGTGGCCGTGACCTTGGCGGGCATGGCGATCATTGCGTACCAACCACGAACATGAAACCAGACAACGTGGTGACCATCAATGAAGTCTACGGATCTACTCCGTACCCTGCGTCAGCGTCCGAAACACTATGAACTCCTACATGACCCGTCGCTACATTGTTTTCCTCGCGGCGCTGGCTGCACTCGCGGTGTTTGCTGCCGCCATTTTTCTCTACCAGCGACATACTCTTAAGGTTGCGACGGTTCAGGCTTCAGAGCAGGCCGGGGCAATGGTGCGACCACACTCGCCAGTCATTGGAGCGGCGGACGCGCAGGTCACCATCGTCGAGTTCTTTGATCCTGCCTGCGAGGCGTGCAAAGCCTTTCACCCCCGCGTAAAGCAGATCCTTGCTGCGTTTCCGCGTGAGACGCGCTTGGTGATTCGGTACACGCCGTTTCACAGAGAGGCATCGGTGGCAGCGGTGAGGATCCTTGAGGCAGCACGTGCACAGGGAAAGTTCGAAACCACGCTTGAGGCGTTGCTGGACGGACAGCGTGCATGGGCGGGGCAAGGCGCGAATGCCTCAACGCGCGTGTGGGCTATTGCCCAGGCCGCTGGCCTCGACGTTGATCTGGCGCGTAAGCACTTTGCCTCTGGCTCGGCGGATGCGTTGCTGGCTCAGGACGTGCTGGACCTCAAGGCCCTCGGGGTTCGAGGCACCCCGACCTTCTTCGTCAATGGAAAACCATTGGCCTCTACCGACCCGGACCTGCTCTTCGAGATGGTCCAGCGCGAGGTTGAGCGTTTTCGGAGGTAGCCAGATTCCATCTTGCGCCCCTGGTACTGCGTCCGGCACCGGCGAAATTGGCTTCGTCAGGCTTCAGCTTCCGTGACCTTCGTTGAACAGAGATCCGTTTGGCAAACACGTGCTGAACCCGGGGGGGCCGGCCCATCGGGCCCAGATCGCCAGAGCGGCGAGCATCAGGGGGCACAGCCCATGCGCGCCAGAAACGTCGCAGATTCGGGCAGGCCGCCATTGATCGCTTGGAACAAGTCGCGGTTCCGGCCATGCCAGTCGTAGAGGGCGAGCTTCAGGTCCAAGACTGGCCGCAACACGCAGAACTGAGTTCAGTCACTCTGCATCTTTCTTTCCCAGCAAGCGCAAGCCATTGAAGACCACCAGCAGGCTCGCTCCCATGTCGGCAAATACCGCCATCCACATGGTGGCTTGACCGGTGAAGGTCAACGCCACAAAGACCACCTTGATCCCAAGTGCCAAGACGATGTTCTGCGTGAGCACCTGTGCAGTCTTCTGCGACAGCCGGATGAACGCAGGGATCTTGCGCAGGTCGTCATCCATCAGGGCGACGTCGGCCGTCTCGATGGCCGTGTCCGTTCCGGCGGCGCCCATGGCGAAACCGATGTCCGCGCGCGCCAGCGCCGGCGAATCGTTGATGCCGTCGCCCACCATGCCGACCTGGCCCTGGGCGCCCGCCAGGCCTTCAATAGTGCGCAGCTTGTCCTCTGGAAGCTGGTCACCCCGGGCCTCATCGATGCCTACTTGAGAGGCGATCGCGTTGGCTGTGTGCTGGTTGTCGCCGGTCAGCATCACGGTGCGCACGCCCATGGCGTGCAGGTCCGCGATAGCTTTCTTGCTGCTGTCCTTGACCGTGTCCGCCACGGCAAAAATCCCCAACACCACCAACTCGTTCATCAGCATGACCGCTGTCTTGCCTTGGCGCTCCAATCCCTCCAGCGTCGACTGCAACGCCGGCGTGCTCAAGCCGCGCTCCTGGGTCAGGCGATGGTTGCCGAGGTGCAGCAACGTGCCTGCGATCTGCCCGCTGACGCCTCGACCAGGTAGCGCCTTGAAGTCCTGCACCTCCAGCGTCTGCGTTGAGGCTTGCTTGGCATGCCGGGCGATGGCCTGGGACACCGGGTGGTCCGAGCGCGCGGCCAGGCTGGCCGCCCAGCATTGCACCATTGGCTGGTCGCCGCTCAAGGCAACGTAATCGGTCTGCTCGGGCTTGCCGTGGGTCAGGGTTCCTGTCTTGTCCAGGGCCAACACCTTGAGCTTGCGTCCCCCCTCCAGATACACACCGCCCTTGATGAGGATGCCGCGCCGCGCCGCGGCCGCCAAGCCGCTCACGATAGTGACTGGGGTGGAAATGACCAGGGCGCAGGGACAGGCGATCACCAACAGCACAAGCGCCTTGTAGATCCAGTCGAGCCAGAGCCCGTTCATGGCCAAGGGCGGAACCACCGCCACCAGCAGCGCCACCGCGAAAACGGCGGGCGTGTAGACCTTGGCGAACTGGTCGACGAAGCGTTGGGTCGGCGCGCGGCTACCTTGGGCCGACTCGACGGCGTGGATGATGCGTGCCAGCGTCGAGTTATTGGCCGCAGCGGTGACCTTGTACTCGAAGGATCCGGTCTCATTGATCGTGCCGGCAAAGACCTGGTCGCCCTCGGCTTTCTCGACGGGCAGGCTCTCACCGGTGATGGGGGCCTGATTGATCGCGGAACTGCCCGAGGTGATGATGCCGTCCAAGGCGATGCGCTCCCCTGGCTTGACCCGCACCACAGCTTGCAGGTCAACCTCCTTGGCCGCCACTTCCAGCCAGGCACCGTCGGCCTGGCGGACGGTGGCGGTGGCCGGTGTCAGTTCCATGAGGCCGCGGATGGCATTGCGGGCGCGGTCCAGTGACTTGGCTTCGATCACCTCCGCCAGCGCGAACAGAAACATCACCATCGCCGCTTCGGGCCAGTGTCCGATCGCCATGGCGCCGGTCACCGCAATGGACATGAGGGCGTTCATGTTCAGGTTGAGATTTTTCAGCGCGATCCAGCCCTTCTTGTAGGTGCTGAGCCCGCCGGTGGCGATGGACGCCAGAGCGAGCGCGACCACCACCCAGTGGTTGCCGTCGTTGGCCCAGTAGACGACTTCGGCCAGTACAGCCGCCACCCCCGAAAAAATCATCGGCAGCCAGTTGGTCTTCGGTGCTGGCGAGTACGGATCACGTGGTTCATCCGTGGTTTTCACCACCGTCTCATATCCCAGCGATTCGATGGCTTTAACGGCTTGGGCGATGGCTTCAGGCGAATGCTGGACCGTCAAGGTGCGCTGCATCAGATTGAACTGCAAGCCGGCAATCCCGGTCATGCCTTCCAACTTGCCTCGAATGAGTCCTTCTTCGGTTGGGCAATCCATCTTGGCGATCTGCAGCACTGTTGTGGTGCCGCCGACTGCGCGTTGACGCTGCGCTTTCATGCCGATCGCGGCCAGGGCCTGCTCTATGGGTTCGGCAGACGGCAGGGTGTGGCCAACAGTCAGCACGCGTTGCATCAGGTTGAACTCGAGCTTGGCAACGCCGCTGACCTTGCCCAAGCGATCACGAATCAAGGCCTCCTCGGTGGGGCAATCCATGTTTTCGATACGGTAGCTGACTGTGACCCCATTGCCAACCTTGCCGGCTTGGGCCACCGGCGCGCGCTCATGCGCTACCGTCACAGCAGGGACAACCTGTGCTTGCACGGACTCGGCTCGCTTGGCGCGCATGCCGATCGACGCCAACGCGGCCTCCACTGGCGCCAGTGCTGCAACGTTCAAGGTCACGGCAAGCTTGCGTTTCGGGAGGTCAAATTCCAATGTTTTTACGCCGTCCAGTTGCCCCAAACGCTCCCGGATCATGGCTTCTTCAGAGCGGCAATCCATGTTGTCAATCTGAAACACCACTCGCTCATCAGCGGACTCGACGCCGCTGGTCTGGATTTTGGCTTTCATACCGATGGAGGTGAACACCGATTCCATTTCGGAGCGAACTTGCTCATCGTGGGTCACCACGAGCGTGCGTTGCTGGAGATCGAACGCGAGCACTTCTATGCCGTCGAGTTTTCCGAGGTGGGCGCGAATCAAGGCCTCCTCGCTTGGGCAGTCCATGTTCTCGATGCTGTAGAGCGTCTTGGTCAGTCCAGTGGCTCGCCGCTGCGGTCGCATGCCGATGCTGCGCAAGGCATCTTCTACGGTGCCGAGGGAGGACAAGGTGTGCGTGATCGCCAGCGTGCGTTGTTTCAGGTCGAACGCCAAGTCGGTCACGCCGTCGAGCGCGCCCAGGCTCTTGCGGATCATCGCTTCCTCGTTTTTGCAGTCCATGTTGTCGATGTAATAAGTAGCCGTGTCGGACTGTGACGATTTGCTGCATCCGCAGGAGGAAGTTGCCGTTTGACTCAAGGGGAATCCTGTTCGTGAGGCTGGGTTTCAGTGGATTTGATATTATTCAACCTAAAGTTGCTATAGAGTCAAGCATTCTTATTGGGGATTCCAGATGCTGCGAATTGGAGAGCTCGCAAAACGCGCCGACTGTCAAGTGCAGACCATCCGCTTTTACGAAGCAGAAGGTCTCCTACAGGAACCCGCGCGCAGTGAAGGCAACTTCCGTCTTTACGAAGAACATCACCTGGAGCGGCTGCTTTTCATTCGCCGGTGCCGATCACGTGACATGACATTGGACGAGATTCGCAACCTGCTCACTTTCCGGGACCGGCCCGAACTGGACTGTGGCGAGGTCAACGAGTTGGTCGATGCCCATATTGTTCAAGTGAGGTCCAAAATTCGTGAACTCAAGGCGCTGGAGCAACAGTTAATCGAGCTGCGCCACTCTTGCGATACCGTTCGCTCAGCCAAGGAATGCGGCATTCTCCATGGCTTGGCGCAGGCCCTTTAGAACCATAGAGGCGGTGCGCCTCCGCCGTTATGCGTACGGTGCAGCGGGTAGCGCGCGCTTGTGCGCTGTGCGGCGGTAAGTTGCCGCGATCAGCTGAGAGGGCGCCAAGTCAACTCGCCGGCCTTCCAGAAAGTCATCGATGTTCTCGTAACTGACTCCCAAGGCTGCTTCGTCGGGACGTTGAGGTCGAAGGGTTTCCAAGTCGGC